>Ga0070732_10000115_pt1 | contig 74030 bp, 71 predicted proteins | sample Coa_R1_5_FD_66449 | JGI IMG/M metagenome (GOLD analysis project Ga0070732, IMG submission 66449) | Surface soil microbial communities from Centralia Pennsylvania, which are recovering from an underground coalmine fire - Coalmine... | ecosystem: Environmental > Terrestrial > Soil > Unclassified ... | reverse complement strand
CCTGTGCCACTTCCGCCTCCGCCTGCCTCACACCCGCCTGGGCCTGGGCGACCTGCGCGCTCGCCTCCTCGGGCTCCAACTCCGCCAGGACCTGACCCCTCCGCACCGGATCTCCCGCGCGTGCTGTCAAACGGAGTATCCGGCCAGCCGCTTTTGTCACGACGTCTACAGGACTGGCCTCGATGGACGCGTCACCGGCGATCGGCCCGGGCGGGACGGATCGCCCGTACCACCACCACCCGCCCACTGCGAGCGCGACCGCGCCCAACAAGATGCCGACCCTGGCCCGAATTGGCCAACGGGGCTTCGTCTGCGGCGAGCGTGCCATCGAGGTCATGCGTAGATCACAGCTCTGAATTCTGCTCGAGTCCCGAAAGCCCCTAGCGACAATGACGGACCAGACACCTTCGGGCGTGTGCTATCATCCCGGTGGGCGCAGGCCCTCTCACCGCCCTTGTCGAGTTCTCCACGCGCCGCCCTGCGGGTCGCACGGCGTTCGGGATGGGTCCCGTACGGTGAGCATCGGACGCAACGGAGCCGATCTGCCCTTTGCCGAGTATCTCCGCGGTCCCGCAAGAGCGACCTGGGTCTCGTGGTCGTCGGCGGGCCGTAGTCGACGGCGATCTGGCCGGACGCGTACCGGGCGCCGCCGCCGCGGCAAGCGTATATTGTCTCCATCATAGAACGGACAAGGATTTCCCTCAACACCGCTCCTGTTGGAAATGCGCATATCCGTCGCGTCCGATCAGATCCGGCCCGTTGCTGAGAGTTCGTGGCTCCGGCCCGCATTGCTGAGCACCCCTGATCTTTCTGGACGCTCGGTACCCGGCGCTTTGCCTGGTGACGTCCTCTCCGCTTACATCGCCCTTGGACTCACGAAACGGCTAATGCGGGCGAGGCAGAGTTGCCAAACGATGATCCTTTGGACGCTGTAGGGATGGTCGCCAGGAGGCGGAGCCCGTTAAGGACGACGAGCACCGTGCTCCCTTCGTGGCCGACAACCGCAAGGGGAAGGCGCAGGTGTCCGAGGAGGGTCATGGTCACAAGGAAGACAATCACGCCGAGAGCGAAGATCAGATTCTGACGAATCACCTGCCGCGTTTTCCGGCTGAGGGCGACGGCATAGGCCACCTGCCTCAGGTCGCTTGACATCAGGACGATGTCCGCCGTTTCAAGCGCCACATCGGTTCCGGCGACACCCATGGCGATTCCCACCGTCGCGGCGGCAAGCGCGGGGGCGTCGTTGATCCCGTCGCCCACCATGGCGACTTCCCCGAACTCCCGCCGCAGCGCGCGGATCGCCTCGGCCTTCTCCTGTGGCAACGTTTGCGCGCGGACCTCGTCTGCCCGGACCTGTTCCCCGACCGCGTTGCCTACCGTCGTGTGATCACCGGTCAGCACGACCAAGCGGCGCACCCCGAGACGGCGCAGGGCCGCGCACGCTTCGGGAGCCTCCTGACGAAGCGGATCCGCAATACCGATCACGCCGAGCGCGCGCGATGATGCGACAAACACCGTTGTCTTTCCGCCTGCGCGGAGACGTGCGGCCGCATCCACCAGCGACTCCGGGAGCACGATGCCATCGTCTCCGAGGAGGACCGCGGTTCCGATCACGATGGACTGGCCGCCCACCGTGCCACGAATGCCCTTGCCCGTGACGGTTTGAAATGTGTCGGGTTCCGGGAGCGGGGCCGGTGTTGCCCGAGCCGCGTCCACGATCGCAGTCCCCAACGGGTGCTCCGACCGCTGCTCGAGCGCGGCGGCGAGCCGAAGGAGTTCTCCGGATGCGATCCCATGGGCGGGGATGACATCAGTGACGCGGGGGCGCCCCAGGGTGAGCGTTCCGGTCTTGTCGAACGCGACGACCTTCACGCGCCCCATCCGCTCGAGGTGCACCCCGCCCTTGAATAGGATCCCCCGACGGGCGCCGTTTGTAATCGCGGCGAGAACCGTCGCGGGCGTGCCGACGACCAGCGCGCACGGTGAGGCCACGACCAACAGGGTCATCGCCCGATAGAACATGGCAACAAACGGCCGGTGAAAGAACAGGGTGGGGAGGGTAGCCAGCGCCGCCGATGCCGCCAGCACCGCGATGGCGTATCCCTGCTGGATCTGGTCGATCCGCTGCTGCGTTGTCGCCTTTTGACCCTGTGCCTCCTCGACGAGTGCGATGATCTTCGCCAGCGTCGTCTCTTGGGGGAGCGTGGCGACCCGCACCTCGAGCGCGCCGGTGATGTTGATGGTCCCGGCGAACACCGGATCGCCCATCGCCCGTCCCACGGGGATCGACTCCCCGGTGAGGGCGGATTGATCAATCGAGGTGGTTCCGGCGAGGATGGTTCCGTCGATGGGAATCCTCGCCCCAGGTTTCACCGCAATGACGTCGCCGACCTGGAGGGTCTCCACCGGAACGTGAACTTCCTGGCCGTTCCGCAGCAACACGGCCTCGTCCGGGCGCAGGGCCATTAGCGCTCGGATCGCCCGCCTGGTGCGCTCCATCGCGTGCGCTTCGAGGGTGGTGCTCAGCGAGAACAGGCACAAGAGGACCGCGCCTTCTTCCCAGAAACCGATCGCCGCCGCTCCCGCGGCCGAGGCGAGCATCAGAACGTTAATGTCCAGGGCGCCGCCCCGAATCGCCGCGACCGCCGTTCGGGTCGCCTGCCATCCCCCGGTGAGGTAGGTTGCGCCAAAGGCGGCGACCGCCCACGGACCGGCCCTGACAAGATGTTCGAGGGCGACTCCGACGATGAGGGCGAGAAAGGCGGCTCCGGTGAGCCCCGCCAGCTCGTGCCGTTTCCACCACGAGACGGGTTTGTCCGCGTCGGTCGAACGGACGGGCACCCCGAGGTCGCTGAGCCGCCGCCGGATCTGCGCCTCGTTGGCCGTCCGCGGGTCGTAATCGACGGTGACCTGACCGGAGGCGTACCGAACGTTGACGCCGAGCACGCCTGGGAGCCGGCGGAGGGCACATTCCACGGTCAGCGGGCAGGTCGAACAGGGCAGGAGGTGTGCCACGGGCAACTCGGAGCGAACGATCGTCTCAACGTCGAGAAGCCGCGCAGCCAGGTGGGCCGCCAGCCGCTGCGCGTTTTCACGCGACAGCACGCGGGGATCGTAGCCGACCCTCAGGCGGCCGCCCTCGAGGTCGAGGATGAGGTCCACCACGCCGGCCCCTTGGGGTGCCCGGGCAACGCCCAGGGTCAGGCGGCGGTGGTCCCGTGCTGTGGGGACGCGCGGCAACGCCGCCTCGACGTAGGCAGGGACGGGGAGAATCACACGGTCCGCAGACCCTCGGGGCGCGGGGCTGCGAACCTCGACCGTCATCGGACGACTAGGGAGCTGAGGACGACGTCACCTGATAACCTTCCCCAGGGCCAGATCGTCCATGCGAAACTCGAGTTGGTCGGCGTTCACGCCGATCACGCCGTCGATCGACTTGACCCAACGGATGAGGAGGTCACGATCGGTGCGGCGGTCCACCTCTCCGCACACGGTGATGACACCGTTGAGGCACGAGATGGACAGATCCTTGGGATCGATCCACAGGTCGCGAGCAAGCACCACGCGGACGGACTCGAGCAGCGTCTGATCACCGCGGGTGAACACCTTCAGGATATCCGCGCGGGTGACGATTCCCACGATCCGACCATCCCGGACGATCGGGATCCTGTTGATATCTTGCGTGAGCATCCGGTGCGCGAGGTCGTGCGCGGTGGTGTCCTCGGTCGCCGTGACGACGTTCTCGGTCATCAGCATCCCCGCCGTCGCCCCCTCCGCCTTTCTGTGCCGGTCAAGGACCCGCTCCAGCCGAAGCGACGATCCGTGCCAGGGGATCAACGGCCGCTGCGCGTGGGGTGTTTCTTCCTTGAGAAGAAGGTCGGCCTCGGTCACGATTCCGAGGAGCCGGCCGTCTTGATCCACGACCGGGAGGCCGCTGATCCCGTGTTGCAACATGATCGCCACGATCTCTTGAAACGGCGTGTCGGGGCCGACGGTGATTACCGAGTCGCTCATGATTTCCTTTGCTGTCACTTGTCGCATCGTCACGCCTCCGGCACAGTCCGATCGGCCCAAAATCGCTCGACCCGGCCCCCGTAATCGCTCCCCGAGCTCCGCCTGTAACCCTTCCGGTCCAAGCATGACAGTTGCGCGACGGCTCATCTATCGGTCGTCCAGACGAACGTCCATCGGGTCGTCACCCGATCCCGCCGGTCCTGAGATTTCAGATCGGATGCAAGTTGCGGGCAGCGAGGAGGGTCAAGGGGGGATTAAGCGGCTACAATTTCAGGAGCTCCAACACCCTGTACATCAGCACGGCGGGCCAAAAAAGAGCTTTGAAGAACCCGAGCACCCCAGCCCAGAATGTGGTCGCATGTTGCCAGTAGTAGACGAGTGCGCCGATAAACGCCATACCGTAGATACCGCCTGAGGCGCCCATTCCTCTCCCCCCTCGGTGACGATGCGAAGATGGCCTGGTGTCATTGATCATCCCGTGCCCCCCAACGTGGTGGGACGTTTCCGAAAATCAGTGTCCTGCTGGTCGCCGATCCGATCAAGGCGAGCGATGGCCGGCGCCGGAGTTCAGGAGAGGAACTCCATCGGGAAAGTGGGTCGTTTCGCCGGCGACTCCGAAGAGGCGAGGAGCATCTTCACCACCGACGGCCGTCGGCCCCCCAACCACGCCTTCCCTCGCCGGGGCGGGGTACGGGCAATCGGCTTCGCGGCGATCGGCGGTGCCGGGAGCGTGGTGCTATGGTTCGATCAGGCCCTTTCGAATCGCGTACCGGACGAGCATGGTGCGGTCGTGCAGGTTGAGTTTCTCCATGATGTGCGCCCGATGCGTCTGAACCGTTTTCACGCTGATGTACAATTTCTGGGCGATCTCCTGGTTCGTCGCCCCTTCGGCGACGACGGTGAGGATTTCTTTCTCCCGGTCGGTGAGGCCATCGTAGGTCTCGCGTCCTTCGCCGGTTTCCACGCGCTTGAGGTAATCCGCGACCACGGCCTTCGCCACGGAAGGGTAGAGGAACGCCTCCCCCCGCCGGGCGGCTCGGATCGCTTGAACGAGATCGGTTGCCGCCGCCCGCTTCAGCACGTACCCCGAGGCGCCCGCTTTGAGCAATTGGAACACGTACGAGTCGTCCTCGTGCATCGTCAACGCGAGCGTGTGGGTCGCGGGGAGAGCGGCCCTGATCTGCTTCGTCGCTTCGATCCCGTTAATCTTGGGCATGCTGATGTCGAGTACGGCGACGTCCGGCTTCAGTTTCTTCGCCTGCTCGATCGCCTGCAGGCCGTCCTCCGCCTCTCCCACGACCTCGAGATCCGGCTCTGCCGTCAAGATCCTTTTGACGCCTTCGCGGACGATCGCATGGTCATCGGCGATCAGCACTCGGATTTTTGCACCTTTGCTCTCTGCCATTGCCATTCACCCCGTGTTCGATTCGGATCCCAGGACGGAACTCCTCCGAGGCGGTCTCTGTCTCCCTGCCCGACCACCATGTCCGTGCCGGACTCCCCTGCCGGGTTCGTTGACGAGCGCACCGGGCGCCATACGGGTGGCAAAGCGTCCCCCGGAATCGGATCGAATCGCCCGGGGCAGGGTATGCCCTGGAGCCCGCTGAGTCGCGGTGACCATCTGGCTAACGGTTCGGGATGCCCTCACGGTCCGGCCCGGGTGATGGCCGCGGATCTCAGTGGTCGCTCGCCACCGAGTCCCCGTTAGGTCCCGTGCAGTGCGCTCAGGGGTGCTTGCCGCGAACCCGTCGCGGCGTTGCATCTCGATACCAACCCGATGAGGGCACTCAGGTCGGGATTTGGTTCCCGTTTTATGATCGATCTTGCCACCCGCGGCCGGCGGGTAATTTGATGCGTCGGTCGTCATTGCGGTAACGGAGTCCCCGCGTATCGACGTCGACCACGCCTTCCGTGGCCGCGGCCCAGCTCTTGACCAGTTCCGCTTCCGACCGCGTCGGCGCCTCCCCGGCGATCGACACGATCCCATCGCGCGTATCAATCGTGAGCGGCGTCGGGTCGATCCACAGATCGTGGAGAAGCCTCCAGCGCACATCCTCCGTGATCGCGGCGTCGGGCCGCACCAGCGTCCGCAGGATGTCTGCCCGCGTGACGATGCCGATCACCCGGCTGCTTTCGACGATCGGGATTCGGTTGACGCCCTGGCCCGTCATCAGGTGGATCAGTTCGCGGACGGACGCGTCCGGCGGCGCGGTGACGACCGCAGACGTCATGAGCTCTGCTGCGGTCCTGGCGTGAAGTTTGCGATCTTCTCCCACCGGTTGCGCGAGGTGGTCGAGGAGGCCCGCCAGGCCAGGTCTCTTTTCCTCGGATTCGAGTTTCGAGACGAGATCTGTCTCCGAGATGATGCCCACCAGGCGGCCGAAATGGTCGACGACGGGTACGCCGCTCACGCGATGGGCAACCATGCACTCCGCCACTTCTTTCAAGTTGGTCTCCGGGGACACGGTGACCACCGGGGTGCTCATCAGCTCGCGTGCATGCATCACACAACCTCCCTGTCCACCCGGCACGAGGCCGGCGTGGTTGGAATTCTGTAATGCCGTTGGAGACATCGCGAGAACGGGGCACGGCGCTTGGCGCAGCACAGCCTCGGCAACACTCCCGATGACGGCCCGCCGCAATCCTCGGCGGGCGTGGGTGGCCATTACGATCATCCCCGCCTGCATCGCCCGAGCCATGGTGAGAATCTCGTGCTCCGGATGGCCGACGCACACGACCGTCTCCACGCCCACGCCCTGTCGGGCCGCCAGGGGGACGAACGTCCGAAACCACCAAAGCAACCTCCCCCGGATCTCCTCGAATTGCTGGTCCACATACCGGCCATCGACGACTCCCTCTTCGCTCTCTCTGGGGGAAACTACGTGCAGAAGCACGAGCGTCCCGCCGGTGCGCCGTGCGAAGTCGGCCGCGTAGGCCACGGCGGGGAGCGAGACGTGGGACATGTCCGTCGGCACTAACAGCGCGCCGGAAGGCAGAGCTTCCACGGGCGTACCTCCTCTTAGATTGCTGCCTCCAGGGTACGCTGGCGGCGAAGGTGCGGCCATCGGATCGGCGCTTGATTCGGGCTCGGGCACCCACCTGATTTGGTGGTTTGGCCTGCGGTGACCAATCGCGCGGGGTCGGTCCGCTAGGGCGCGGGGTGACCTCTACGCATGAGCCGTATTATGAACCAGCGGGAAGGGATGGAAGCGGTTGAGGCCGGCCAGGCCCCTCTAGATGCTGCAACCGGACCGGCTGGACGCGATGGCCGAACCCCGGGGGAGGGGCCTTATCGGGCAGCCGACCGACAAATGCAATTGTTATGGAAGTTGCTTCAGCGCAAAGACGGGACCACGCACCCCGTGTGTACTGAAGGCGGCCCGGGGGGAGGCAATCAACCGGGCGGGACCCAGCAGGATGAGCCGATGGAGGGGATGCCATCATATCGTGTTCGCACGCAGGACGATCCGTCAAAAGGACGCTGACGCACTGTCAGGGCGCCCGCGGGTTGTTCATCCACCATGGCCTAGATCCGACGGATCGATGTGCGGGTATGTAAGACCTCGATACCAGGGAGGCGCACAGGATCGGTGTTACATTCAAGACGTGTATCTGCGGAGAGGAATGGAGGAGGACAATGTCCAAGGTGAGTGATGCGTTTCGGTACCATCACCGACAGCTGGCTGAGGAGTTGGCTCAGCACACGGCGGCGCTGACGGGAGGAGCTTCGCAGGGCGATCCCGAGCCGCTCGTTCGCTTCCTCCGCCGGGAACTGCTGCCACACGCAACGGGCGAGGAGCGGTCCCTGTACCCGGTGGTCGAGCCGCTGCTGAAGGCACACGGCATGGCCACCGCCACGATGCGGATGGATCACCGAGCAATCGAACGCTATATACAGGCGCTCGAGCGCGCGGCAGCCGACGCGCGAGATACCCGGGAGGCCGGGCGTGCTCAGGCGCGTCGGGACCTGGCACGTCTGGCCTGGCAGTTGCAGGCAGTCTTCGAGGTCCATCTGGAGAAGGAAGAACAGATCTACCTGCCCCTGCTGGAGCGGTACGTATCGCAGACTGAACAACAGGACATCCTGGCGGACATGCACGAGACCCCACCAAAGCAGGGAACCGAGAAGGGAGACGCCACCCTCGATGTCCGCTCCCTGCCGCCCGCCCGCCGCCACCCCCTCATTCTCGACACGTTCGATGGGCTGCGCTCCGGGCAGGCTTTCACGCTCGTGAACGACCACGATCCCAAGCCTCTCTACTACCAGTTCCAAGCGGAACAACCGGGGAAGTTCACGTGGACGTATCTGGAGCAGGGGCCTGTGGTCTGGCGAGTGCGAATCGGCCGGGTTTGAATGATCACCCGTCGCGATGTGGTCGAGATTCTCCGGCGGATCGTCGACCCGGAAATCGGACTGAACATTGTTGAGACGGGCCTCGTCTACGGGATCGACACGGCGAACGGCCGGGTCAGGGTGGTCATGACGATGACGACCCCGGCTTGTCCGGTCACCGGATACCTGACGGGAGAAGTCGAAACCACCTTGCGGGAGAGTTTCCCCGAGGTTCAGGCCGTTGAGGTAGAGCTGGTGTGGGATCCCCCGTGGGATCCGCTGATGATGTCTGAGGATGCGCGGGATCGCTTGGGGTGGACCGCGTGAGCCCCCCACCGGCGCGTCGAAAGGAAGGAGCGTGGGTATGTCACTTCTCGCATCCTACACGTCGGCCGTGGCGTTTCGGCGGGAGCGGTTCCAGCCCGCGGTCCTCGCTGAGACGGAGCGTATCCTGGTGTTACTGCTGTGTCTGGAACCGGGCCAGGCTATCGCGGTACATACGCCGGGGATTGATCTCGCACTTGTCGTCTTGGAAGGGGACGGGATGATGACAGTGGGAGATCGAGAGGATCCCATCTCACCCGGTGCCGTTGCCGTCGTGACCGCCGGGACGGCCCGCGGGCTCCGGGCCACGGGGCGTCTTGTGGCCCTCGCCGTGGCGAGTCCGCCGCCGACCGCAGCCGACCACGGAGCCGTTGGACGGAGTGGCCGGCCCGGGTAGCGCAGCCGTCACCCCTACCGGCCGGTGATCCGCCTGTCTTCCGCGATCCCTCCGATGGCGCGCCGGGGGCGGGGCGCGCGCGTGGAGCATCTGCCGTTTGTGTTCCTGAGCGTGCTCGCCCTGCTCGTCGGGCTCTGGGGTGGGCTTGTGCGCATCGGCTGGGTGATGCCTGACCTACGGGCCGGGCTCACGCTGGCTCATGGGCCGTTGATGGTCTCGGGGTTCTTGGGGACGCTCATCGGTCTGGAACGCGCGGCAGCACTGGCGCGCGTATGGGCCTACAGCGCCCCGCTCCTGGCTGGCGTTGGTGTGGTCGCCCTCTTGGCCGGGATGCCCGTTCCGATGCTCTTTGCTGCCGCGGGCCTCGGCCTCGTCGTCGCCTTCGGGCATCTCCTCAGTCGACAACCCGCCGCGTTCATGATCGTCATGGCCGCGGGAGCGGGGGCTTGGTTTGTCGGCAACCTGCTGTGGCTTGGGGGAGGCCCGATCGTCCAGACCGTCCCATGGCTCACTGGGTTCTTGATCCTGACGATCGTCGGAGAACGGCTGGAGCTCAGCCGCCTGGTACGTCCTTCGCGTGGCGCTCGGGCCGTACTGTTAGTCGCGGTGGGCGTTTATCTTGCCGGTCTGGTGCTGACGGTCCCGATCTTCGCCTTGGGGGAGCGGTTCGCCGGGGCGGGCATGATCGGTATGTCGCTCTGGCTGTTGCGGTACGATATCGCCCGCCGCACGATTCGAGAACCGGGGCTGCCTCGGTTCATCGCCGCGAGCCTGCTGTCAGGCTACGTGTGGCTGTTGATCGGCGGCGGGTTGTGGGTTGTCCTGGGCGGCGCCGTGGCGGGACCGACCTACGACGCGATGCTGCATGTGGTGTTTCTGGGGTTTGTCTTTGGGATGCTCTTCGCGCACGCGCCGATCATCGTGCCCGCAGTCTTGGGTCGGGCGGTCCCGTACTGGCCGGGGTTCTATGGGCACCTCGCGCTCTTGGATGTCTCGATCCTCCTGAGGCTCGGAAGCGATCTTGGGGGATGGACCGAGGGGCGGCGGTGGGGCGGACTGCTCGGCGTGCTCGCGATTCTGCTGTTTCTCGCGGCAACCGCGGGAGCCGCGGCTTCCGCCCGCCGTCTGCCCCCGCCCCCACAGGGGGGGATGCGGGGACAGTGATGTCGTGGTACGAGGTCAGCGTGACCCTGCACATCCTCGCCGCCTGCATCTGGGTCGGCGGCATGATCTTCCTGGCCCTCGTCGTGTTGCCGATTCTCCGGCAGCGGGAGTATCGGTTCGTGGCGGGGCCGCTGATCCGGGGGGCGGGAGTGCGTTTTCGCTGGGTTGGGTGGATGGCGGTTGCGACGCTGGTGCTGACCGGACTCGCCAATCTGCGGTTTAGGGGGTACGGCTGGACTCAGTTGCGCGACGGGAGCGGGTGGCAGGGATGGTTCGGCCACACGCTGGCGGCGAAGCTCATCCTCGTGGCGGCCGTCGTGGTCATTAGCGCGGTTCACGATCTTGTGCTCGGGCCCGTAGCGGCGGAGCAACTCGATACCGCAGCCGCGCAGCGACTCCGGCGACGGGCAGCCTGGATGGGCCGCGTTGTCCTGCTGTTCTCGATCGCTGTGGTGGCGCTCGGGGTCATCCTCGTCCGCGGCGTCTGAGGCGCTCCCTGGTTGGATCAGTCCCTGGGCGGTCGGTGCGGGCGCTCCCGCCAACTCCGTCGCCAGGTTCGCGCAGACGGCGACCCGCATCGCGCTCCCTCAGGTGTGGGCACCTTTCAGCCATAATGGACGGGCTGGGGTTCCCGCCACCCGCCCGTCCACAAAAGGACATAAGCCGCCGTTCGCCAGCGCCGGGTTCGGGAACCGCCTGCGCTGGCTCGCACCGGGCCGCGAGACAATCCTCGAAGGGTGAACTCGCCACAAGGTGCGTGTGGATGCGGAACGCCCGACCTCGCCGCCATGGCGATTTTGAGACGTCTGCTCCATCTGTTGAGACTGGGAAGGTTGCCCCTGGTCACCGCACTCAATGAGAAGTTTAGTCACCGGACGTCCGCTCAGGTAGGGCTTTGCGGGGCCAGCGGACCCCTGGTAATCCCCCGCCGCAGCACCCAATTGCCGACTGCCTTCCGCATCGCGGCTCACAAAGGATCCTAAGTACAGGCGCCAGGCCGCACCGGGACGAGGCGTACCGGACGACGGCCTCATATCGGAAGCGATCTGCCTTTCCCGCAGTATCCCCGGATACACTGACCGCCTGATGGTGAGCGAACCGCGGGCCGTGTAACGTAGGAGGTAGTAGAGTTGCCGGGAGCAGGGAAGGAGGCTTTGGGAATATGCAGGTCCAGTCGAACGGTGGCACGACCGGTAAGATGTCGATCATCATGTTTAGCGGGACGGCCGACAAGTTCATTCCCCTGGGGGTCGTTTCACAGGCCGCAGCGGCCATGGGAATGCAGGTGAACATTTTCGTCACGGGATTCGCGTTGTTGGGTTTTACAAAGAAGCCCCATGACCTGCCATTCCCAGCAGAGTTTGCCAACATGGCGCCCGCGCTGGCCAAAGGCATGCAGGCGAACCGCGTCGGAGCATGGGACACGATGCTGGTGCAGGCCAAAGAACTGGGCGCGAAAGTCTACGCGTGCTCGATGATGGCCAGCGTGATGGGGCTGGTCAAGGCCGATTTTAACGATCTGGTTGACGACGTCGTTGGAGCCGCGGCGTTCCTCCAGGCGTCCGAGAACGGCCAAACGCTCTTCATCTGAGGTGCCGTGATGGATGGAGCGACCGCAGACCGTACGCTCGTGGATTCACGGGGGTCATCGTGCCCCGGCCCGATCACAGATCTGGCCATGGCATACCGACGCGCGAAGGTGGGTGACGTGATCGAGTTGTGGGCGACCGACCTCGGGGTCAAGGCGGACGTGCGGGCATGGGCGGCGAAGACGGGGAACGAGATTGTGTCCATGGAGGACAGAGAGAACGTGATCGTCACGGTTCTCCGAATCGTGAAGCGGTGAGGCGGTGTGATCATGAAGAAGCGGGTGCTGATCATTGGGGGAGGCACGGGGGCCACGATGCTGGCCAACTCGCTGGACAAGCGACGGTTCGACGTGACGGTGCTGAGTCAGTCACCGGTGCACGTCTTCCAGCCGGCGTTTCTGTACATCGCGTTCAAGAACGGGAACCCAAATATGGTTCGGGACGAGCGGCGTTTGCTGGCGCGGCACGTCCGCTTCATCCAGGAACCGGTGACCCGCATCGACCTGCGCGGGCACGTGGTCATCACTGCCGGCGGGGCGAGGTACGACTACGATTCCATCGTCGTGGCCACGGGCGTGACGACAGATCCATCGCAGATCCCTGGACTCCGCGACCTCGACGACGAATTCGGCAACTACCACACAACCGTCGCGCAGGCGCAGAAGGTGTGGAGGCACCTCGATGCCTTCCGCGGTGGCACGATCGTGCTGGGGCAGAGCTCCCCGATTACCAAATGTCCGCCGTCGCCGGTCGAGGGCATCCTGCTCACGGAGGAGCTTTTGCACAAGAGGGGGCTCAGGGAGCAGACAAGGCTCGTCTTCATTTCCCCGTATCCGCGCGCCTATCCGGCGGAGCCGATGAACGAGATCGTCGAGCCGATCCTCCGGGCTCGCGGTATCGAGATCTTCCCGTTCTTCGACGTGGACCGCATCGACCCAGGAACCCGGACGATCTACTCAATCGAAGGAGAACAGATCCAGTATGACCTGCCCATCATCATCCCCCCGTTCATGGGTGCTGATATCGCGTACGAGCCCGCCACCGTCGTAGACGCGAACCGTTTTGTGGTGACCAACAAACTGACACTCCACATCGAGGGGGTTGACGACGCATTTGCCATCGGGGACGCGACGAATCTGCCGACCTCGAAGGCGGGCGTGGGGGCGCATCTCGAGGCGAAGGTGGTGGCAGAACTCCTGGGCGGGGGCCAGGCGGAATTCAGCGGCCGGACTCATTGTCCGGTCGACCTAGCCTACGGTCGGGGGACCTTTGTCATCGGTTCGTATACAGCCCCGGTGCTCAAGTACCCGCCGAGCCGCCTCAACCACATCATGAAAATGATGATGGCGTACATCTACTGGCTGAGTTTGCGAGGGACCCTGGACCCTGTTTTCGATTGGTATTTCAAACGCACGAGCCCCGATAGGTTCACACCGACCCACGTCGCGAAACGTCACGCGTGACGCTGAGCGTGACTCGTTGGAGGGTGCACATGACACATTTTAGGGTAGGAGAAACCGGGGCTGTGGACGTGCTGACCGCCAAGAGCTTCGACCTACTCGATCAGTGTGACAGCAGTGCGGCCACCCACCGCCTGCGTCATGCCATTAGCCGCGCCCAGAAGCGATACCGGCAGGTGAACGACCGAGACAGCCGCGGTTTCTACCACGGGCTCCTTACGGGATACGCGGTAGCCTTGAAGGCCCTTCAGGGCAGGATGAGTGGAATGCGCTCAGTCTAGGGCGGTGCCCGAGGTTCGCCGTTAACGGCCGACCTGCGATTGTGAAAGCATTTCCCTCCCCACATTGCCCCCCAATCCACCATTACCCAACCAGCGCAAGCCAGGCCCGGACTCGGTCACGTTCACCGTTCCATGTTTCGTAGTCACGTGGTGCCGTTGCCCGAAGCGTGGGACCGCACCATCATGCCAGTGAATAGCGGAGAGGGGTGAGGGACCTTGCCGTAGGTATCGACCGCGGCTCCCCGAATACAACCCACTCCGCAGCAAGCCGTCCGATTGCGGGTGAGGTTTGGAGACCCGACCCACCGACCCCGCAGGCTGAGATGACGGTGCGTTGGCCCGGCGTCGGGCCCACTTGCGCGAGGCCGTCGGGACTCACTGGATAGAGGCCGGCCCACCCCGCCGCCAGCCGAGCGCCATCCAGGAGGGGGAAGCGTAGCGCGAACTTCTCGGCAACGGCTTCAAGGAATGTGTAGTCGGTCGATCTGCTGTAGTTGTTTGGGTCAACGATGTCGTGAAGGGGTTCCTCGGTGTGCAGGCCCACGAGAAGCCGCGAGCGGGTATCGTGCCGGAGGTACAGTCCGTAGTCGCCAGAGTGCGGAATGTAGTCCATGACCGAGGGCATCACATACGCGAGGGGTCGCGGAAGATGCGCAAGCGTGACTTGGTGGCGCTGGGGCAACAACTTGACCGGCGCTCCAAGCAGGGCCCCAATCTCGCCCGCCCATGCTCCGGCCGCATTAACGACAAAATCGCACTCCACCTCCCCCTGTGTCGTGATCAACCGGTGCCGGTGCAAGGCGCCTTTCTCCGCTCTGACGAGCGTGACTTGTGTCCGCACCTCGGCGTTGCGCCGTTTGGCGAGATCCGCAAGCAGGTTGCAATAGAGGTGTCCGTCGATGTAGCCGTCGCTTGGTCCGAACAAGCCTCCGATCACGTCGTCGCAATGCATGTGGGGGACAAGGCCGAGAACCTCACGTCTGCTGAGGGTGCGGGCGTCCCGGACGCCCAAGTTTCGTTGCATCTTGACGCTCGTTTCAAACGCCGCGAGTTCATCTGCCCGGTGGGCTAATCGCAGATACCCATTTCGGGTGACCGTTAGATTGTGGCGCCGTTCTAACGCGGAGAAGAACTCCATGCTACGGACGCGGAGTTCGATGTCGAGAGGGTCGAGGTATTGGGTCTCGATGATGCCAACCGAAAGTCCAGATGAGCCGCTCGCGACGTATGCCCTCTCGAGGACGCGTACCGGCGAAGCCCCCAATTCCGCCAACTGAAGAGCCGTGGAGAGACCGATCGCCCCTCCTCCAATCACGGCGACGGATGGTCCGATCATTCCCGATTCCGCTTTCGGCAATTTGTTCGGCTCTCGAGCCGCAAGTCACAGACCCGATTACGTGCTCGATCCGCGAAGGGGATGCTCCATTTTGAGGAGGCCTCCCCCGGTGATTCTCGCAGAACCATCTCATGGGACTGTCGGCACGATATCGCGCGGCACGGGGCCGACATCCAGAGCGCGACAAGTCGAGTGCCTCCAGGGATCGGGCTGAGGTCGCCCGGCCGCGCGCGCGGACTCAAACGCTCGGGGAACGCGCACAGGCTGAGCGCGCGAGGCCGAGGCCCCCCGCAGGGGATTGCTGGTGAAACGCGAAAACGAGGGCATGCATCTGGGCGTCGTTTTTCCCCAAACGGAGATCGGCACCGATCCCGTGCTGATTCGCGACTTCGCCCAGGCTGCCGAGTCATTGGGTTACCATCATCTACTCGTCTACGATCATGTGTTGGGTGCCAATACGGCGACTCGTCCTTCGTGGCGGGGCCCCTACACCCTTAAACACACGTTCCACGAGCCATTCGTGCTATTCGGCCACCTCGCCGCGTCCACCCGCCGGATCGAGCTGGTGATTGGAGTCTTGATTCTCCCCCAACGCCAAACGGCACTTGTGGCAAAGCAGGCCGCTGCGGTCGACGTTTTGAGTGGGGGGCGGCTACGGATGGGCATTGGTGTGGGGTGGAACGAGGTCGAATACGAGGCTCTCGGGGCGGACTTTCGCACGCGCGGGGCACGGATCGAGGAACAGATCACGGTTCTCCGGGCATTGTGGACCCAGGAGTCCGTGACGTTTCACGGGCGGTGGCACCGCATCTCAGACGCCGGCATCAATCCGCTGCCCGTTCAGCGCCCCATCCCCTTGTGGATGGGGGGTGAGGCAGATATGGTCCTGCACCGTGCGGCGCGCGTGGCCGATGGGTGGATGTCGAGCCGAGGCTTTCAGGCGCTCCCCGACCGACCGGCGGGTTCAAGCAGAGAGGAGCAGGTGGGGCGTCTCCGTGCGCACCTGGCAGCGGGACGCCGCGACGCGGCGAGTCTGGGGATCGAAGGTCGCATTGCATTTCGGCAGAGCGGACCGGATGAGTGGCGTCGGGATATCGAGCGGTGGCGGAAACTGGGTGCTACCCATCTCAGTGTCGACACGATGCGCTCCGGTCTCTCGACCCCGCATGCGCATATCGACGCCATCCGGCGTTTTCATGAAGCGGTGGCGACCTGACGGACTCGAGGGAAGCTCGAAGGGACTTCTGACCGATTTCGACTCGCGCTTCATGGTCCAGGTGGGGCGGACGCGGCGGCTCGGTTTCCCATTCCCCAGAATTGTTGGCTGAGCGGTACGGGAGCTTCTCCTAAATGGGTAAATGGGGCCCGCCACCCTGGGGCCAACGGCGGCGATGTTGTTTATTTAATGAAGCTGTTCGGAAGGGTCCCTCCCCGGGTGGCGAGCAGGGAGGTTGCTCGAGGGACTGGCGCCGATGGAATGGTGACCCGATCCTGCGCGGGATCCCCCCCGCACGGGATCGCGGTGTTGCTCGCGTCCTCGACAGAGAGAGGATACGAACATGCAAAAGTGGCGGCAGGCGCTCTTGGCGAGTGCCTTTGGACTGATCTCGGTCACTTTGAGCTTGCCGGCGGGGATGGCTGCGCCTCCGGCGCCATCCGCGGAGCAGGTTCTCCATCGCATGCTGCTGATGATTGCCGGCATTCCCCGGGTGGTATCGGCGGATGCCGAGTTCAGGCTGCGGGTCGGGAAGGCGCTGAGCGCCCCCCCCGACTGCGTCTTCCACGGGACCGTGAAGGTCGTGCGTGCCCATCCCACCGTGAGGATTGGTGGTCGGACGGTTGGGTTGTTGTGTTGGATCGCGGATCGCTATGTGATCGGCCGGGGGTTTGAAGCCACCGAGCGCTTGGAGAGCTTTCTCTCACGATTCAAGTTCGATGTGTTGGGCGAAAAGATCGTGGAACATGACCGATACTACTTGGTTGAGGGGCAGGCGAAGGATCCTCGGAATGATCCTCGCGCGATGATTGGATGGATTGACTTCGACCAGGGACTGTTGGCCGAAGGCACGGTTCGTTACTTTTGGGGGAGCATCGATACCAAGCAGCGCTACACGCGTATGCAGAGGATTTGGATGCTGACCTACCAGTATCTGTACAGTCCTCGATTCAACGCGTCGATGGAAATCTTGTACAGTCACATTCTTTTCAGTTCACAATGACGCCAGGTGTCGATTGCCCAAAGGAGCCCATGGGGCTGATGGAGATCTGGAGGGAAACTTCCCGCCGTGGAGAAGGAGCCTGCGCCCGGGGAGAGTGATCCTACCGCCGAATGTCATCGGGTGCGTCCGTGGACATGAATGGTCGCGGGAATGTCGTCAGCTTCGGGGGGATGGGCAGAGCGCGCGAACGGGCAGGATGTCCGCCGCGCCTCGTCGAGTCACGGGGTTACCGGATCGGGAGGGGTTGATGAGATTCCCAAATCCTAGATCTGCGGGGTCGGTGAGACTGCAACGGTATACACACGGGAGTCGACGTGCCGCCGGGGGAGGCCGCGCACCGGTGAAGCGGATTATGCTCGGTGGCGCGATTGCGATCGTGCTGGGCTCGGCGGCGTTATCCGTTGTGGTTGGCTATGTTGCCAATGTTCCACCGGCGGACAGGCGGTCTGAGTCCTATGCAGGTCACGCCGACCCCGCGGTGATCGCGAAACTGAGGGTCGCGCAACCGAGGCGGCTAGACCCACTTCCCCCTTCGGCCGTAGCGGCGCCCGTTTCGCCACCCGTGCCGGACATGCCGGCTGGACGGCCCGACCTCCGGAGCGTCCCGCCGCGAGGGAGACCCACGGCGGCGTCCACTTCAATTCGCGCGTCCATCTCGGCCGAACCGGTCATCGCTGCCTTGCAGCGACCCACCACGATTGCGTCGAGGATTTCCGAAGCAACGCGGTTTCATGTCCAGGTGGGCGTTTTTACGGACCGCCCGAGCGCGGAAGTCATCGTTCAACGGTTGCGGGCGCTTGGATTCGCAGTTCGGCTTGTTGGGGACCGGCCGTTCCTCGTATGGGTTGGGGGCTATCTGGATCGGACGACTGCGGAAAGCCTGCGCATGCATCTGCATGCGGTAGGGATCGACGCTACTCTGGCCCCCGGATAAGCCTTTCACATCCTGCCAGAGTTTTTCGTCGGAACGCCCTGCCGGGCAGTTCACGGCAAGAGGCGACCCCCGGGAGGGTCATCGGTTACGGATTCACCTTGCGGGGGGCGTTACGGGCGAGGATTCCTTGAGATCGCCGCATTCATGACGCCAAACAAACCTGGCAGAGAGCGAAATCTGTGGTAGGCTAAGTGTAGGCACAACATGCCCTGTCCTTCGGACAACGGCGGAGGCGACGCCGGGTGCACCAGATCTGAGGAGGAATGATGGTCATGCGAAGAGATCAAAGGCAGACGGGCAATACGCGGATCGCCAAGCCGAGCAAGCTCGACGCGGTGCATCCCTCGATCGCGGCAAATGTTCGGCCGGGACCTTTTCCCTGGGACCGCTATCAACCGGGCACCCGGAAGCCTTCGAACCGGGCGCTGCGCAGGTCGTTCGGGGCCAATGTGGGCTCCGGGACGCGGAAGAGTTAGCCGCTCGAATCGGCAAAAGGTTTGCCACAGGCAGGGGTCTTTCCATCGCACGACTTGACAAAAGTCGCCCCCCCACAACGCGGCGGCCGCGCTGCGCAGAGCGGTCACAATGACGATTGGCTGCGGGTCGCATCCCGACGCAGCTCGTAAGGGCAGGATTTAATCTGCTGCTCCGGGCGACTCTGTAACTCGCGGGAGTAAGCGCGCTCTCTGCACGGGCCAGGGTGGGGAGGGTGGCGAGGACGAGCAAAACTCGCCCCGACCCGGTCCTGGCATGATCCCCGGCACACCCTCAACCAGCGGCGTCAAGGCGAAGCTTAGCCCGACATTCTTCCCGATCGGACGTTCCCTTTTCCTATCGATGACGGCACGTTCATCAACCCCACGGCCCCGCGCTGTCCACGTCGCCGGGCCGGACGGTTGTTCCCCCCAAGCGCTCCAGATGGCACCCCCGTTCTCGGGATCTCCGTGCGATGCCCACCTCATGACCTCCCCTTCGTACTGACGAGATTCAACGCGTTCCCGAGGTGCTGATTCATCGGATCTGATGAAGGGGGAGGGCGCACAGGCGGTCAACGATGCCTCTCGACAAGGCAATGAATCGATCGGGCGATCCACCCCCAAGCAGAGGCGTGGATGCCGTCGGCCTGCGGGACAAAGACACGCGTAATAGGTGCCCGGGTCGGCAATGGCCACGGAGTTGAAGAGTCGCGCTGGTGCACGTCCAGATGAGATCGTCCATGGATCTGAGTTTGTGTGGAGGGAAGAATTGAATGACTGAGCCCCGACGACACCCCGCGAAGGTCCGCGTTCCCCCGGCGTGGGGAGCGAGCATCATCGCCGGGGCTGGTGCCGGCGCGGTGGCAAGCTTCGCCAGTGTGGCCGTGGGGATCCTCATCCACCGGCAGGCACAAATGTTGACATTTTGGGCCGCGCTCAGCGCCGGCATTTTCGGCGGCTTTCTCTATGGCTGGTTGGGGCGAATTGCCCGCCGACCTGCGGCAGCGCTGTGGGTGATCACTTTGGTCGACGCGACGACCGGAAGCTTTCTAATCGCGTTCCTGCCGCTGGTGTCTGGGACCCACTCATTGCTGAGGGCCCCCGTCGTCGGTGCCATGGCGCCGTTGCGGCCTCTCATCGCCCTTGTGAGTGTCGAGCATTTGGGTGGACGGAATTTTCTCGCGCCATCCTCTCTCTCTGATATGGCGACACTCTACCTCAGTGCCGTCGCAGTGTCAGTGCTTGTGCCGAGGTGGGCGAAGCCGAGAGATCGGTGATCATGCAGCTTTGCGCGTTTTCACTCTATCTCCTGACGACATCCTGGGGAAAGTGGTTCGGTACACAGTGCATGGGGAATTGTCGGAGGGGCCGCAGGTGGGGCCTGTGGGCCCCCTCTGCGGGTTGTTATTTCCGAGCCCCAACCGTGAGCCGCATGATCTCGGCACGGTCTCGGAGCGCGCGACTCATTTCTTCCAAACCGCGCTGCGCGTCGCCCTGCACGTTGCCTGAGAGAGAGGTAAGCAAGCCCGTAAAGGTTTCCTGGGCGATCAGGCGGGATCGGTCTGCACCGAGTGGCTCAAGGGTGAAGGTCTGGTCGCGGTCGAAGAGGCCACCCGTGAAGGTCTGCCCACGCCAGCGCAAGATGTGATTCGGTTGGACAGTCACTACCGTCGGTTGGAATTCAATCACGCCCGTTCCGGAGTGCAAAGTGATATCTAATTGTGCTCCCGTGCGAATCTCCCCCGTGGCCGGATAGACGTAGGGATTCCAAATCGTGTACCCGGCAAGATCGGTGAGAATCTGCCAGACAAGCTCGGGGGGGGCGTTGATCTCGACCTCCGCCTGCACCTGGTGCTGGGCGGTCAAGGCCGGGAACATCGTCAGGACGAGAATGGTCGAGAGGAGCGCAAGTGGGCGCGGTGGCGCGTGCGACGCGGTCGCGTTGGTGCCAGTGGCATCGGCTGATGGGAGGCTCAAGGCCGAGGTGACGCTGATCTCCGTCCGCCGCATTGACGCCCCCCTTCAGATCCAGCAATCGAGGCAACGGAATCTTCAAGAAGTTACTACCCTACAATAAGGGGCTGCAACCTCATTCATTCGGACGAATCTTCGAGGTCAATCTTCCTCGTGTAAACTTCTGGGTATCTGCCGGGAAACGGATCGCTAACATTCCCCCGCAGGACCCGAGGCGGATCCTGTTGGGCCCAGCGGGCACATGCCACGTTCTTCGTCGAACCGGCGTGCGGCAATCGCGTTCCGGTGAGGGTTGTGCCAAGGCCGGACTGGACATCGGGTGCCGCATCAGCGGGGGGTAGACCGTTTGGAGGTGCTGGGGCTCGATCTCGGAGCCGCGGGGGCGGATGCGCACGGACTCTCTGGCGCGCCGGGGTTGGCGTGTGTTGGGGTCGACCTGCGCCGGAGCGATTGTCACCGCGGGTGTCACGTCGATCGTCATGCGGCGAAGGACGAGGCGGGCGACCGGGTGCGGCCGTGCGGGTGCGCGATCAATTGGAAACCGAGGGCATCGACCCATCCCGGTGTACGTGAATTTACGTTAAGCGGAGGTTTGCGTTGTTGACGGCTGCCCTCTCGGTCCGTGTTGTGGTCGTCGATCGATGTTGCAGGCGGTTCCGTCATCCTGCCCGGGGACGCCGCATGTGCTTAGTGACGTTGGCCATGATCGGCACCGCTCCTCCCAGCGTGAGTGCCCCCAGGGTGAACGCCGACTCGATTCTGGAAACCGTGATCACCAGGCCGAAAACGATTGGGCTGAGGATGGCGGCCAGCCGCTGCACGCTCTGGCGGATGCCAAAGGCCACCCCCCAGAGCTCGGGGGGGACCGATTCCACCATGAGGCTCATCGTCAGCGGTTGGGTGAAGCCGAGGCTCGCGCCCATCAGCGCCGATGCTAGCATCAGCGGCCAGAAGTGCCGCAACAGCGGCGTGACTCCAAGCGAAACTGCCGCCAGCGCCGTGGCGCCGACCAGCAGCGATCCGTAGCCGAACATCGCCACTCCGCGTGATAGCATTGAGCGGACCAACATCGAGCTCAGACTGACTGCGGCAATCACGATCCCGATCAGGGTTGCGGATAACCCGACTGTGTGCAGGTAGAGCGGATAGAAGGACTGTTGCAGCGTCTGTCCGCACCCCACCATGAACGAGATGAACAGGATGCCGGCCACTCCCCGCCGGCCGATGATTGTACGCGCGAGGGTGTGGGCCGTGGCCAGGGACACGATGTGCGCCGGGACCGTCGATATCACGCGCATGGACCCGGCGACCGCGAAAGCGGGCAACATCAAGATCCACACCACCGCGAACGCCGCCGCGTAGCCGAAGCGGCCGGCGATGTACCCGCCGATGACCGGGCCGACCACCGCGCCGGCGGAGTTCCAAAGTGAATAGTAGCCGTAGTTTCGGACCCGTGTACCGGGATTGCTGGCGGCGGCGACGATAGCCTGCGGCGCGACGGCAAACCCAATATTCGCGATTCCCATTAACATGTACGCTCCGGCCACTGCCCACACGCTGTGCCATGCCGTGAGGATCATACCGGCCAGAGCGAACAGGATCACCGACCCTTTCGCGACCATGATGGGACCGCGCTCGTCCACCAGCGCCCCCGCATGGATCGAGATCAGCAATGGGATAACGCCGGAAATACTGACCACCCCTCCCACGATGATCACCGATGCGCCCTGCGAGGTGAGGTAGAGGGGAATGAATGGCGCCGCAACGTACCACGCCCCGTTGGAGAGGAACTGCAACGCGTTATTGAGCCAGAGGAGCGATCCCGGATCCACGGCGTCCCGGCCTGAAGCAGTCGGGACCGCCGCGGCGTCAGCCCCCGGCGCCGTTTGGGAATCTGACTCAACCATCAGTCACCTGCGGGCGAGGATATCGCATGGGCTTCTCTGGCGCCGACGCGGGTCCCTGTGGTCGGCGCATTCGCCAATGGTCCAGACGGACCATCGCACCGGAATCGACCCCCGACGTGCCCGCGTCAGTTGCATGGGCGGCCTTCCAGACGACGTCCGGGAACCGGCCCTGACCTAGATGCTGATCGGATGTTTCCCTTCTGTCCCGGAAGTGTCGGGATGTATTCCTCCATCGCGTGCACCGAGCGACGCGGCGAGAAATGCCAGGCCACAACGCGATCGGGATGAAACAGGGTCGCGGCGGCCGGGTTGGCATTCGACACGGCGCCACCGAGCAGGGAACTACGAGCACGTGGGTGGGTTCGATCCCTCGTCGGGCGATCGGGGAGGAACAGCAGGACGGCGCGCGCCCCTGGGCGACGGCTTTGCCCGCGTGCGCAAGTCGTGGTGGACGACAATGGCCCGTTTACCTCACTGCGCCGTCTAGCAAGACACATCTGAGGTGATGACGCAATTCGGGGGCGCTCCCGCGCTGGCGTCCGCTCTCTGACGCTGTGACCGCAAGCGTTCGGGGATGGTGGGGGTGTTGACCGCGCCGAGCGAATTCACGAGATCTACACGACATCTTCAGGAGTTTGTCAAGTCGTTTCCCTAGTCTGAGCGTAGATCTTAAGGATTTGGAGGAGGGTCTCTCATGAGAAAACTCGTGGCAACGGTTCTCGGCATCCTGACGGCGACCTTGTCGATCAGCGGTATCGGGCAGGCGCAGAGTGCGTCCGCCATCCAGGGAACGATTCAGGCGGTGGATTGTCAGACACGCGCGCTGGTCATGGATGCGGCGGATGGCACCCATGTGCTCCCTGCGGGACCCTATACGACGGCATTCGTGGATTCCACTGCGGTCGGTTTCTGTGCGCTTCAACAATACGTCGGTGACAATGCGACCGTGACGGTCGCCCCGAGCGCCGGCCAACTTGTCGCTGAGCGCGTTGACGTGGACACGGCGGCAACCCCGGCTCCCGCGCCGGCCCCGGCTTCCGCCATCTCGGGTCTGCCCGCATGGGCGGGAATTGCTCTCGGGACGGTTCTCGTCGGCGGTCTCCTCTACCTTGCGATACACGGAGCCCAGACCGCGGCCCAAAACCAATCCGGGCAACAATGCTACGGTAACCCCGGGGGGCAGTGGTGCCGGGACGGCGGAGATCACAATCACTGAGGGTGCCCGAACGGGTGGCGGTCGTCGGCGATGGAGGGGCGGACCCGGATCCGCCCCTCCGTTCTGTCCCCCCCCAGGAAGGTGGCGCGGGGTCGACCAGTCCCCGAATCTCCCGCAATTCGCCGCAGTGATGATAGAGAAGCAGTGAGCTCACCCCGCGAGGTGTTTCGTCCCGCCGGACAGCGGTTGGCGGTCCTTGGCGGAAAATCCGCTCCGGTATGTGCGGTGCGAGCTCCCATAATCCTCCCATCAACCGAGCGCACGTGTTGCGTGCGAACCTTGCGTAACTGCCGGCGCAGGAGTACACTTAATGCAGCTTCCCCTTCCTTGTGTCTACGATCGTACCCCAGGCAAGCGGTCGGTTCCCCGGAGGAGAAGGCAATGGTCGAGTTTGCGCCGACTCCGGGGAGGTATCTTCATCGGTCTGATCCAAACGCTGCCCCCCCCCAATGGCCGGCACTGCTCATGTACCGCAGGCGTGCTCCCGGGTTTGGGCCCTCGCGGAGAGCACGCCGGCCCTCGCGGATCTGACGGCGGTTGTAAGGAGGACGACGATGGCGCTGGACAACGAACGGAACCGCGTATTGGCCTCGTTACGGGATCGCTCAGATGGCGTCGACAGTTCTGTCCTGGTCGAGGGCCTTGGCTTGACCAAGGACGTAGTGGAGCGCCACCTTCTCTACTGCGTGGACTACGGGCTGGCGACCTGGAAGCGGCACCGGAATGGATCGGGGGAAGCGACAATCACGGATCGCGGCCGAGACTATTTGCGTCGTCAAGAGGAATGAGACGACCGTGCGTCTGAGGGCGCCCAACGAGCAGGACCTCGAATTGCGGGAACGCACCGCGAAGATTCGGACTGCGGCGCGCGGCGGAAAGAGTTCCCTGGAAATCGCCGAGGTGCAACACCTTCCTCTGGCGGCGGTCGAGCGGATCTTGGCGCCGATCGAACACTCCCGCATCTCCGACCCGGTCTGCTTGCTTCAGAAGCAGCGGGTCACCGTGGGGACCGCTCCCGCTGAGATCCAGTTGTACTGGCTCGGATTCCTGATGGCTGCCGGGTACATCTGGGGGCAAGGAAGCTCTCTCGCGCTCGTGATCACGCTGGGCGCAGAGTCCCGCGCCCACATCGAGACGTTCATGGCCGATCTCTCAACGGATCGGATCTATTGCGAGTTCTGCTACAGCAGCATTGTGGGGTGGCAGGTCTACTTGCGCGATCAGGATCTGTGCAAAGCCTTGTTCCCTTGGGGGGTGCCGTCGGAGCTCCACGGGAGCGATTCGGCGCTGCTCGACGATCTCCCGGGGGAACTGGCGATTCCATTCATCCGTGGGTACGTCGATGGAAACTGGCCCTTCATCCACTCCACAAACGGCCCGAAAGCGGGGGACTTCGCGGTGGAGGGGACCCCGGCCTTCCTTCATAGACTGCACGCTATGATCAAGCGATGTTGGCGGATCCGCGGGGGGGCCGTCAGTTCGCGGGGCGGACGGACCACGCTCCGCTTCTCGGACCCGGGGGCCTGCCGCGTCATCCAAACCCACCTGAGCTCCTTCGTCTCGCGGGTCCGCACCTGAAGGAACTGTGATCGAAAGAGCACGACGGTTCCGTGACATCGGGCGAAGGTCCCACGGGGAGAGATTGCGGTTGGATCATCACGCACGGCGGACCCAGGAGTGGAAGGAAAGTAACCCGCTCAAGCGGCGGCGGGTTGCGGGTCGACTATCCACCCATCAGGTGGCGGAGATACTGGGCATCACGAATGCGCAGGTGTTGGAATTGGAAGCGGGCGCATCACCCACAGATCTCGAGATGATGATGGTGACCAGAGGCTCGGGGATTACGAAGACACAGTGGACCGCGTGGGAACGTGCGATGCCATGTGGCCCTGAGCCCGAAACATCCTCCGCCCCTCCGATCCTCGACGCACGCCGCCCCGCGGTGTGACGCAAGCGTCACCGCAGTGAGCAAACCTTGTTCCCCCGCGAGCGCCGGCCGGGAGCGCCAATCGGCGGGTGCGGGCCGCGATCGAGGAGTGCGAATCCCCGAATCGACAGCGACTCCCAGGTAGGGAACGGGGCCACGCTCGACCCCGAGCCGCCCCAGGGAATGATTTGCTCGCGGGGCACCGGCAAGGTATAATCCCGGCGATCGCCGTTCACGAACCACCAACGCCCCGGCGGTTACATTAGGGCGTCGACACTCGCTGCATCTCAAAAGCGGAAGGAAAAGGGGTTCTGCGATCCGGGTACAACCCGCGAGCATGCGAGGAGGTGACCGATGTGGTTGAATGTGAAGGGGAAGGGGCACCTTATCAACTTGGATCACGTCATGGAGATCAAGGCGATGCTGACCCATGGAAAAAGTGCCCTGCAGGCGATCCTTCCAAACGGTGAGGCACTGGTGGTTCGCGAATATGGAGCGCCCCAGGACGCAGCGTCCGTACTGGACCGAATCGCCGAGGCGCTGGAGCCCAAGGTCTATTCAGTTTAAGCGCACCCCCTGGGCAGGGTCGTAGGGTACGGCGCGCCGCCGGACTCCCCTCGCATCCGCCCCGCACGTACCCGAGCACCGGTGGCCCGTTTATTCGCCCCAACGAGTTCGTCTCTCCCTGGAATCTGGAATTCTTCCCGTTCGGCGATGTGTGCCCGCCGCCTTCGGCTTCGATAGGGGACGCAGGTGGTCTGCGGGCGCCGTCAAATTTCTCCGTAAGTGAGGTGAGGCCGATGCGACGGATGCTCACGGTGTCCATGCTGCTCATGCTGATTGCGTGGACCGCGGCGGAGGGCCAGGGGAATCCCATCGTCATTGGTGCCGTCTACCCCACCGCCGGACCTCAGGGCAGGATCGGAGCCGGCATTGATGAGTTCCACGGGCTGCTGCTCGCGGCCGCCTACGTGAATGCGAATGGCGGCGTCGGGGGACGACCCCTCCAGATCCGGCTGGCGCCCGCCGACTCATCCGATGCCGCCCCGGACGCGGTCGAGCAGCTGGCCCGCCAGGACATTGCGGTAATCGTCGGCACCTACGGCAGCACGATTGCCCGTCCCGCCGCAGAGACCGCGGCCCGACTGGGGCTTTTGTTTTGGGAAACGGGGGCGGTCGGCGAGATCGGAACGGCGGCGGCGCCGGGTAGGTACTTCTTCCGTGTGGCTCCGAGCGGGGCGCTCCTTGGCCAACAGGCGGTGGCATTCGTTCGTGACCGGGTGGTCCCGCGTTTGCACCGCCTCGAGCCGCTCCGATACAGCGTGGTTCATGTAGACGATGCGTTTGGGCGAGCGGAGGCCCAGGGAGAGGTAGCGGAACTCCGGCGCTCACACCTCCCGATTGCCGCCGTGTTGGCGTACGACCCGTGGCACGCGACCTACGGCGAGCTGGTCCGGGAGATCGCCCGGGCGCACACGGATGTCCTGGTGTTGGCAGGGTATATGGATGATGCCGTTGCCCTGCGCGAGGCCGTCATCCGCGCCCACGTGCCGCTGGTCGTCAACATCGGCGGGTGTTCCGCCTACATCATGCCCGAGTTCGGCAAGCGGTTGGGATGGAAGGCCGTGGGCGTGTTCTCATCCGATAAGACCGGCGGCGATGTCCTGCCGACGGATGGTCTGTCTTCGGAGGCAGCGCAAGAGCTCCGTTGGGCCCGGCAAGAGTTCAGCCGCCGTTACGGCCATCCGCTGTGGGAGCCCGGGTTGTCCGGATTTTCCGGCGGGATCGCGCTTTTTCAACAGATCCTGCCGCGGGCCCGAGATCTCTCCGCGGCCGCGGTCGCCTCTGCGATCCGGGCGAGGACGCTCCCCTTCGGCAGCCTGCCCAACGGCAGCGGGTTGGCCTTCGGGTCCCCGGGGTCGGTGCTGGCGGGGGAGAATCTTAGGGCGGCGAGCGTGGTCTGGGAATGGATCGCCCCCGATACGCGGGTTCTGGTCTGGCCCCCCGCCTTTGCCACCCACCCGATCGTGTTCCCGTGAGGGGGGGCTTGGTCCAGCCCGCGGGGGCAAAGGACGATCCCTCTCCGGGGTGAGGATCCCCCCGGCCTCACCGACCGCGTCGCCGGGCCGGAGCGAGCGACCGCTCCCCGCGTCCTTTCACGAGCCCCGGCGTCGGCCGGTTGATCGCGATCGATCCTATCTCCAGAATCCTGCCACCCACGCCCAACCGCCCGGCCGGCGGGCCCAATGCCCCGGCACCCAGACTGCCCCTCGCCAAGGTGCCGGCGCCCAACGCCCCGATATCCAAGCCCACCCTCCGCCGTTCCACCGCCAGGCTCCCGCAATCCACACCGCGCCGACGAATGGAGGCGCGACAACGGCCTCCACCTGCACCGGGGGCGGCGGAGTCACGACAACCGCGACCCCCTGCCAATGACCGCGTACCCAAACCCAACCGTACCAGCGGTGAACCCAGCGTCCCGGTACCCACGCCGCGCCGGGGTACGGGGTGAGCTCCCACCGACCTGCGATCCACGTCCATCCAGTCGGCTGGTAGTACCAGTACCCCGGCACCCAGACGTAGCCGACGCTCGGCGGCGGCGTGGCGATATCGCCAGGCGGCAGAGGGGGTGGTCCGGGGGCGATCACCTCTCCCCGGTCACCGTTACCCTCGGCGAATGCGGAATTTGCCGCCGTCAGCACACCGAAACCGACCGCCACCAGCATGCCTGCCGCGCCGAGCTTCCGGATCATGATCTCCTCCCCGTTCGGCTTTGAAATCTCTTGCGGTCCATGGCCGCGACCCTCCCCAAAAGCGCCGGTAAGGGTTGAAAAAGTTCCCCCAAACCCTAAGGGATCCGCCCGACCGATTCCCTATCCGCACCCATTGTGGTGCGGTTTTGGAGAGATTTCTGGGCATATGAGTGATGAAGTTGATAATAAAGCCCAGATTGCTCGGACAGGCGAGTTCCCATGATCGCGGATGGCTGTTTTCGATCAGCTCTCGATCCGGAGCACGCGGGCGATGGCAAACCCCCGCGCCCAAGGGTAGGATAGGAGTCCAGGGTGACGTGGCGCCTGGGAATAGGCGGTTTGATGATATGGCGATCGGGTGGTATCCGGCGCGGTGCGCAAAGTGCTTAAAGCGGTTTGTTCCGAAGAGCCGCCGGAGTAAGGTGTGTCAGGAGTGTGCCGCCAAAAACAAGCAGCACCGTCGCGGACGAAGAGACGCGATCAAGACCCGGTCGGCCCAGGAGTAGGGTCGCCGGGCCGTCGGAACGCGGGGCGCTCGTCTGGTCTCCTCCGCGGAAGCCGAGATGTGCTTCAGGGTCTCCGGTGCCGACGGCTTAGCCCCATCTTGCATGCGAGGTCGAACGCGCTCCACATCGCGCCGACGTTGGCGATGCCCTGACCGGCTATGTCGAACGCCGTGCCGTGGGCGGGGGTCGTGACGGGGATAGGCAATCCTCCGGCGACGGTCACGCCCCGATCGAATCCCATCAGCTTCATCGCGATCTGACCTTGATCATGGTACTGGGTCACAATCGCGTCGTATCGCCCGTCGCGTCCCTTGAGGAAGATCGTGTCCGCCGGGAACGGCCCGTCGGCCGGGGTGCCGCGCTGGCGCGCGAGTTCGATGCCTGGGAGAATGATGTCGATCTCTTCCCGACCAAAGGCGCCGCCCTCGCCGTTGTGGGGATTGAGGCCGCATACGGCGATTCTCGGACGGGTCACCCCGTTTTGCCGGAGCACCCCCGCGATCAGCTCAATCGCCTCTGCGACCCGCTGGGGGGTGAGCAATCCGCTCACCTCGCTCAGTGCGACGTGCGAGGTGACGCGCGACGTCCACAACGTGCCGAGCACATTGCACTCGCCCATCGGGCCGCGGTAGGCTATCTGGTCGGCAAACCAGTGCAGCTCGTCCGACTGACACATGCCGGCGAGGTGGAGGGACGTCTTGTTCAGGGGCGCAAAGCACAACGCGTCGGTGCGGCCGTCCCGGGTGAGCTCAATGCCTACTCGCAGCGCGTCGAGGCAGTACTGTCCGCCCTCGCGACTGGCCCGTCCCCTCGGGAACGCCCCGGTCACGCCCCCGCGGTGCGGAGAGAGGATCGGGAGGCCCCGCGCAAAGTCCGCGGCTTCGAACGATTCCGCCGTGGTGTACGGGACGTCCACGTCCGCGATTTTCATGCCGTGGTGAAACTCCTCGCGATCGGCGATCACGTAGATCTCCGCGCGGGCGCGGATCGCCGGGTCCCCTAACAGCTTCGCGACCAGCTCGGGGCCGATGCCGGCGGGATCACCCGCCATCATGGCAATGCGCGGTCTCATAGGTGCGCGTTCGCCTCCCCCATTCGTTCGGGACACAGCGCGTTTCGGCCCTCCGTGGGTCACTTCGCGCGCCCCCGCGGCGTCACCTGGCCTTGAGCGCGATCGACCCGGCGCGGTCGGCAATGCCCCCGGCGACGGCCCGGGGGACTTCGTTTGCCCGGCAGCGAACTCGGGGGTGCTGCGAGATCCGAGCTCAAGGGTCCCGCAGCCGGTGAGCCGAACGGGTGAGGAGGTGTACCCATGCCCGCGCCTTCCTATGTGCACGGCGCCAGCGAGATTCCGCTCCTCGGCGAGACGATTGGGGCGAACCTGTGGCGTACCGTGGAGCGGTTCCCAGAGAGCGAGGCGCTCGTCGTGCGCCATCAGCACTACCGGGCCACTTACCGAGAGTTCTGGGACCAGGTGACCCGGGCGGCGCGGGGCCTGATGGTCCGGGGGATTCGGAGGGGCGATCGGGTCGGGATCTGGGCCCCCAACCGCGCGGAATGGGTGGTCGTGCAGTATGCGACCGCCCGTATCGGCGCGATCCTGGTGAACATCAACCCGGCGTACAAAACGACCGAGCTCGAATACGCCCTCAGGCAGTCAGAAGTCAGCGTCCTCGTCCTTGCCCGCGGGTTCCGGCAGTCGAATTACGTCGCCATGCTCGAGACGGTCCGAGCTCGGTGTCCGGATCTTCGAGACAGCCTCGTGCTCGACGACGGCTGGGAGGGTCTCCTGGCGGATGCCGACCGCGTCGCCGCGGCAGATCTCGCGGCGCTCGAGGCGACCCTCCAGTTTGACGATCCCATCAATGTCCAGTACACGTCGGGGACCACGGGGTTCCCCAAGGGGGCGACGCTTTCGCATCACAACATTCTCAACAACGCATTGTTCATCGGGGAAGCGCTGCACTACTCGGAGCGCGACCGGGTGTGCATCCCGGTACCGTTCTACCACTGCTTCGGGATGGTCTTGGGGAACTTGGCGTGCACGACGCACGGATCGTGCATGGTCGTCCCCGGGGAGGCCTTTGACCCCCTCGGCGTGCTGGAAACGGTCCAGGCGGAGCGCTGCACTTCCCTGTACGGCGTCCCGACGATGTTCATCGGCGAACTTGACCACCCGCGCTTCTCCCAGTTCGACCTGTCCAGCCTCCGCACCGGGATTATGGCCGGCTCCCCCTGCCCGGTCGAGGTGATGAAGAAGGTGCAGGCACAGATGGGCATGAGGGAGGTGACCATCTGCTACGGAATGACCGAGACGTCGCCGGTGTCGACCCAGAGCGCCCTCGACGATCCACTCGACAAGCGCGTGACGACCGTGGGGCGCATCCACCCCCACGCCGAGATCAAGATCGTCGATCCTGCCACGGGCGGGACCGTTCCGCGGGGGACCCCGGGCGAACTGTGCACCCGGGGGTATTTGGTGATGCTGGGATACTGGAACAACCCCGCGGCGACGCGCGATGCCATCGACGCGGCCCGCTGGATGCACACCGGCGATCTTGCGACGATGGACGACGAAGGGTACGTGAACATCGTTGGGCGCATCAAGGACATGATCATTCGGGGCGGCGAGAACATCTACCCGCGGGAGATCGAAGAGTTTCTGTACGGGCATTCGGCGGTGGCCGACGTCCAGGTGATCGGCGTGCCGAGCCGGGAGTACGGTGAGGAGGTCATGGCCTGGATCAAGTTGCGCGAAGGCGCCGTGGCGACCCCAGAAGAGTTAACGACATTCTGCCGGGGCCGGATCGCCACCTTCAAGATCCCGCGCTTCTGGAAGTTCACCGACAGTTTTCCCATGACGGTGACCGGGAAGATCCAAAAGTTTCGGATGCGCGAGATCGCCGTGTCCGAGCTGGGCCTGGAGCAGGCGGCCGGGATTCGCACCGCCTAGGCCGCATGGGCGTGGGGGGGTGCCGCCCGTCGACGACGTCGCAACCGGAGGCGGTTCATGCGCGGGGGGCAGAAGATCATCGGCGCGGTGATGTGCGTCACCGGCACGGTGTGGGTGTTGCAGGGAATCCGCGTGCTGCCGGGGAGCTTCATGACCGGTTCATCGTTCTGGGCGATCGTCGGCGCGGTGGTGGCCGTGGCGGGGATCGCCGTCTTCATCGGCCTGGCGCGGCCCGGTACCCGCTAGTGCAGGGCGTCACAATTAGGCCGCGTTGAGCGTTCTAAATGTGACAGGAGGAAATCGCCGTGAAGATCAAAGTGACCAGCATCTACGTGGACGATCAAGCGAAACCCCTGCGCTTCTACACCGGCGTCCTCGGCTTCGTGAAGAAGGCGGATTTCACGCAGGGGCCGTTTCGGTGGCTCACCGTGGCCTCGGCCGAGGAGCCGGACGGCACCGAGCTGCAGCTTGCCCCCAATAACAATCCGGCCGCTCGGGCCTACCAGCAGGCGATGTTCGAGCAGGGCCAGCCGGCCGCCATGTTCTATGTGGATGACGTGCAGCGCGAGTACGACCGCATGAAACCGCTAGGCGCGGAGTTCAGCATGCCCCCGACCAAAGTGACCGGTTCGACCATCGCCATGCTGAACGACACCTGCGGCAACCTGATCCAAATCGCTGCGCTCGACCGTTGTCAGAGGTGATCAGCTGATCGCGGACGCGGCCCGCGCTGCGCGCGACATTGATGACTGGCAAGTCCTCTTCCTCGGCCGCTCGGATCGCGCCTCACTGACATCTGGTCCTCTGCGGCGTGCAGACGGGCGCGAGGTCAGGATCCGCTCGAGCGGTGGCGGAAATGTGCCCGAGCCGCCTCCGGCCATGGTCCATAAGGCAGCGTCTGCTTGACGCCCTAGACTAACGACTCCCAGGGCCTTGCCGGCCCGGCGTTTCGACCCCCGCCGGCGAGTTCGATTTCGCGACCCTCTAGCCGCCTTCGGCTGAGGCTGCCGGAGGCAGGATAAGGCGGTACGCGACCGAATACAATCTTGTATACAAGATCACGATCATCTCCAGGCACGGGTGCACTCCGGCCGGAGAGAGGCTTGTGAATGGGCACCGTGGATGGCGGCCTGGATTCGCTGGTCAGAGTCTCCTCCGGCGCTCGCCCCCGAGAGGGGCAAGGGACGCCGGGAAGAGTGTTCCGCGCCGAGTCTGTGTACAACGTGCTGAAGGAACGGATCCTTAACTATCAACTGCGCCCCGCGCAGCGGATCGGCGAGATCCAGGTCGGCAATGAGCTTGGCGTCAGCCGGACACCGGCGCGCGAGGCGCTGCGCCGGCTGGAGCAGGAGGGGTGGCTGATCCTGGTCCCGCGGCAGGGGTACTACGTCCGTGCCTATACCCTGCGGGAGTTCGACGAGATCTACGACCTGCGGGTGGCGATCGAGCGCCATGCCTCGCGGACGGCCGCGGAGTTTGCCCCCCTTGCGTCGCTGTCCCGCGTGGCGGAGGATTGGGGCGCGCTTGAGGCCAGGCAACCGGCGATGACCCTGCTCGATTGGCTCGACGCCGATGAGACGTTCCACACTCTGGTGGCTGAGGCCGGCGGGAACCGAAGGTTGGTGGCAATGCTTCAGCGGATTAACGAGCGCCTCCGCATCATCCGTCGCATCGATTACACGAGACCCGAGCGGGCGACGCTCACGCGGGCCGAGCACCTGGAGATCCTCGAGCTCATCCAGGCACGCCGGGCCGCCGCCGCCGCCGACCGGATGGAGCAGCACATCTTGTCGAGCAAAGAGAGCGTGAGAGCCCTGGCTCAAATCTATTTCGTCCAGGAGTAGCCCAACCGTATGGGGCAGATCGTGCGAAACCGGATCTTCAAAAACGCGTACCGGGACTCCGTGGAGCTGATGCGCATCGCCGCCGAGCTGGAGCGGCTTCCCTCCGTGTCGCGGGCCGGGATGATGATGGCCACCCCGGCGAACCGCGAGGTGCTGGTCGATGCCGCGCTCCTCGATCCGGCGGCGGAGGGCGCGGGTCCCAGTGACCTGATCGTGGCCGTCGCCGCAGAGGACGAGGCGGCGGCCACGAGCGCCCTCGATCGCGCCACGGCGCTGCTCGCCGGCTCGGGCGACGCGCGTCCCTCCGAACAGCGGGCGCGGGTCGCCGCGACGATCTACGAGGCGCTGGTTGGGCTGCCCACGGCCAACCTCGTGTTGGTCTCGACCCCGGGCCCCTACGCCACGGCGGAGGCCCTGAAAGCGCTCAAGCGCGGCCTGCACGTATTTTTGTTCAGCGATAACGTGCCGGTGGCCGACGAGATCGAGCTTAAGCAGCTGGCGGAGCGCAAGGGGTTGTTGGTAATGGGACCGGACTGCGGAACGGCGATCATCGACGGGATTCCGCTCGGGTTCGCGAACGTCGTCCGCCCCGGGCGCATCGGCCTCATTGGCGCCTCCGGCACCGGCCTGCAGCAGGTGTCCTGCCTCGTCGACCGGTTGGGGGAAGGGATCTCCCAGGCGATCGGGGTCGGCGGGCGCGACCTGGACGAGCGCGTCGGCGGGCGGATGACCCTGGCGGCGCTGCGCCGGCTTGCCGCGGACGGGGGTACCGCGGTGATCGTCCTCATCTCCAAGCCGCCGGCCCCGGCGGTGGCGCAACGGGTGCTGGCTGAGGCCCGCGGCTGCCCCAAGCCGGTCGTGGCCAACTTCCTCGGCGGAGATGCCGAGGCGGGGGTGGGGGGAGTCCTGTTCGCCGAGACCTTCGAAGACGCGGCGCGGACGGCGGTGGCCCTGGCCCGAGGGGTCTCATCCCCCGGCGAGGCGCCGGAAGCCGGGACGCCCCAGCGGGAGGCCTCCGGTCGAGACCCTGGCCTGCGGTTGGCTCCGGGACAGGACGCCATTCGCGGCCTGTACTGTGGGGGGTCACTGGCCGGGGAGGCGAAGCTCATCCTTCACCGCCTGCTCGGCGGGACCCGGGCCCAGCGCTACACGGTGATCGATCTCGGGGATGACGAGTACACCGTCGGCCGACCGCACCCGATGATCGATCCGCGCCTCCGGAACCAGTTCATCGTCGACGCGGCCCGGGATCCGCAGACCGCGGTCATCCTGCTCGACGTGGTCCTCGGGTACAATGCGCACCCGGATCCGGCGGGCGCGCTCGTCCCGGCGCTCGAGGAGGCCAGGCGCGAAGCCGGGCGCGCCGGGCGCCAGGTTGCCTTTGTCGCTTCAGTCTGCGGCACGGCGGCCGACCCTCAGGGTCTCGGCCGCCAGGAAGCGTGCCTGGAGTCGGCGGAGGTCCTCCTGGCCCCCAGCAACGCGCAGGCGGCCCAACTGGCGGCTCGCCTCGTCGGGGCGGGCGCCCCCGCGACGCGGCCGGCGCAGCCGGTCAGGCTCGACCCACACCGCACCGGCGGGACGCCGAATGCTCCACGCGGTTCCGGGGGGGAGGGCGGATGACAGCGGGTTCGCCGCCGGCCGGCCCTCGATTGTTCCCGGACGGGCTGCGGGCGCTGAACGTCGGACTGGCGGGCTTTGCGGAGCCACTCCGCGCCCACGGCGCGGAGTGCGTGCAGGTCGCGTGGCGGCCCCCCGCGGAGGCGGACCGTGACCTCGGACTCCTGGTCGCCCGATTGGAGGATGATCCGGACGATCCGATCGGTGGCCTGGTCGCCCGCGCGAACGCCGACGCGGTTAAGCAGATCCTTGAAGGCCGCCCGGTCCTGCTCGACGTGCAACCGGCCGAGAGCGTGATCCCGGGGATGACCCCGCGCATGTTGCTGCACAGCGGACCGCCGATCGAGTGGTCGCGGATGTGTGGACCGATGCGGGGGGCGGTGACCGGGGCCATCCTTTTCGAGGGGTGGGCGCGCGCCCCCGAAGAGGCGGAGGCGATGGCCGCGGGCGGGGGGATCCAGTTTTCGCCCTGCCACCAGCACCGAGCGGTCGGGCCGATGGCGGGCGTCGTCTCCCCATCGATGCCGGTGTTCGTCGTGGAAAACGCCGCCCACGGCAACCGCGCGTTCGCCACGTTGAACGAGGGGCTGGGAAAGGTGCTGCGCTACGGCGCCTTCGATGCGGACGTGATCCGACGGTTGAGGTGGTTCACCGAGACCCTCGGTCCGGCGCTCGGCCGCACCTTGCGGTCGGAGGGTTCGGTCGACCTGGCCGGCCTGACCGCCCAGGCCCTGCAGATGGGGGATGAGTGCCACAACCGCAACGCCGCCGCAACGTCGCTCTTTGTCCGAACGCTCGCGCCCGCGCTGGTTCGGGTCGTCGAGCGCGCGGACGCCGCCGCGGCGCTGGACTTCATCCGGGGCAACGACCACTTTTACCTCAACCTTTCGATGGCCGCCTGCAAGGCGACGCTCGACGCCGCCCACGGACGCGACGGCTCGACGGTGGTCACGGCGATGTCGCGGAACGGTGTCGAGTTTGGGATCCGCATGAGCGGGACCGGGGACACGTGGTTCACCGCGCCGGTGCCCGTGCCGGAGGGTCTGTACTTTCCCGGCTACGGACCCGCGGACGCCAACCCGGATCTGGGCGACAGCGCGATCACGGAAACGTGCGGGCTGGGGGGATTCGCGATGGCCGCGGCGCCGGCGATCGTCCGGTTCGTGGGGGGGACTCCCAGCGACGCGTTGGAAACGACCCGCGAGATGTACCGGATCACCCTGACCCGCCATCCAGGGTACACGATCGCCGGGCTCGGATTCGCCGGCACGCCCACGGGCATCGATGCCCGGCGCGTGGTCGAAAGCGGCACCCTGCCGGTGATCAACACGGGGATCGCGCACCGCAAGCCGGGGATCGGGCAGATCGGCGCCGGGATCACCCGGGCGCCGCTTGCCTGCTTCGCCGACGCCATCCGGGAACTGGGACGTCGGCTCGGCCTCGGGGGGGCGCGGTAATGGACCGCCGGGCGGTCATTGCCGTCGGGGGAAACGCGCTGATCAGGGACGGGCAGGCCGGCACCATCGCCGAGCAGTTTGAAAACGCTCGGGCCACGGTCCGTCCCATCGCCGCGCTGGTCGCGGACGGCTGGAAGATCGTGGTGACGCACGGGAACGGGCCCCAGGTTGGGTTCATCCTGCTCCGCTCGGAGCTGGTGGGAGCGTCGGCACCGGTCCCCCGGCTCTCGCTCGACATGTCCGTCGCCGATTCCCAGGGCGGGATCGGGTACATCATGGACAGTTCGTTTACGAGCGAGCTCGCGCGCCTCGGACTCCGCGACCGCGTGGCCTGCGTCCTCACCCATACGGTCGTCGCGTCGGACGACCCGGCCTTCAAAAAGCCGAGCAAGCCGATCGGCCCCTGGTACACGCCCGAGCAGGCGGCGGTCATGCAGCAGCGGGAGGGTTGGGTGATGGTGGAGGATGCCGGCCGGGGGTATCGGCGGGTCGTCCCCTCTCCCCGACCGCTGCGGATCGTCGAGGTGCCCCAGATCCGCGCGTTGGTGGAGCGGGAATTCGTGGTGATCGCGGTCGGCGGTGGGGGAATCCCCGTCGTGGAACCCGCCCCGGGCGAATACCAGGGCATCGAGGCGGTCATCGACAAGGACCTCGCCTCGGCGCTGCTGGCCGAGGCGCTCGATTTCCCGATGCTGATCGTTTCCACCGGGGTGGACCAGGTGGCCCTGCACTTCCGCCAGCCGAACCAGCGGTTCATCGATCGCATGACCGTGTCGGAGGCGCGGCGGGCCCTGGAGGCCGGCGAGTTTCCCGCGGGCAGCATGGGGCCGAAAATTCAGGCCGCGATCGGCTTTCTGGAGCGCGGAGGAAAAGAGGTGCTGATCACCTCACCGTACCGGCTGGCGCAGGCAGTGGCGGGCGCGACCGGCACGCGGATCGTGCCGGACCCGCAGGGGTGACCGCGGAGATTCGATAGGGGGGGGAGCGGTGGTGGCGATGATACAGGCGGAACCGTACGACTTCGATTTCGATCCCAGGGCAGCGGCCCTGCTCATCATCGATATGCAGAGGGATTTCGTGTACCCGGGAGGGTTCGGGGCGGCGCTTGGGAACGACACCTCGTTCCTGCTGCGGGCGGTGGCCCCCACCGAGCGCGTGCTGCACGCCGCCCGACGGGCAGGGATGTTCGTGGTGCACACCCGCGAAGGCCACCGGGGGGACCTCTCAGACTTGCCCTCGGCGAAGAAGGCGCGCGGCCGCTTGAAAGTCGGGATCGGGGATCCCGGGCCGATGGGCCGGATTTTGGTGCGGGGCGAATACGGACACGACATCGTGGACGAACTCCGGCCCGCCCCCGGCGAGCCGGTGGTGGACAAGCCGGGAAAGGGGGCGTTCTACGCGACCGATCTGGATGCGATCCTGCACGCTCGGGGGATCAGGCAGCTGATCGTCTGCGGGGTGACCACCGAGGTGTGCGTGCACACCTCGGTGCGCGAGGCCAACGATCGCGGCTACGACTGCCTCGTGCTCGAGGACTGCGTGGGGTCGTATTTCCCGGAGTTCCAAGAAGTTGGAATCAAGATGATCAAGGCTCAGGGCGGGATCTTCGGCTGGGTCAGCGACTCGGCCCGGTTCGTTGAGGCTTTGGCGAAGGCCACGAGCGCGCCAGCGACCAGCTCAGCACGAGGCTGACGTCCGGCGGCTGCCGGGGGGAGGGGTGGCATCTTGGCATCGGCGAGCGAATTTCGACCGCGGTTGTGGGTGCCCGGAGACTGGAACGCCTTCTTTGGTCTGTTTACGAACGTCGCACTCAACGTCATAGTGCTGTCCAGCCTGGCGCTGGGGGTCCTCAAGCTGCCGCCGAACGTCGTGTTCGGCCGCATCCTGCCGGCGTTGGGCATCGCGCTCCCACTCGGCAACATCTTCTACGCCTACCTCGCCTACCGGTTGGCGAAGCAGGAGCGACGCGACGACGTGGCCGCCATGCCCTACGGGCCCAGCGTGCCACATATGTTCATCGTCGTGTTCGTGATCATGCTGCCGATCGCGCTCAAGACCGGCGACCCGATCAAAGCCTGGGAAGCCGGCCTGGCGTGGTGCTTCATCATCGGGTTGATCATCCTGCTGGGCGCGTTCATCGGCCCGGCGATCCGCGCGTTCACCCCCAGGGCGGCGATGCTGGGCACGCTGGCCGGCATCTCCATCGCGTTCATCTCGATGCGCCCGGCGTTCCAGATGTGGGAGGCGCCGTGGATCGCCTTCGTCTCATTGGCCATCATCCTGGTGAGCTGGGTGGCAAACGTCCGGCTCCCGTTTGGCGTCCCCGGCGGGCTGGCGGCGGTCGTGATCGGGACCGCCGTCGGCTGGGTGGCGGTGCTGCTGGGCTGGACCGGGATCCTCGTGCCCTCGGCGGTCGGCGAGTCATTTCGGCAGTTCGGGCTGCACCTGCCGATTCCCGGGACGGAGGTGCTGCGGGGACTGCGTGATGTCGGGCCCCTGCTGGCGACGGCGATTCCGCTCGGCGTGTACAACTTCACCGAGGGGATGAACAACGTGGAGAGCGCCGCGGCGGGAGGTGACAGCTACAACCTCCGCTCGATTCTGCTCGCGGACGGCATCGGCGCGGTCATCGGCTCGTTCCTGGGGAGCCCCTTCCCGCCGGCCGTATACATCGGGCACCCCGGGTGGAAGGCCGTGGGGGGACGGATCGGCTATTCCCTCGCGACCGGCATCGTGACCGCGCTGGTAGCCTTCCTGGGGTTGGTGGCGCTGCTGTTGGCCCTGATTCCGATCCAGGCGCTGGTACCGATCCTGCTGTTCATCGGGTTGGTGATCGGCGCCCAGGCGTTTCAGACGACCCCGGCACGCCACGCGCCCGCGGTGGTGCTGGCGCTCCTGCCCAACATTGCCCTGTGGGCCAAAGGCCTTGTGGACGATGCCCTGCAGGCCGCTGGAGCCGATCCCGGGAAACTTGGGCTGGATAAGCTCGGCGTCGGCGACATCTATCACGGGATGTCGCTGTTCGGCGGTGGGGCCGTGCTCGCCGGCATGGTGCTGGGGGCGATCGCCGCCTTTGTCATCGACCGCGAGTTCAATCGCGCGGCGGTCGTCGCCGTCACCGCCGCGGTGCTTTCGTTCGTCGGCCTGATCAACACGGCCGGCCCGGTGGGCTGGAACGTCTCGCCCCCGGTCACGCTCGGCTACCTGCTGATGGGGGTGTGCTTCACGATGGTGTATCGGCGGGTCGGACACATGGCGGCCGCGACGGCGCCCCCGCTCGAGGTCGAGGGGGTGGGGCGCGGGTAGCCGCCGCGATGGGGTTCGACCTGTTTGTCAACGGCACCCTGATGCGAGGGCTCGCCCTCGCTGGGAACCTGGCGGGGGCGGAGTTTCTCGGGGAGGCTCAGACGGCGGCGATCTACCGCCTCTATTCGATTGACGACCGGCATCCCGGGATGTTCGAGGTCCCGGAAGGAGGGGTCTCCGTGGCCGGGGAGCTGTACCGCGTCAGCGACGATGTGTGGCGGCGCGTCGAGGCCGGCGAGCCCCCGGGGCTGTACCGCGGGACGGTGCTCCTCGAGGACGGCCGGCGGGTCGACGGCATGCTCTATCCTCGCGAACTGGCCGAAGGCCGGCATCGCGATATCTCCGCTCACGGGAGCTGGCGGGGCTATATGTCCGCGCGGTGAGCGGGGAAACGATCGGCGACCGCGTATTCATACCGCGGGGGTAGTGGAGTAAAACGCACACAGGAGGAGGGAGAACGTATGCGCATTGCCGCCGTTGCCATCGCGCTGGCCCTGTGTATGGGCTTTGCGCCGACCGTGCGCTCGCTGGGGGCCTCGCCCACACCGAGCACGGTCTCGGTGACCATCAGTCCGGGCGGGCATGCCTCGGCCGTGGGGTTCTCGACGCTGACATTTGGCTACTCGCCCGCGGCCATCACCGTCAAGCCGGGAACGACCGTGGTGTGGACCAACAAGTCGGTTTTGCCTGAGCCGCACTTCGTGACATTTCTGACCCCCGACCCCAAGACGGGGGAACTGCACGGAGGGCCGCCATTCGTGGCCGCGCGGCCGAAGCCGGGCAAGGAGGGTTCCAAAGACCCGAAGGACATGGAGTTTGTGGAGGACCCCTTCTACGTGCTGCCCTCGGAGGTGACCGGTGCGCCATTTCGGAACAGCGGCTACCTCTGGCCGGCGCGGTTGGGCCCGCCCGGCGCGCAGTCGAGTTGGAAGACCACCTTCACGGCCAAGGACGCCGGGAAGACGTTCATCTACACGTGCGTCATCCACCCTTGGATGGTGGGGAGGGTGACCGTCACGAAATAGACGCGCGGCAGAGCGGGGGCGGCCGGCGAGGGACCGCGACCGCCCCCGCTCCGGTTCTGGCCCCGGGGTTCGACGCGGGGCCTTTTTCTGTCCCTTTCGGAGCCCGGCCGGGAAACGCTCATGTCCCGGCCGGGCGTTGGTTCGCCTCTGGATGAGCGTGGGGGAGACAAGCCGATGGGGAGAGCGCGCGTGCGGGACCTGGGGATCGCCATCGGGCAGATGCCCACCGGTTCCCACAATGCCATCACGGACGTGCCGGGGGTGCTGGTCGGGCACCGCACGCTGATCTGGGACACGCCGCGGATGGCGCGCACGGGGGTGACGATGGTGATCCCCCGCGGCGGTGCGGTCTGGCGGGACCCCGTCTTCGCCGCCCACCACTCGTTCAACGGAAACGGCGAAATGACCGGACTGGTGTGGCTGGAGGAGGCGGGCCTGCTGGACGGCCCGATCGGCATCACCAACACGCACGCGGTGGGGTGGTGCGGGACGCGCTCGTGGGCTACGGCGTGGAGCGCGGGTATGTCACGGGCTTCACCCTGCCGGTGGTGGCGGAGACCTTCGACGGCTGGCTGAACGACATCAACGCGTTCCACGTCGAGCGGCACCACGCCTACGACGCCCTCGCCGCCGCGGCGGGGGGGGCCGTCCCCGAGGGGAACGTGGGCGGCGGCACGGGGATGCGGTGCCACGGGTTTAAGGGCGGGATCGGGACGTCTTCCCGGCTTGTCGAGAACGAGGCGGGGAGGTATGTGGTCGGCGCGCTTGTCCAGGCGAATTACGGGAGCATGCGCCACCTCCGGGTGGACGGCGTCCCGGTGGGGCGCGAGCTGGACCCGCGGGGGGCCGCCCCGAGCCCGGGCGGATCGATCATTGTGATCGTCGCCACCGACGCGCCGCTGTTGCCCGGTCAATGCCGGCGCTTCGCCCAGCGCGCCACCGTGGGTTTGGCCCGGGTCGGGGGGGTCGGGTATAACTCCAGCGGCGACATTTTCCTCGCGTTCGCCACCGGGAACCACCTGCCGGCCGTCTCTCGGACGCGGACGCTGCACGACCTGCGCATGCTGCCGCACGAGTATCTCAATCCGTTCTTCGATGCGGTGGCCGAGGCGGTGGAGGAATCGATCCTCAATGCGCTCGTCGCCGCGGAGACGATGGTGGGGTTCAAAGGGACCGCTCACACACTCCCCTTGGACGAACTCGCGGCGATCATGGCCCGCTACCGTCCGCGGGAGGAGCGGGAGGCCTGACCGGGGAACGCGACTCGGCGGACCCCGCGGGGGGAGGGTCTTCGGGGCGAAGGCGGGGAGACGACGGCTCGTCGAGAGGAGGACCGCATGTCGACAGGGATGCCCATCGGCGACGGGGATCCGGGGAGGGAGGTCCAGGGAGAGGCCGGGATCCTGACCGTCCGCGCCGGCCAGGCGCGCCGAACGTGGAACGGCATTCAGTACCTGACCGGACTGTCCGGCAAGAACGTCGGCGCGAGCCAGCTCTCGATGAATGTCGCGACGATTCCTCCGGGCGGCATCGCCTCCGCGCACATCCACGTGGGATTCGAGGTGATGCTCTACATCCTCGAGGGCCGCGTCCGGCACGAGTACGGGCCGGGATGCCAGCGCATCATCGATAACGAAGCGGGTGACTTCATCTTCATCGCCCCCGGGGTACCGCACGAGGTCGTCAACTTGAGCGACACGGACCCCGTCGTCGCGGTCGTGGCGCGGTCCGACGCATCGGAATGGGAGCACATCATCCGGTACGACCGCGCGCAGGCGCGCCCCGCGACGGACTGAACGGTCACCCCGGGTCCTACTCGGCCGACGGTGCCCCCATGATCGCCGAACGCTGGATGTCCTCGTAGCGGACCTTCGCCACGTCGAACCCCTCCAGGTTGGCCGCCAGTTTCTTGAAGGTCTGCTCGAAGCTGGGCAGGGTCTTGCGCTGTCGCGTCAGGGGGGTGGTCCGCGACAGGACGAAGTTCTTCACGTAGGGGTGGCTGAGGCCCCGCTTCTTGAGCCTGGCGACCACCTCCCCCAAGACCTCATCCGCGTGACGGACCATCGCGGCACGCTCTTCGCGCTCGGGAAGGGTCTTGGGGAACGCGCCCTTCAAGAACTTGTCGACCCGGCGGAGGATGGGTGCAAACGCCCCGCCGGCGAAGCGCTTGTTGCTCTCGTAGAGCAACCCGAGCGTGATAAAGTGTGCGGCTTCGAACTGGAAGGTGTAGTCCTCCTCCCCGCGCGATGGGGCCTCCTCGACCAACCCCCGGTACATGCGGATGACCTCGAGGGACTTTTCCTTCAGGTTGTGCGCCTTCTCGGTGTTGAGCGCAAGGATCTGGAAGGCCACTTCCGGCTCGGGGACGACGATCGAGGGGATCATGACCCCCCGGAGTTTTTCCGCAACCGTGCGGCGGTGGTTGCCGTTGGGGGTCCAGTACACGCCCGGGCCGGGCGACATGACGACGATGGGGTCGACGAATCGGTCGAGTTTTTTGACGGCCGTCAACAGGCGTTTGACATGGGTGGGGGAGAGGTCCCGTTGGTAGGGGGTGGGCTCGACCTTCGCGAGGGGGAGCAGGCAGAAGATGTGCCAGTGGTCCCCGACCGGTTCCCGGTAGATGGCCAAGGTCCGGCCGCCGTCACGGTCGATCTGTTCGGCCAGGGCCACGGCGTGCTTCGATGGGGTTTCGTCGGGAAAGACCGCCCAGTGTGCCATCGCCATCCGCCTCCCCCAGATTCGATGAGCCGGGGGGCCTCGCTCCCCCTGCGGCCATCATCCCTCCATTCGGTCCCGGCCGCCCACCCCCCCCTGTGAGGGGTCGCGCGCCGCGCCGCCGAATCCTTCGAACCGTTCGAGGCGGCCACGCCGTGGATCGAGGAGGGTTTCATGCGCCACGTCCCAGGGGAAAAGCAGACTGCGCTCCGGTGGGTGGACCAGGAAGCCGGTCGGCTCTCCCGGTTTTCGCAGGAGATCTGGAATTACGCCGAGCCTGCCTTTCGCGAGTATAAATCGGCCAAGGCCTATTGCGATCTGCTGCGGCGCGAAGGCTTTGCGGTGGAGGAGGGGTCGGGCGGAATGCCCACCGCGTTCGCCGCGAGCTACGGCGAAGGGGAGCCCGTTCTGGGTGCGTACGCCGAATACGACGCGGTGCCGGAGAACTCTCAGCAACCGGTTCCCTACCAGGCCCCCCGCGACGGGCTGCACCCTTGGGCGGCGGGGCACACCGATCCCCATTCCGCCTTGGGCGCCGCCGCGCTGACGGGCGTGCTCGCGGCCAAGGCCGCGATGCGGACGCACGGGCTGCGGGGAACCCTGCGGTTCTTCGGGGAGCCCGCCGAGAAGGTATGCGGGTCCAAGCCGGTGCACGCCGCCAAGGGGTACTACGACGGGGCCGACGCGTACGTCGCGTATCATCCCAGCCCGTACAACACCGTCGCCTGGGAGACGCACTGCGGCTCGTACTGGAGCCAGCTCTTCACCTTCGAGTGCCTGACCCCCGAGACGTGGGTCGACCAGTCGCTGCTGCCTTTCCGGCATGCCCATGCCGCGCCCCGGTGTCCGGGAGCGCTCGACGCCGTGTGCCTGATGTACACGACGACCAAGTACCTCAAAGAGGCGATGTTCCCGCACACCGGAACGTGGACGCTCAACGAGTTCATCATGGTGGCCGGGCAGTGCACGTCGGACAACCTGCCCCCGCGGATGAGCGCCATCCAGTATGCATGGCGGTCGCCCAGCCTGGCGATCCAAGAGCGGATCGCCCAGGTCTTGGAGCACAACGCCCAACACGTGGCGCAGGTCACCGGGTGTCGGGCGTCGAGCCGCTGGGTGACCAAGACCCGGGTCGGCCTGCCGAATCTTGCCCTCGCCGATCTGGCCTATCGGAACCTCGCGCTGGTCGGTCCTCCCGTCCTGGACGAGCCGGCCCGGCGGTTCGGGCGGGAGATCCAGAAGACCCTCGGGTTCACGCCGATGGAAGATCCGTTTGCCGGGAGCAGCCAGCGTCTCATCTCCCCTCAGGAGTACGAGGCAGTCCTGCGCGGTGGGATGCCCCCCTGGCAAACGAGCTTCACGTCGGACGACTATGTCGAGTATACGTGGCACGCCCCCACGGTCCGGGTGTTCACCGGGCGCCCCCGGTTGAAGCCGCCGGGCCCGGGATACGAGTACCCGGCCTGGGCTCACAACGCTCTGGGAGGAGTCCCGAGTTGCATCGACCCGATGATGTTGACCGCGGGGAAAACCATCGGCGCGACCCTTGTCGATCTGCTCACCCAACCCGACGAGCTGGCAAAGGCCAAGGCCGAATTCGCGGAGCGGACCGGTGGGGGCGTGGGGGGGCCCTCGTGGGTGGCCCCGCTGCTGCCGAGGGAGTTTGTCCCCCCAATCGACCTGCGGTGGCCGGAGTACGTGCGGACCCCACGGGGAGAGGAGTGGTGGATTCCCACGCCGCACGCCGGCTGACCCCGGCCCCGAGGCGGACGGCCGAGGTTACCGGCTCCGGTTGGGGAGCGCGAAGAAGAGGGCCAGCGCCACGTTCGTCGCCAGGCTGGCGGGAACGCTCACCCAGGCCAGGCCGAACGAGAGGAGGTAGAGCGGCGGGCCGAACGCGTAGGCCCGCGTGATCGCGCGAACCATCGCCGCATCGGCGCGGGAGTGCAGCAGCCGATGCCGGTGGCACGCGTACCGCCAGAGCAGGTTGAACACCACCGCGATCACCGTGAACGTCCCGCTGTAGACCAGCGCGGCCACTCGATCACCGCGCCGCTGAACGTACGCCGCGACCAGTGCCGTGGGAAAGGGCACGAACGTGACCCCTAACAGCAGCAGGCTGTTAAGGAGGAGCAGCGTGTGATCCGAGCGGCGGATGAGCGTGAAGAGGCGGTGGTGGTTGATCCACATGATCCCGATCGTGGCGAAACTCGTCAGGAACGCGAGGTAGGTCGGCCACTGAGCGAGGAGAGCGCGCAGCAGGTGCGACCCGCCGGTGGCGTCGCGGGGGACCTTGAGGTCCAGCACGAGGAGGGTGATGGCGATGGCGAAGACCCCATCGCTGAAGGCTTCGATTCGTGCGGTCTCCCCGCTCTCCTCCGTGGGGTTTCGGACGGCGGTTCCCATGCCGATAGGTCTTCGAGGACACCGCGCGCATTCCCGCCGGGGAACGGCCAGGCGGGGGACGCTGCGGCCTCGGCGGCCGGACGGAAACGCCGCGCGGGCCGGTCAAGTCACCCGAGGCAGCACCAATCCCTTGCTTGGTGACCGCTGGCGAGGTGCCTGGGGGAGATATCCTCGAGTGCTGGGGCTCGGGTGCGGCATTGGTCGACGGCGTGCGGGCAGCGCGGGTGGAAATCACAGCCTCGCGGTGGGCCGCGGCCCGACAGGCCGGCGGCCCGCGATCAGTGGCCGGGGCGCGCCGGAGGATGTTCTCCCACGGTGAGGATCAGCTTGCCCGTGACGTGGCCGGTCTCGAGCCGGGCGTGGGCCTCCCGAATCGTCTCTTCCCCGAGCTCACCGACCGTCGTGACGTGTGGGGCGGGAATGCGGCCGGCTTCGATCAGTGCGGTGAGGTCCGCCATCATCTCCCGGTACACCCGCCAGCGCACCGCCTCCCCGCTGCGCGCCCGGGCGCTGGTGGCCACGAAGTGGAACGTTCCGGACTTGGCCAGCAGCGGGCTTCGGTCCGGGCGCGAGACGTCGAGGCCGGGCCCGGGCGGCTCCTCCACGATGCTGACCACCCGTCCGTCGAAGTCGAGAGCGCGAAGACAGAGCGTCTTCATGTCGGCGCCGACAAAGTCGAACGCCGCCGCGACGCCGCGCCCGCCGGTCCGCTCGCGGACGTCGGCTTCGAGGACGTCGAGCGGACGCCCTCGGTACCCGATGAGATGATCCGCCTCCAGGCCCATGAGGTCGATCAGGTATCGCCGGCTCGTTTCTGTGCCGTAGGTCGCGATGATCGGCGACGCGCCGGCATGGCGCAGGAGCGGGATCGCGAAACTGCCCACGCCCCCGGCTCCCCCGGTGATCAGCACCGCCTCTCCCTGTTGAACCCGTGCCTTTCGCACGACCGATTCGTAGGCCGTGAGGCCGGCCACGCCGAGCGCGGCGGCTTGGGCGTGGCTGAGCCCTCTCGGCTTCGGGTGCACGAAGCACGGGGAGGTCGCGACGTAGGGGGCATAGGCCCCGTTGCTGCGCGGGCCGAACAATACCGCAAAGACCTCGTCTCCCGGCGCAAATTCGGTGACCGCCTCCCCGACCGCATCGATCGTGCCGGCAACATCGCGGCCCAGGATCGTCGGGAGAGCTACCGAGAGCCATCCCTGGCGCATCTTCCAATCGACCGGGTTCACCGCGATCGCCGCGACGCGGATGCGGACCTGTCCGGGTCCCGGCTGGGGCAGGGGCCACTCCGCCCAGCGAAGGTGCTCGACGCCGCCGAACGCATCCAGTACGATGGCCCTCATCACCCTACACGCCCCTCCCGCCAGGCGGCCGGCCCGCGGCCCTCGGCCGTTTCCGCGTGAGCCGTTCCACGACCGGAGAGGTATTCGTCCCGGGTCCCCGGGATCACTTCCCGCCGCTCCCTCGGCGGTCGGGGGGCGCACCGGTTGGTCGATCGATGGCGGAGCCTCGACGACAGGAGAGGGTCTCCCACGGTGAGAAGTTATGTGGAAAACCTCGGACGGTGCCAGGGGCGTGGGGAGGCTTCCCGCCCGCCCAACGTGTCGTGTGGCCGTTCATCGAACCCGCCGCACTTTGCGTGACCGTTCGATCCGAGAGGGGGAGGGAACCGAATGAGCCGGTCCGGTCCATCGCGATCTCGTGGAGGGGGACGGTTCAGCCGTCGCGCGCTGTTGCGGGCCGCCGGGGGAAGCATCGTGCTGACCGCGGCGGGCGGCGTGCGGCCGTGGCGTTACGCCGAGGCCGCGTCGGCCCAGGACAGCAAGACGCTCCTAGTCGGCGCCGATCTCCACAACATCCGAACGCTCGATCCCGCCCGCACGATCGAAGTCACGGGCATGATGATCGAGAAGGTGGCCTATGACACGTTGATCACGTTCGACGGCGAGGACCTCAAGACGCCGAAGCCGCTCCTGGCGACGAGTTGGAAGGTCGGGCCCGACGGCCGATCGTACACCTTCGCCCTGCGCTCGGGGGTGAAGTTTGTGAGCGGCAACGAACTGACGTCGGCGGACGTGAAGTGGTCGTTCGACCGCGTGCTCAACCTCAAGGCCAATACCCTGTTCCTGTTCAACGGCGTGCAGGAGGTCCTGGCGCCGGACCCCAGGACCGTCGTCATCCGGACCAAGGCCCCGCAGCCGTCGATCGTGCCGATCCTCTCGCATCCCGGATTGGGGATCGTGGACAGCAAGCTCCTGATGGAGAAGGGGGGCGATGCCGGTCCGGATGCCAAGAGCAAGGATCAGGCGGAACCGTATCTGAACGGCCGATCGGCGGGCAGCGGACCGTTCGTCCTCACCAGCTACACCCCGGCGCAAGAGCTCGTGCTCGCCCGGAATCCGAATTACTGGCGCGGGGCCGCGGGGCTCGAGCACATCGTCGTGCGGCACGTTCCCGAGCCCGTCACCCAGGCGCTGCAGGTGGTGCGCGGCGACCTTGACCTGGCCACCAGCATCGGGATCGATCAGATCGCGCCCCTGCGCCGCGCGCCGTCGGTGGTCGTCAAGACCAGCCCGGCGGCGACGACGTTCTACGTGCTGATGAACGCGAATCCCGAGGTGGGGGGGCCGTTCGCGAACGCGAAGGTGCAGCAGGCGGTGCGGTACGCACTGGACTATCGCGGCATCATGTCGATCGCCGGACCCGGGGCCGTCCGACTGGCCGGCGTGATCCCGACCCTGATGCCGGGGTCGCTCGATTCCAAGGAGGCGGTGAGGACCGACCCCGAGAAGGCGCGGGCGCTGCTCAAGGAGTCCGGCATCGCTCAGGTCAGGGGCAAGTTTTCGTATGCCAGCGACCAGGTCTCGTGGGGCATCCCCACCGCGATTCTGGCGCAGAAGATCCAGTCCGATATGGCGGCGGTGGGGATCGTGCTCGATCTGGAGGGTCTGCCGATCATCACCGCGCTCCAGCAGTACCGGGATGGAAAGAACCAGATCGGCGTGTGGGGGTGGGCCGCCGACTACCCGGATCCCAGCGACTTCCTCGTCTGGGCCCCCGGTCGCGTGGTGGGGAAGCGGGCGGGCTGGCTTCCATCGGCGACCCCGGCGGCCCAGAAGCTGGCCGCGCTGGCGGACGAGGCAGAGGCGGAGGTGGAGCCGCACAAGCGGGTGGCACTGTTGCAGGAGTTCGACCGGACGCTGGGGCAGGTCGGCCCGTTTGCGCCGCTGTTCCAGCCCGCCGTCCCATACGCCTACCGGGCGAACGTCGAGCGCGTCGCCTACCATACCGTGTGGGCGATTGACTTCTATCCAATCCGCAAAAGCGCGTAGCGCCGCACAGACCGGAGGGGGGATGAGCGTGAGCCAACAATCTCGAGGGGGACCAGCGCACGGCACCGAAGGCCTGCCGATCACCCGGCGCACCATGCTGCGCGTGGTGGGGCAGGGCATGGGCGTCGCGGCGGCGAGTCGCCTGGTGCCGATTCGCCGGGTCCGTGCCGCCTCCGCCGCGGACCGGGGGACGCTCGTGATGGCGCCGAGCTTCGTCATCCGAAGTCTCGATCCCGGCCACGCGCTGGAGCCGGTGGCGGAGATGATCTGTCACGCCGCCTACGACTCCCTCGTCACCTTTGACGGGGAGGATCTCCAGACGCCGAAGCCGTCCCTGGCTACGGCCTGGAAGGCGTCGGGCGACGGGCGAACCTATACGTTCACGCTCCGTCCCAACGTGACATTTGCGAGCGGCAACCCCATGACCTCCGCCGACGTCAAGTGGTCCCTGGAGCGGGTCATCAATCTGAAATCGAACCCCACTTTCTTCCTCGACGGGGTTGAGGCGGTGGAAGCTCCCACCCCCCAGACCGTCGTGCTCCGGCTCAAGACGCCGCAGCCCTCGATCGTGCCGATTCTCTCGAGCGGCAGCCTCGCGGTGCTCGACAGCAAGTTTGTGACCGAGCACGGAGGGGACGCGGGCCCGGACGCCAAGACGAAAGACCAGGCGGAAGCCTATCTGAACAGCCACTCCGCGGGGACGGGCGCGTTCACGCTGGACAGCTACATCCCGAACCAGGAGGTCGTGCTCGTCAGGAACCGTCAGCACTGGCGCGGTGCGGCGCAGATGGAGCGGATCGTGATCCGCAACATCCCGGAGGCATCGACCCAGGCGCTGCAGCTCGAGCGGGGCGACCTCGACATCGCGACGGGGCTCGGCCGGGACAACGCGCAGACCCTGCGGCGCGTGCCGAGCATCACGGTGCGGTCGAGCCGGGTGGCGACGTCGTTTGTCTTCATGATCAACGAGGACCCGGAGTTGAGCGGGCAGCTGTCGAACCCGAAGGTGATTCAGGCGATCCGATACGCGCTCGATTACGATGGGCTGCTGACGATCGCCGGCCCCGGAGCGGTGCGGATGGCGGGGGTGATCCCCAACTCGCTCCCGGGCGCTTTGGATCCCCATGAGGCCGTTCGCACGGACCGGGAGAAAGCCCGCGCCTTGCTCAAGGAGGCCGGGCTGGGGGCCGTGACCGGGAAACTGATGTACTCCAGCGACGCCACCGCATACGGGATTCAGTACTCGGTCGTGGCGCAGAAGATTCAAGCCGATCTCGCGGCCGTCGGGATCACCATCGAGCTGAATGGGCTTCCCGGCGCCCTGAGCCTCCAGCAGTACCGCGATGCGAAGGCCCCCGCGCTGTTCGGCGGGTACGCCGCCGACTATCCCGATGCCAGCGATTTCCTCGTCTACCTGCCCGGCCGATTGGTGGGGAAGCGCATGCGGTGGCCGGCCAGCGCCAGCCCCGCGGCGAAGGAGCTCGCGCAGTGGGGAGACGACGCTGAGGCGGAGGGGGATCCGCGAAAGCGGGTTGCGCTGCTCGAAAAAGTTCAGCGCCGCCTGCTCGAGATCGGCCCGTACGCGCCGCTCTTTCAGCCGGCGCTCCCGTGGGCGCACCGAGCGGATCTGCGGGGGGTGACGTTCCACAGCGTGTGGGGCGTCGACTTCCATGCGGTACGGCGCACCTAGGCGCCGCGGAGGACACCGGGTCGGGGCTGCGTCGGCGTGACCCTCCGCCGCTACATCATCCGGCGGGTGCTCCTCCTTCCGCCGATGCTCGTCGGCATCACGCTGTTGAGTTTCGTCCTTTCCCATGCCGTCCCCGCCGACCCCGTTTCGGCGAACCTTGGGGAGCAGGCGGCGGCGAATCCGGAGGTGGTAGCCGCCTTCCGGCACCGCTGGGGACTCGATCGCCCTCTGCCGCAGCAGTACGCGGTGTACCTGGGGCGGTTGGCCCAAGGCGACATGGGGATTTCGATCTCCACCCACCAGCCGGTCACGACCGACCTCCGGCAGCACCTGCCGGCGACGATCGAACTGGCCGTGGCGGCGATGATCTTGAGCCTGCTGCTCGGGATCCCGTTGGGGATTGCCTCCGCGGTCCGCCGCGACACCGCGCTCGACCAGATCAGCCGGGGCGGGTCGTTGGTCGGGGTTTCCGTGCCGGTCTTTTGGCTAGGCCTGGTGGCGCTGCTGATCTTCTACGCCCGGCTCGGGTGGGTGCCCTCTCCCGGGCAGCTGAGCCCCCGCCTTCCCCGTCCGCCCTTTGTCACGGGGTTCATCATGCTCGACGCCGCCCTCGCCGGGCGGATGGACATCGCCCGCGACGCGCTCGCGCACCTGGCGCTTCCGGCGCTCGTCCTGGCGGCGTACAGCGTCGGGGTGATCACCCGGATGATGCGCGGCAGCATGCTCGATGTGCTGGGCGAGGACTACGTCCGGACGGCCCGCGCCAAAGGCCTGTCGGGGCGGACCGTGACGCTTCGGCACGCGGCGCGCAACGCGCTGTTGCCGGTCCTGACCGTGATCGGGTTGAGCTTTGGCGGGTTGCTCTCGGGAGCCGTGGTCACCGAGAGCGTCTTTGCGTGGCCGGGCCTCGGTTCGTACGCGTTCCAGAGCGCGACCTCCTTGGATTTCCCCGCGATCATGGGCGTGGGGATCGTCGTGGCCAGCGTGTACATCCTCGTGAACTTGGTCGTCGACCTCGCCTACGCGGCCGTCGACCCCCGGATTCGGATGGGCTAGCGGGCGATGGTATCGGACGCGACCGCGCTCGTCGGTCCCGCGCGGAGGTCGATCCTCGGGCGTCTGCTGCCTCGACCGTTCGTGCGATCCCCGCTGGCGCTCGCCTCGCTGGCCGCCGTCGCGCTCTGGATTCTCGTGGCGGTCTTCGCTCCGGCGATCGCTCCGTACAATCCGCTCGCCCAGGATATCGTTGGACGGCTGGCGCCGCCGAGCCCGGCCCACTGGCTGGGCACCGATCCCCTCGGGCGGGACATCCTGAGCCGCATCCTGTACGGGGCGCGGCTGTCGATTCCGGTCGGCATCACCGCGGTGGCCCTGGCGGTGGTGTCCGGCACGCTGATCGGTAGCGTCGCCGGGGCGGCGGGCGGAGCCGTCGACGAGGTCATCATGCGCACGACCGATCTGATGCTGGCGTTTCCCACCGTGATCCTGGCGATGATCATCTCCGCGGCGCTGGGCGCCGGGATCCGGAACTCGGTGATCGCCATCATGGTGGCCTGGTGGCCGTCCTACGCCCGCTTCGCCCGCGCGCTCGTCCTCTCCGCGCGGGAGCGCGAGTACGTCGAGGCCGCCCGGGCGGTGGGTGCGTCCGCGATCCGCGTGTATCTCCGGCACATCATGGTCAACATCCTGTCCCCGATTGTGATTCTGGGCACGCTGGACGTCGGGCACGCCATCCTGACCTTCGCATCGCTGAGCTTTCTCGGACTGGGTCCCCCGCCGCAGATTCCCGAGTGGGGGTCGATGATCGCCACCGGCCGCGACTACCTCGACCAATGGTGGATCGGCACCTTCCCCGGTGCCGCGATCCTCAGCCTCGTGCTCGCGCTGAACATGGTGGGGGACAGCCTCCGCGACGCGCTGGATCCACGTCTGCGAAAGGGCTGACGACCCTCGTCGGCCGGGGGTGGCATACCCCACCGCCGCCCCACGTTTTCCCTACCGGCGTCAGTTCGCTGCGCGCGGTCGTCAAGCGCGGCTCCTCGGCGCGCGGAGGGAGGATCGCATGATGTGGCCGGCGATGGGCGGGGGGAGGTCGGAGACGGGCGGAGCGCCCGCGCCCATCGGTTCGCTGGTCCTCCGCGCTCCCGACGCGCCGATCGCCTACGTGGTGGACGGGTTCGCTCCACCCGCCCCGGCCGACGTCCTGCGGGTGCTGATCGTCTCCGAGGACCCGCAGAGGAGGGCGGAGGTCGCTGCGCTCCTCGCCGACGCACCCGAGTGTCGGGTCGTCGGCCGGACGAGTGCCGACCGTGACCTCCCCCGGGCCCTGGAGCGACTTCGCCCCGACGTCGTGGTGTGGGTCGCGGGCCCGGGTGGGGCTTTCTCCGACCGCTGGCCCGACATCGGAGGGGCGGCCCCCCCCGTGCTCGTCCTGGCGCCGGCGGATCCCACCGCGGACGTCGGATCCGCCGGCGGGGTCCAGGGCCTGCTTCCCCGTGATGTGGACGCGTCGAGTTTGACGGCTGCCCTCCAGGCGGTGGCGCAAGGGTTGATCGTCCTCGACCCGGTCTTCGCCAAAGGGCCGCGGACGCTTGTGGGCGGGACCTCGGCCGTTTTGCTCGAGGAGCTGACCCCCCGCGAAGTGGAGGTGCTGCGGCTCCTCGCGGAAGGCCTGCCCAACAAGCTCATTGCGCAGCAGCTTGGCATCAGCGAGCACACCGCGAAATTTCACATCGCCGCCATCTTCAGCAAATTGGACGCCCACACGCGCACCGAGGCCGTCGCCCGCGCGGCAGGATTGGGCCTGGTCGCGTTGTGACCCGCTATGCCGAGCGCGCCGCCCCCAGCCAAACGGGTGGGGCGCGCCGCGCTCCTCTCGGGTACACTCTGACCCGGAGGTGGGACAACAATGCGTGAGTTGGCAGCGGTGTCAGAGCAGTTGGCGGGAGTGATCGAAGCGACCGGCGCGAGCGTGCTCGGCGTGGAAGCCGGCTGGCGGTCTCGGGGGACCGGGGTGGTCTGGTCGGCGGACGGGCTGGTGGTGACGGCCGACCATGTCGTGCATCGCGAGGAGAGGGCCCGGGTTCGGCTGGCCGACGGACGCCTCGTCCCCGCGGAGGTCGTTGGGCGTGATCCGACCACCGATCTTGCCGTGCTGCGGGTCCGCGATCTCGCGTTGAGCGCGGCCTCGTGGACGGATTCCTCGGCCCTGCGGGTGGGGACCCTCATCGTGGCGCTGGGGCGGCCGGGACGGACACTGCGCGCGACGCTGGGAATCATCAGCGTCCTGGGGGAGGAGTGGCAGACACCCGCGGGCGGACGGCTCGATCGATATCTGGAGGCCGACGTCCGACTGTACCCGGGGTTCTCGGGCGGGCCGCTCCTCGACAGCGCGGGGGGCGTACTGGGCGTAAACACCGCCGGGCTTCGGCGCGGTGGGAGCCTTACGGTCGTGACCCCGACGATCCGCCGGGTGGCGGAGGCGCTGGTAACCCACGGGCGGGTCCGGCACGGATACCTCGGCGTCGCCACCCACTCGGTGCGGCTCGCCGCCACGATCGCGGATCAACTCGGACAGGAGCGGGGACTTTTGGTCCTGGAGGTGGAGCCGGGAAGCCCGGCGGATCAGGGCGGCGTGCTCCTCGGCGACACCATCGCCGCGGTCGATGGCCAGCCCGTCCGGTATCCGGAGGAGTTGTTCGGGCTGTTGTCCGGGGAGCGCATCGGTCGCGCCGCCCCCCTCAGAATCGTCCGGGCTGGGACGGTGCAGCCCCTCACGATCACCGTCGGGGAACGACTGCGGCGCACCGCCTAAGGGGCGGGGATCTCGTGAGTTCCTCAAGGCCGGGCCGGGGTCTGTCCGAGGGAGGGGGGCGGGCCCCGGCCGCTTTGGGGGCTCGACGCTGGCGATCGCGTCCCGGCTTCCCCAGTGTCGTGCGTCGGGTGTCGAATCTCAAACGCGGCCCTCGGCCGTCGCCGTGCCCGGGCTTTCTGATCCGCATGAACCGCCGCGGGCGCGAACCGAGTGCGGCCGAGGGGAGGGGGGCCCCACCGCTGTCGGCCCGGGGACGCGTCTTGATCGTCGGCGTCTAGGGTGTATGCTGAGGGTATGCCTGACCCGGCGGTGTTTCAGCAGAGCCCGTTGTTTGCCCACCTTTCGGCCGGCCCGCTCGCTCGGCTCGCGGCGCTGGCCCAGGCGCGTCGGTACGCCAAGGACCAGGTGATCTTTAGTGAAGGGGATCCCGGGTCGGCCCTCTATACCATTGTGAAGGGGCGGATCAAGATCGCGCGCAGTTCGCTCGACGGCAAGGAGCGGACGATCGCCCTGCTGGGGCGCGGGGACTTCTTTGGCGAATTGGCCCTGCTCGACGGAGACCCGCGCTCGGCCGATGCGATCGCCGTCGAGGCCTCGGAGGTCCTGATCGTGCCCCGCGAGGCATTCCGTGGGTTTCTCCTGGAGCATCCCCAGGTGGCGATGGATCTGCTCGTCGTGCTGAGCCGGCGGCTGCGGCGCACCTCCCAGATTGTGCACGACGCGGCCTTCTTCGACGTCCGCGGGAGGCTGGCGCGTTTGCTGCTCGAGCTCGCCCAGGCTGAAGGGCAGGGGGCGTCCGCAGATTCCCTTGTGTGTCCGCTCCTCACCCAGGCCGAGTTGGCCAATATGGTCGGCGTCACCCGGGAGAGCATCAACAAATGGCTCCGCGTGTTCGTGCAGCAGGGCGCCATTGCCCGCAGGCGCGGCCGGCTCGTGGTGACCGATCCGGAAAGCCTCGAACGGGAGCTGGCCTAAGGCGCATCCCTTCTTTAGGCGAGCACAATCCGCTCCCCGCTCATGTCGGTGATGATCGCCAGCGCTTCGATCGGCACCCCCAGCGGCGCCAAGACCCCGCGTCCCCCTTCAAAGGCCTTTTCGATGACCACGCCAATCCCGACCACCGCCGCCCCCGCCGCGTCGGCCAGGCGGGCCAGCCCGAGGATCGTCTGTCCGGTGGCGAGGAAATCGTCGACGATGAGCACCCGGTCGCTGGGGGACACGTATTCCGGCGAGACGATCAGCTCGACCGTGCGGTGCTTGGTGTGCGACGGGGCGATCGTGAGCAGGACTTGGTCGGGCATGGTGATTGGTCTGGTCTTTCGCGCGTACACGACGGGGATGCCGAGGTGCTGTGCGGTACTGAGCGCCGGGGCGATTCCAGAGATTTCCGCGGTGAGGACCTTGGTGGCATGGGCTGGAGCGAAGCGGTGGGCGAGTTCGCGGCCGCATTCGTTCATGAGGACGGGGTCGATCTGATGGTTGATGAACCCGTCCACCTTGAGGATGCCCCCGCCGAGGTTCCGGCCTTCTTTCAAGATCCGGGCCTTGAGCGCGTCCACGAGTTCCCTCCTGCTCAAACGTGCGGTGACGTGTCGGACGCGCCCCCGGACACTGAGCGAGCCGCGGCCCGCGCGGTATTGTCTAGGGCGTGTCGAACGTCACCGGCCTTCGAGCACCCGCATCAACAGCCGCGTGTCGTTGGACGTCACCCCGTCGACGCCGAGCGCGAGGCAGCGGCGAAGCGCCGCCTCCTCGTCGACGGTCCAGACCGAGACCCTCAATCCCGCGGCGTGCGCCTCGTCGACGTCCGATTGCGATACGTAGCGCCAATCGGGGCACAGCGCGTCCGCGCCCGCGGCCCGCGCCGCGGCCGGGGCATCGGCGAGGCGGGCCGCGTAGATAATTCCGGTTTGGAGCCGTGGGGCGAGCGCGTGGATCGTCCGGACGCACCGGTGATCGAACGACATCGCCAGGACGTCGCGTTCCATGCCGGCGCGGTCGACGAGATCGATGATCTGGCGCTCGATCCCCTCGTACGGCAGCGGATCGTTCTTGATCTCCAGCTCGACGACCGCGCGGTCGCGCGCGAGCTGGAGGACCTCCTCGAGCAACGGGATTCGTTCCCCGGCGAACTGGGGCCCGAACCAGCGACCGGCGTCTAGGCGGCGGAGCTCGGCGAGGGTAAGGGTTTCGACCGGCCCCTGGCCATCCGTGGTGCGGTCGACGCGCTGATCGTGAATCGTGACGATGGCGCCGTCGCGCGTGCGGCGGGCGTCGCATTCGAGCGCTCGGGCGCCCAGGTCGAGCGCGAGCCGGAACGCGGCGAGGGTGTTCTCCGGGGCGTGCTTGGACGCCCCGCGGTGGGCCACGCCAAGCGGCCGCCCCGCCCCCCAGAATCCGGTTTCCTCCGTCGTCGCGTCGCCGGTTCGGCGAGGTGTGTTCACGAAGTGTGCGAGTCCTCACCCGTCGGATTGCTGTTCGACAATTGCCCGGCGCGCGGGCGGTTCCCTCCTCGCGGCGCGGCCCTCGCCGGCGGGCGGCGGCTGCGTGCCCCCGGGCGGCGGTCGGTGGCGGAGGGAGGATTGCGGTGCGGACGCCCGGTATTCTGCTCATGAATGTTAGTCGAGGGAGGGGCTGCGATGGTGAAGCGTCTGGGGATCGCCCTGCTTGCGCTGCTTGTCGCCGTGCCGCTGTGGGCGGCCGGACCGGCCGGCGCGGCGGTGGAACTCAAGTTCTTCTATCCCGTGAGCGTGTCGGGGCCGCTGGCGAAGGTGATGGACGGGTTGGTCGGCGATTTCAACCGCGCCCACCCCGGGATCTCCGTCACCCCCGTCTTCGCCGGCGGGTACGACGAGGCGATGGCCAAAACCCAAACCGCCGTCCTCGGCGGGTCTCCGCCCGACGTGGCGGTGCTGCTCTCCACCGATCTCTTCACCCTGCTCGACATGAACGCGATCATTCCGCTGGATGAGTTTGTGGAACAGTCGGGCGGCGATCACTTCCGCAGCGACATCTTCGAGGCGTTCTGGCTGAACTCGCGGGTCGGCAAGACGACCTACTCGATTCCGTTTCAGCGCAGCACGATCATCCTCTACTATAATAAGGACGCATTCGAGAAGGCGGGGTTGGATCCGGCCAAGCCGCCGAAGAACTGGACCGACCTGACCGAATACGCTCAGAAGCTGACCACGCGCGACGCGTCCGGTAACGTCACCCGGTGGGGAGTGGGGATCCCGACGACCGGGTTCACCTACTGGCTATTCCAGGGATTCGCCGCCGAGGCGGGGGCGAAGCAACTGGCGAACGGCGACGGCACCGCGGCGTTCTTCAACACACCCCAGACGCACGCCGCTTTGGACTTCTGGCTCAAACTTCAGGATATGAAGGTCGAGCCGGGCAACGTCACGGATTGGGGGACGCTGCCGACGCAGTTCGTGGCGGGCAAGTTCGCTATGATCTACCATTCCACGGGCAGTCTGACCTTCGTGAAAAGCAACGCCACCTTCCCATTTGGCACCGCGTTCATGCCGGCGGACAAACAATACGGCACCCCCACCGGCGGGGGAAACCTGTACATCTTCAAGAACATCCCTCGCGAGCGGCAGAAGGCGGCGTGGGAGTTCGTGCAGTGGATGACGGCACCGCAGCAGGCGGCGCGGTGGAGCGAGGCCTCCGGCTACGTGGCCGTGCGGAAGTCGGCGTTCAACATCGAGCTGTACAAGGCGTACACGGCGAAGTTCCCGCAGGCGCTGACGGCGCGCGACCAACTTCCGTATGCGCAGGCCGAGCTTTCCACGCACAACAGCGCCCAGGTCCAAAAGGTGCTCTCCGACAACCTGCAGGCGGCGCTGACCCGCGCCAAGACCGCGGATCAAGCGCTCGCCGCCGCGCAGCAGGAAGCCGACCAGATCCTCAGTCAGTTCAAGAAGAAATAGGCAACGCTTAGGGGCGGCCGCGGCCCGGCTGGCCGACGGCACGCCGCTCCCGATTACCCGAGGTAGGCTCGCCGCACCGAGGCGTCGCCCAGGAGTCGGTCGGCGGGGCCCTCCATGACGACCCGGCCCGCCTCGAGCACGTAGGCCTGGTCCGCGGTTTCCAGCGCGAGGTGGGCGTTCTGCTCGACCAGGAGAATCGGTACGCCCCGAGCGTTGAGGTCGTGGATGATGTCGAAGATGCGCTCCACGAGGATCGGCGCCAGGCCGAGCGAGGGTTCGTCGAGCATCAGGAGGCGGGGCCGCGACATGAGCCCCCGGGCGATGGCCACCATCTGTTGCTCGCCGCCGGAGAGCGTCCCGGCGCTCTGGCCGCGGCGCGTCCCCAGCGTCGGGAAGCGCTCCAGCATCGCCGCCAGGTCGCGCTCGACCTCTCGATCGCGGCGGGCGTAGGCGCCGGCGCGGAGGTTGTCGAGCACGGTCATCCGCGCCAGGACCTGGCGGCCCTCGGGGACGTGTGCCACCCCCCGGCTGACGATCCAGTCGGGACGGGCCCCACCGATCGACTTGCCGTGCAAGCGGATCCGCCCGCGGTGGGGGCGGACCAGGCCCGAGACGGTGCGCAGCAGCGTCGTTTTGCCCGCCCCGTTCGCGCCGATGAGCGTGACGATCTGACCTTCCCTCACCTGGAGCGATACCTGGTGGAGGACCTCGGCAGGACCGTAGCCGGCGTCCACCTCATCAATCGCCAGCACCGTCGCCCCCGCCTCTGACCGGCGGGGAGCTGGCCGTCGCGTCGTCCGCCCGCCCAGGTACGCTTCCACCACGGCCGGGTCCGTCCGAACCTCCTGCGGCGTCCCCTGCGCGATCTTCCGGCCGAAGTTGAGGACGGCGATCCGGTCGCAGACCCCCATCACGAGCTTCATATCGTGCTCGATCAGGAGGATCGTGAGGCCGGCCTCCCGCCGCAGCCGGGTGATGAGGTCCATCATGGCCTGAGTCTCAGCCGGGTTCATGCCGGCGGCCGGTTCGTCGAGGAGCAGGAGCCGGGGCTCCGCGGCCAGAGCCCGCGCAATTTCCAGTCGGCGCTGATCGCCGTAGGGTAGCGAACCCGCCGTCTCCGTCGCTCGCCCGCCTAGCCCGACGAGTTCGAGCAACGCCGCCGCGCGTGCCCGCACACGGGCTTCTTCCGCCCGATGCGCGGACGTCCCCAGCACGGCCGCCAGCAGCGTCCCCCGCGTCCGTGCATGCTCACCGACGACCACGTTTTCGAGGGCGGACATCTCCCGGAAGAGGCGGATGTTTTGAAAGGTCCGGGCAATCCCCATGGTGGCGACCCGGTCGGCGCTGCGGTGGCCGATCGTCTCGCCCTGGAACCGCACCCGGCCGGAGGTCGGAGGCAGAAACCCCGTCATGATGTTGAACAGCGTCGTTTTGCCGGCGCCGTTCGGCCCGATCAGACCAAAGATCTCTCCCTCCGCGACCGTGAAGGAGACGTTCTCCACGGCGGCGAGCCCGCCAAACGCCCGCGAGACCTGCTCACAGGCGAGCACGCCGCCACCTCCAGAGCCGCGGGCTCAGGACCCCGTTCGGCAGGTAGATCGTGACCAGGACGAGGATCGCGCCGTTCATGAGCAGACGGTATTCGCGCAAGAACCGTAGCGACTCCGGCAGAATTGTGAGGACCATCCCGCCGATGATCGGACCGAAGAAGCTCGCCGTCCCCCCGAAGATCGCGTAGGTCAGAATGTTGACGGCTTCGGAGAAGCTCGCCTGAGCGGGGTTGATGATGTAGGTGAAGTGCACCGAGAGCCCGCCGGCGAGACCGGAGATGAGGCCGGCGAGGGCGAAGGCCAGCACCTTGTAGTAGGTGATCCGAATCCCCATCGCCTGGGCGGCGGTCTCATCCTGGCGGATCGCGGCGAACGCCCGCCCGACCTTCGACCGCTCCAGACGGTAGAAGAAGAATGCGGCCGCCAGCAAGATGCCGTAGACGTGCCAGAAGGTGACCAGCGCCGGAATTCCCACCAACCCCAACGCGCCCCCCGTGATCTTGAGGTTGAGGGCGACGACGCGGACGACCTCGCCGAAGGCGAGGGTGGCGATGGCCAGGTAGACGCCGCGCAGCCGGAGCGACGGAACCCCAATGACGACCGCGACGAGCATCGCCAGCCCGGATCCGGCGAGAAGGGCGACCCACAGCGGGGTGTGATAGTTGCGAGTCAAGATCGCCGCCGCGTAGCCTCCGATCGCTGCCAGGGCGGCGTTGCCGAGGGAGAGCTGGCCGGCCATCAGTGTGACGTAGATGGACAGGGCGAGGAGGGCCGCCACCCCGGCAAAGAGGATCAGCGTGCTGTAGGCGGCATAAAACGAAAGGATCACGGACATCCCCGCCGCCTCCCCCCGCCGCCGATCCGCATTCAGGCCTCGCGGCCCTGCTGCTGTCCTAACAGGCCGGTGGGCCTCACGACCAGCACGAGGAACAGCAGCCCGAAGGCGACGCCGTCCCGGTAGCTGCTGTTCAGGTACTGGACGATCATGATCTCGCCGATGCCCATCACCAGGCCTCCCAGCACGGCGCCGGTGATGTCTCCCATGCCTCCGAGGATGATCGCGGCGAGCCCTTTGAGCCCGTAGGTGGTGCCCATGAATGGGGAGACGCTCCCCTGGAGGAGCATGCCGACCAACACCCCGGCGACACCACCGAGGGCGGAGCTGAGGAAGAACGTGAACAGCACCACCCGGTCGAACGGCATCCCGAGGAGGCTCGCCGTGGCGGGGTTCTCGGCGACCGCCCGGATCGCCAGCCCCAGCTTGGTGCGGGTGAGGAGCAGGCGGAGGCCGACCAGCAGCAGGACCGTCGTGGCCAGGACGATGATCTGCAGGAGGCTGACGGTGACCCCGCCGCCGGAAATGAATCGGATGGGCACCGCACTCGGAGGATAGCTGAGCGGCTCCGATCCCCAGAGGATCTGCGCCAGATTGACCAGGATCAGGGCGATGCCGATGGAGGTGATCAGCGACGACAGGCGGCCGGCCTGGCGGACGCGGAGCGGGCGAAAGGCGATGCGGTCGATGGCGATGCCGAGGAGGCCGGTGCCGATCGAGGCACCGAGCAGGGCCTCGAGGAAGTTGGCATTCAGGCGGGTGAACAGCGTGTAGGCGAACAACGCGCCGACGGCCAGGATGGCGGCGTGGGCCAGGTTGATGATTTCGAGCACGCCGAAGATCAGCGTGAACCCGAGCGCGAACAGCGCGTAGACCGAACCGAGGGAGATGCCGTTGATCAGCTGTTGGAGGAAGACGACCATCGGGGAAGGGGGGGAGGGGCCCTCGGCGCCCTCCCCCCGCCTACTTCGAAGGGGTCAACTCGACGAATCGGCCGCCGCGCACCACCGCGACGTACGTGCGCGGCTGGATGACGTCCCGGTCCGGCCCGATGCTGATCCTCCCCAGCGGAGTTTCAAAGTTCTTGATCGTGGTAAGGGCCTGGGCGATCCTGCCGCGCTGCGCCTTGATGTCTTCGCCGCCCGTCAGGTTCGCACGACGGACCGCCTCGGCTACGACCAAGGCGCCCGCGTACGCCTGGGCGGCAAACTGGTTGGGCTCCTTCTTGTACGTGGCCCGGTACGAATCGTAAAACTTGAGGTTGACCGAAGTCGGCGCGCTCGGCACCCAGGCGGTGCCGACGATCAGCCCCTCCGCCGCCGCCCCCGCTCGGGTGATGATGTTGGTGTCGTTGAACCCGTTGCCGCCGATGAACGGGACGGTGATGCCGAGGTTGTGGGCCTGAATCAGGAGCAGGGTTCCTTCGCGAGCCAGGGCGCTGACCACGATCGCCTGGGGGTTGGCCGCCTTCGCTTTGGTGAGCTGCGCCGAGAAGTCGCTGTCCCCTCTGGCGAAGGTGATCGTGTCGGCGATCTGGATCCCATTCTTCTGCAGTTCCTCGGCGAACGTTTTGTAGCCCGATACCGTAAAGTCGTCGGCGTTATCGTAGAGGACGACGACCCGCTGGAGGTTGAGGGTTGCCTTTGCCACGGCGATCGACTTCGGGATCTGTACAGCCTCTGGCGCCGACACCCGGAAGATCGTCGGGCCGATCTGCGGGATGCCCTTGGCGGTATTGCTGACGCCGACGACCGGCACCCCCGCCTGCACGGCGAGCGGATCGGCACCGAATGCCTGCGAGCTCAGAACGGGGCCGAGGATGGCCGCGACCTGATCGCGCTGGATGAACTTTTGGAACACGTTAATCGCGCCGTCCCGCCCGCCGCCGGTGTCTTCAAGGATCGGATCGATCTTCACCTGTCCCTTGTCGTTGATTTGCTTGAACGCCAGCATGAAGCCGTTTCGGATCGGCTCACCGTACACCGAGATGTCGCCGGTGATGCCGACGGCGAGGCCGATCTTCACCGGTTGAGACTGCGCCGCCCACCCGGCCGACGCGGCGAGGGCCAGCACCAGTATCGGGATTCCCCATCGCTTTGCGATCATGCGCCACCGCCCGTGTTTCCGAAGAGGATACGACGATGTGGGGGCGATTCCTCCGGCGGGCCATCAAGGCCCGCGGCAGGAGGTGCGTGGACGCGCACGCAATGAACCCTGTCGATCGCCGCCGTCATCGAGGAGGGAGCATGGAAGCGCAACCGGAGGGACCGTTGGGGTTGCGGGTGGGGCAGAAGGCCTCGCGAACGAAGTCGGTGACCGAGGCCGATCTCCGCATGTACGCGGAGATCACCGGCGACTACAATCCGCTCCACTTCGACGACGCGTTCGCCGCCCGGACGCGGTTTCGCCGCCGCGTCGCCCAAGGCGGGATCACCGCCGGCCTCCTGAACGCGCTCGTGGCCATGGATCTTCCGGGCCCGGGGACGGTGTTCATGAGCCAGTCGCTCACCTACCGAGCGCCGGTCTTCGTCGGTGATCTGCTCACGGCTACGGTGGAGGTGGCGGGGCTCAAACCCGACAAACCCGTCTGCCACCTCACGTTCACGATCAACAACCAGCACGGCGAGGTCGTTCTGGATGCAGACGCGTGGACGTACACGCTCCGGCCCGAGGATTCGGTGGCGGGTGGTCGGAACGTCCCCTCAGGTTAAGCGGAACGCTTCGCCCCGCCGCTGCAGTGCGGCGACGGCGCTCAGACCGGCGAGGCGCGAGGTCCGCGGATTCATCGGATCCATCGCGTTCTCGAAGCGCAGGGCAAATGAGCCAAACCGGCCGTCCGCCCAAATCTCGTGCCGCGAGCGGGGGATCGCCGGATCGGCGACGACCTCGACCTGGGTGCGGTCGAAGCCGATCCCCGCCAAGCTCACCGCGGCGGCGATGTTCACGTTTTGCGGGAAGTGCCGCACCGCCTCCCGGGCCGGCCCACGGTACACGACCAGGGGGGCCTCGAGCGGTTCCCGCAAGAGCCCCCGCTCGACGACGTACGGGGCGGTGTTGAGTCCTTCCGGCCGTTTGGTCGTGCGGTGCGTGACGCGCTCCAGATCGCCGAGCGCCCGCGCGGCGGCGAGCGCGTCGAGCCCGCCGACCCCCCCGGACGGCAGCCAGACCGTCACCCCGCGTCGCCGGGCGGCGTCTTCCAATGGCTCGCGGAGAGCGTCGTCGGCGAGCGCCCCGATGCTCATCAAGAGGAGATCACACCCGCCCTCTACGATCCGCAGCGCGTACGCATGGGCCGCGGCGTGGCCCGCGGCCTCGACCACCACCTCGGGCCGGGCGGCCAGGAGGCTGTCCGGATCGTAGACGACGGTGCCGCCCGCTCGGGCCAGGGACTCCTCAAGATCGGGTCGTCGGGATCGCGCCAGCAGCACGACGCGGCGGTAGGGGAGGCGGCGTTGTTCCAGGGCCTGCAGGACCAGCCTGCCAATCGCCCCCGCGCCGATGAGACCGAGGGTGGCGCCCGGAGCGGGGCTAAGAGGCACGGATGCTTCCCTCCCGCGTGCCCCCCGCCGCCGCGGTCGCGCGGACCGGCGGAATGAACTCCCCGTCCCCGGGCCGCGCCACGACGACGCCGTCCTCATAGGCCGGTCGGCCGCGGACAAACGTCCGCACCGCGCGGCCGCGCAGTTCCATCCCCTCGAACGGGGTCCAGCCCACGGGGCTGCGGAGATCCCGGCCCCGGACAGTCCAGACCACGTCTGGATCGAAAATCGTCAGATCCGCGTCCGCGCCCGGGAGCAGCGCGCCCTTGCGGGGGAACAGGCCGAAGTTGCGCGCGGGGCGCTCCGCCAGGAGCGAGATGAGGTCGAGGATCGAGATCCGCCCCGCGCCCACGCCGAAGTGGTGCAGGAGTGGAAGCAGCGTCTCCACCCCCGGAGCTCCCGATGCGTTCGCGAAGATGTCCAGGTCGCTCTTGCGGGCGCGGGTCCAGGGGGCATGATCCGAGGTCACCTGATCGATCCGTCCCGCGGCCAAGTCGCGCCACAGCCAGTCGACGTCCTGGCGTCCTCGGAGCGGGGGGTTGATCTTCGCGAAGGGTCCCAGGCGCTCCATTGCGGTCTCGTCCAACACGAGGTACTGGATGCAGGTCTCCGCCGTGACGTGCACCCCCTCCGTCCGGTAGCGGTGGATGAGATCGAACGAGCGGGGGACGCTAGCATGCACGATGTGGAGGTGGACAGAGGTGCCGTACGCCAACTCGAGGACGCGTCCCACCGCTTCGGTCTCCGACACGGGGGGGCGAGACCGGCAGTGAGCGATCGGGTCGGTCTGCCCCGCCGCACGGGCCCGCGCCACCCCCCGATCGGCGATGTCCTGGTTCTCGCAGTGCACGGCCACCGGCACCCCCATAGCGGCGATCCGATGAAAGGCGGCGAGCAGTTCTCCGTCGGGGATGCGCGGAAAGCGGACGGGGTCCGCTTCGTAGGTGGCCACTTTGAACGCGCACGCGCCCGCGCCGGCGATCCGTTCGATCTCGTTCAGCCCGCCTTCCTTGCGGATGGTACCGTAGAGCGCGACATCGCCCACGGCCTCCGCCCTCACGTCGGCCACCTTCTTCCGGAACGTCTCGAGGTCGGGGACGGCGGCCGGCATGTCATAGGGCATGTCGACGATCGTCGTCACTCCCCCCGCCACCGCCCCCTCGGTGCAGCGGGTGATGCCTTCGGCCGGTTCGCTTCGCGTGTGGACGTGCGTATCCACGATCCCGGGCAGAACGTACGCATGCTCGGTCGAGACCGTGCGCCGGGCCGGAGGGAGCGGGCCCTGGATCTCGCCGACGGCGGCGATCCTGGCACCGCGCACGCCGACATACCCTCGATCCAGAATCCGCTCGGGGGTGACCACGCGTCCTCCGACTACAAGATCGAACTCCGCCTTCGACACAGAGATCCTCCCGTGCCTGAAAGTCCCGCACGGTGTTCGTGACCCGGGCGCGGCCGTCCTCCCCAGGAGACCGCGGCGGCGCCGCGGAAGATCGGGGAGGCGGCGGGGCGCCGAGACCGTGCGGCGGCTGCCGCTTCCCGGGAGTTTTGCGATTCCGGCGGCGGGAGGTGGGAGAAACGGATGGGACCGATGCTGGCCGGCCGCGTGGCGTTCGTCACCGGTGCCGGATCAGGGATCGGACGGGCGATCGCCCTGAGGTTTGCTCGCGAAGGCGCCGGCGTGGCCGCGCTCGACCTGAACGGGCAGACCGCCGAGGAGACGGCGGCGGCCGTCCGCACGCTCGGAGTCCGAGGAGTCGCCCTCTGCGCGAACGTCAGCCGGGCCGGGGAAGTGGAGGCGGCGGTCGCGCACGCCCAGTCGCAGTTGGGGTCGATCGACATCTTGATCAACAACGCAGGCCTGACGCGCGATGCGACGATCCGAAACCTCACCGAGGCTGACTGGGACCTCGTCGTGGACGTGCACCTCAAGGGTACCTTTCTCTGCACGAAGGCCGTGGCGATACGCATGCGCGAGGCCGGCCGCGGAGGCGCCATCGTCAACATCTCGTCGATCTCCGGGAAGATTGGGAACTTCGGCCAGGCCAACTACGCGTCGGCGAAGGCGGGGATCGTGGCGCTGACCAAGGTCACCGCGCGCGAGTTTGCCCGGTACGCGGTGCGGGCGAACGCTATTCAGCCGGGGATGATCGATACGCCGATGACGCGCGCGCTCGGGGAAGAACGGCTCGCCCAGAGCGTCGCGGACACCCCGCTCGGGCGGTTGGGGACGCCGGAGGACGTCGCCGCGGTCGCCCTCTTCCTGGCGAGCGACCTCGCCGCCTACGTGACGGGGGCGGTGATCGAGGTGACCGGGGGAAGGTACCTGTAGCGGCCCGACACGAATCACCCGGATCGACGGGTGCCCCATCGGCACCGCGCGCCCCTCACCGCACGGCACTCCGGGACGGGAGGAGACAGTGCCCAAGCATCCGTACCGCTTCGAGCATCTCAGTTGGGAAGAGGTCAACGATGCGGTGCGCGCTCAACGGTGCGCGCTCATCCCCGTGGCGACAATCGAGGATCACGGCCCCCACCTTCCGGTGGATACGGACATCGTCATTGCCTCGACGGTCTGCGAGCGGGCGGCGCAACTCGCGCCGGGGGAGATCGTGCTCCTTCCGTGCGTACGCATCGGCTACAGCCCCCATCATCTGGACTTCCCCGGGACGCTCACCATTCGGTGGAATACGTTCGTCGAGTACCTGCTCGACATCACGCGGAGCCTGGCCCACCACGGGTTTCGAAAGATCCTGCTCGTGAACGGCCACGGGAGCAACCGACCGCTCGTGGAGCTGGCGGTGCGGCTGACGGTGGTCGAGCGGCCGGACGTTCACTGCGCGTATACCTCGTGGTGGGATCTTCACGACGTCCGCGCCGCCTTCAATGCGGTGCGCGAGTCCGAGGTCACGTCCCACGCCTGCGAGATCGAGACCTCGGTGTACCTGGCAGTGGACGCCTCCCGCGTGAAGATGGAGCGGGCGGAGCGCGACATGACCTACCAGATGTCCCCGCACTTCTGGGGGGATCTCGCGGGCCGCAAGCCCGACCCCTCCTACAAGAACGCCGTGTGGATGACCGAGTACTGGAGCGCGGATACTCGACACGGCGTCAAGGGCGACCCGACGAAGGCCACGGCGGAGAAGGGGCAGCGGGTCCTTGAGGCAGCTGGCCGCGAACTGGTGGAGATCGTCCGCGAGCTGCGGGCGCGCCCCATCAAGCCCAGGGTCCCGCACCAGGTCGAACCGGCCACCCCGCCCGGGATCGCCAAGACGTAACGCATGCCCGTCCGGGTCCCGCTCGCGCAGTTCGAGCTCGACCGTACCCCCGGCACGACCGACGTGCTGGTCTCGGCGGGGACCGACCCGCCGCTCGACCTGCCCTTGATCGCCATCGTCGGTGCCCGCCCCGGGCCGCTGGTCTGTGCCGCGGCCGGGGTGCACGGTGACGAATACGAGGGCCCGCGCGCCCTGTGGGAGCTGGCCCGGGATCTTCCGGCGTCGTCGCTACAGGGCAGCGTGGCGCTTCTCCCGGTCTGCAACCCGTGGGCGTTTGCGGCGGGGAGTCGGGCGACGCCGGAGGCCGTCGATGGGATCAATCTCGCGCGCATCTTTCCGGGGGACCCCGGGGGCCGGCCGACGCAGCGGCTGGCCGCTGAGCTGTTGGAGTTTGTGGTGCGCCAGAGGCCCGCGCTGTTCGTCGACCTGCACAGCGGCGGCGTCCGGTACCACTTCCTGCCCGTCGTCGGATACCGGCGGGGATTGGGTGACCCGGCCCGATCGCAGGCCGCGGCGCGGGCGTTTGGGGTTCCCCATCTCTGGGAGCTGCGCGATCACCCTGGGACGTTCAATGCGGAGGTCGCGCGCCGGGGGATTCCCACCGTCGGCACGGAGATGTCCGGCATGGGGGGATGTCTGGACGAGGACGTCGCCGCCACCCGCAACGGCGTCCTGAACCTCCTGCGGTGGCTGGGGATGCTGCGGGACAGGCCGGCGCCTCAGGTGCCGGGACCGTTCTGGCGGACCACCGATCTCCCCACGCCCTCTGCGGGGTACGCGGTCATCGATCGGGGAGTGGGGGAGACGGTCCGGCAGGGGGAAACGGTTGCGCGTGTCCTCGCTCCCTTTGGCGAGGCGCTCGGCGACGCGCGCGCGCCGCACGACGGCCGGGTCTGGGTCACCCGCCACCTCCGTACGATCGAATCGGGAGAGACCCTCGCCGCCGTCGCCCGCCCGGTCGATGACGGCGGGTGATCGCCGCGGAAGGATGGTCCACGCCGCGCGGGTTCCGAAGGGAGCCGCGCGCGGCCTGCCGGGGGCGCGGAGGAGACCCCCTTCGGCGCCTTGAAGCAGGCGACGGCATGACTGCGTCCATCGCCGATCGAATCGCCGCCGCCAACACCACCGCTCTCCACCGCCTCAACTCGGCGGCCCCCGTGCTGACCCGGATCCGCGAGGCCCGTGCCGCGATCCCCCACCTGGACGATCGCGTCCTGCTCCACGCCGGTCCCCCCTTGGCTTCCGGTGAAATGTGCGGCCCGATGCGGGGGGCCGTCCTCGGCGCCGTGTTGTACGAAGGATGGGCCCCCGATCTGTCCGCCGCTGCCATCCTCCTTGACCGCGGCGCGATCACGCTCCGCTGCACGCACGACGCCGGGGTGGTTGGGCCAATGGCCGGGATTATCTCCGCGTCCATGCCGCTGTTGGAGGTCCAGGACCGTGAGCACCGAACCACGACGTTTGCTCCCCTCAACGAGGGGATCGGCCAGGTGCTTCGGTTCGGGGCAAACGGGGAGGCGGTGATCGCGCGGCTCCGCTGGCTCCGCGACGTGCTGGCCCCCGCCCTCGACGCGGCGCTTCGGCAGCTCGACGGCATCCCGCTCGTGCCGCTGATGGCGCGGGCGCTAACGATGGGCGACGAGATGCACCAGCGCAACGTTGCCGCGACCGGCCTCCTTTTCCGGGCGCTGGCGCCGGCCCTGGCGGAGCGCGGTGCGTCCGGGCCGGCGCTCTCAAGCGTGCTCAGGTTTCTGGCGGAGAACGATCAGTTTTTCTTGAACCTGGCGATGGCCGCATCGCTGGCTATCACCGCGTCGATTCGGGAGATCCCGTACAGCACGATTGTGACCGTGATGAGCCGGAACGGGGTCGAGTTTGGGATCCGGGTAAGCGGCCTCGGTCCACGCTGGTTCACGGCGCCCGCTCCGGTGCCGGTGGGGATGTACTTTCCCGGCTTCACGGCGGAGGATGCCAATCCGGACATGGGGGACAGCGCCATCGTAGAAACGGTCGGCATCGGCGGGATGGCGATGGCGGCCGCACCGGCGGTGGTCGGCTTTGTGGGCCTGCCCTCGATGCGCGAGGCGTTGGCCACGACCCAATCGATGGCAGAAATCACCGTGGCGCCGAGCGCCGCCTTCAAGATCCCCACGCTCGATTTCGCGGGGGCGCCCACCGGGATTGACCTCCGGGCCGTCGTCAAGCTCGGGATCACCCCGGTGATCAACACCGGCATCGCGCACCGCGTGGCGGGCAAGGGCCAGATCGGGGCGGGCGTGGTGCGCGCTCCGCTGGCGGCATTCCAGCTGGCGCTCACGGCATTCGTCGCCCGCTACGCCGCCGATGCCTCGGTCCTCGCACCGGAGTAGATGGGAGAGACGCGCGTGCGCCGCAGCCTCGCAGACCTGGCACCTCCCGTACGGTTGCTCTGCGGAACGGGTCCAACAAACCCCGACCCGCGGGTCTTGCGGGCGCTTGGCGCTCCCCTCCTTGGGCAGTTCGACCCGGCGTTCACCGCGATAATGTCGGACGTCATCGAATTGGTGCGGGTCGTGTTCCAAACCGCCAACGCGCGAGCCTTCGCGGTGTCGGGGACCGGCCGGGCGGCGATGGAGGCCGCGCTGGCGTCCCTGATCGAGCCCGGGGACCGAGTGGTGGTGGCCAACTGCGGCCGGTTCGGCGATCTCTTCGCTGAGATCGCCTCGCGGTACGGCGCCCGGGTCGCGCAGGTCTGCGCCGAGTGGGGGCGGGTGGTCGAGCCCGGGGCGATCGAGGAGGCGCTGCGAAAAGAGCCGGCCAAGCTCGTGGCCGTGGTGCACGGGGAGACGAGCACGGGGATGTGGCAGCCCATCGATGAGATCGGCCCGATCTGCCGCGCGCACGGCTGCCTGCTCGTGGTCGACGCCGTCGTCACCCTGGGCGGGGTCCCGGTGGAGACCGACGCCTGGGAGGTCGACGTCTGCTTTGCCGGCACCCAGAAGTGTCTCGGGTGTCCCTCCGGAATGGGACCCATCACCTACAACGCCCGGGCCGAGGCGGCGCTGGCCGCGCGCCGGACCCCGGTCGTGAGCAATTACCTCGACCTCACTCAACTCCAGCGGTACTGGGGTCCCGAGCGCTTGAATCACCACACCCTCCCCACCAGTATGACCTACGGATTGCGCGAGGCGCTGCGGCTCGTTGTGGAGGAGGGGATTCCCGCCCGCGCCCTGCGCCACCGCCGCGCGGGAGACGCTCTCAAGGTCGGGCTCACGGCAATGGGGATGGAACTCTTCGGCGATCCCCGGCACCGCCTGCCGATGATCACGGCGGTCAAGGTCCCGGCAAACGTGGACGACGACGCGGCGCGGCGGCGGCTTCTCGACGAGTTTGGGATCGAGATCGCCACCTCGTTCGGCCCGCTGCGGGGCAAGATCTGGCGGATCGGGTTGATGGGGCCGAACGCCGGGTTGCCGGCGGTCCTGTCCGTGGTCGATGGGCTCGAGCACGTGCTGCGAGAATTCGGCGCGCCTGCGCCCCACGGGATAGGCGCTGAGGCCGCACGTGAAGCCTACCGGCTGTCCGGGTCGGATGCTCGATAATTCCCATCCGATCTCCGGTCGGGACGACCCGGATTCTTGCAGGCCCTCCTGAGGCGCGGCGACGATTTGCGCGCCCACGGCGCGACGGGTCGACCAATCGTTGCATCGCCCCGAGGCCCAACCCGCCTTGCCATTCCCGCAAATCGTGTGGCATACTAATACGGCATCAGCAGGCTGCAAAGTCGGTTGGTAGCATGCAGGATAGAGAGGTGGGACGGTATGGCAGGAGGGACAGTGAAGTGGTTCAGCGCCGAGAAGGGGTACGGCTTCATCACCCCCGAGGAAGGCACCAAGGATTTGTTCGTGCACTTCAGCGCAATTCAGGGTGAGGGGTACAAGACACTGAACGAAGGCGACAAGGTGGAGTACGAGGAGACCTCCGGGCAGAAGGGCCCGCAGGCCGCAAACGTGCGAGTGGTTCGCTAACGGGCGAGATCGCGTCGGTGCACGGCGGGGTGGGGATGGCGACAACAGGCCATCCCCTCCGAATTTTTTGTGATCGCTGAGCGGGGAGAGGGGACCTCATGCCACACGAGACGTACGCGACAAAATTTGGGCTCCGGCCGGTTGTCTATGGCCGGAAGGGGATGGTGGCGACGGCCAACCCGCTGGCCACCCAGGCCGGGGTTCGGATGCTGGCCCAGGGGGGAAACGCGGTCGACGCCATCGTCGCCGCGGCCGCAGCGATCGGCGTGGCGGAGCCCTACATGTCAGGGCTGGCCGGATGCGGCACGCTTCTGCTCACGCCCCCGGGCGAGAGCCCGCGGGCGCTCGTGTTCCTGGGGCGGGCGCCCACCGGGGCGGTACCCGAGCGATTCCCCGGGGGACGTCCCGACACCGGATATCTTGCGCCGGCGGTGCCCGGGAACCTCGCGGGGTGGGCGCGGGTCCTGGCTGACTACGGGAAGCTCTCCCTCGCGCATGTGCTCGAGCCTGCGATAGAGTTGGCCGAGCGGGGCGTCCCGTTCACCCCGTTCGATCACCAGATGTTCACGGAAAGTGCCCGCCGGCTGACCGCGGAGGGGGGCGAGACCTACCTGCACCACGGCCGCATCCCCGCGGTCGGAGCCCTTCTCGTTCAGCCGGATCTGGCGAAGACCTTTCGTCGGATCGCGGCGGACGGTATCGGCTACCTTTACGGTGGGCCTCTGGGGCGGGACACCGACCGGCTGATGCGCGATCGGGGGGGATTGATTGCGGAAGCGGATCTCCACGCGTATCCGGAGACATTGCAGTGGACGTCGCCGATCCAGACCACCTACCGGGGGGTGACGATCTTTGCGCCGCCGCCGCCGACGAGTGCGATCCAGGTGCTGGAGACGCTCAACGTGCTGGAGACGTTTGACGTCAAGGGTGGGGGCCACCTCAGCGCCGATCACCTGGCGATGATCGCCGAGGCGTCCCGCGCCGCCCGGGTGGATACCGATCGCCTGGTAGGCGATCCGGGCCGCGTGACCATCCCGGTGGCCAGGCTCCTTTCCTCCGAGCACACGACGGAGCTTCGGGCGGAGGCGGTCCGCCGTCTGCACGCCTCATCGACAGTGACCGGGGGCGTTCCCGCCGGGGGGTGCGCGGAGGGCGGAAGCGACGGGGTCGCCTCCACCACCCACCTGGCCGCCGCCGATGCGAGCGGCCTTGCGGTCAACATCACCCACAGCCTCGGGCACGGGTTTGGAAGCGGGGTCGTGGTCCCCGGCACCGGCGTGTGTCTCAACAACGCGATGCGCTGGTTTTCGCTGACGCCCGGCCACCCAAATGTGGTCGCGCCCGACAAAACCCACGAGTGGCCCGTGGCTCCGGTCCACCTCCACCGCCACGGGCGGTTCCTGGGGACGGTGGGGACCCCCGGGGCCTACGGAATCCTCGTCACCACCGTGCAGGTCCTGGTGCACCTGCTCGACTTCGGGCTCAACCTCCAGGACGCGATCGCCGCACCGCGGTTTCGCTGGATCGATGATGTCAGCGAGGGTGATCCGGTACCTCCGCGGGCGATGCGGGTGGAGTCCCGTGTACCCGAGGAGACGAGGGCGGAGCTTGCCGCCCGCGGGTATGAGATCGACACGCTGGGGGCGTGGTCGATGCGGGTGGGCGGGGTGCAGGGGATTCTCGCGGATCCCGACACCGGATGGATCGCCGGCGCCGCCGATCCCCGGCGGAATGGGTACGCGGTCGGCTGGTGAAATGAGGCGGGACATGGCCGCGTCATTCGGAGCGTGTTAGACTAGTTCGCCATGAAAAATGCAGCTCGAACAACGGATCTGGTACAGATCCGGTAGCGGGCTGAAGGGATGAGCGGGTCCTTTCGCCCGAAACTACCGCGTCGCACCGATCGTCACCATT
>Ga0070732_10000114_pt1 | contig 74545 bp, 70 predicted proteins | sample Coa_R1_5_FD_66449 | JGI IMG/M metagenome (GOLD analysis project Ga0070732, IMG submission 66449) | Surface soil microbial communities from Centralia Pennsylvania, which are recovering from an underground coalmine fire - Coalmine... | ecosystem: Environmental > Terrestrial > Soil > Unclassified ... | reverse complement strand
TCGGCCTAACGGCCACGGCCGCGGTGGCGCTGATGGCCTGGGCCGGCGCCGCCGCGCCCATGTACGCGGCGGCATGGGCCACGCCCGCGCCGCCCAAGGCTTACGTCGCGTTGTACGGCGACAACGCCGTCGCCGTAATCGACACGGGAACCAACCGCGTCGTCAAGACCATCCCGGTTCCCCCGGGGCCCGAAGGCCTCGTGGCCTCTCCGGACGGGGCGCGAGTCTACGCCACCAGCACCAGCGGCTCGACCGTGAGCGTGATCAGCACAGCCACGGACCGGGTGGTCAGCACGATCGAGGTCGGCAAGAACCCGCAGGGGCTGGCGATCACCCGGGACGGGCGGCTGGTGCTCGTCGCCGTGTTCGGGGCCAGCGACGTCGCCGTGATCGACACGATCCGCAACCAGGTGGTCGCCCGGATTCCCGTCGGCAACCCCCACACCGTCGCCATCAGCCCCGACGATCGCACCGCCTACGTCACGGCACAGCAACCGGGAGCAGCGGGGCTGGCCATCCTGGACCTCGCGGCACGGCAGAGGGTGGGCATGGTCCCGCTCGACAAGACGCCGCGCGCGGCGAACTTCAGCCCCGACGGCACCGCGCTCTACTTCACGCAGGCCGGCGTGAACGCGGTGCAGGTGCTCGATCCGACGCGCAACCTCGTCGTCGCGCAGATTCCGACCGGAGCCTCCCCCCACCTGCCGATCTTTACCGCGACCGGCGCGGTCGAGTTGACGGTCGTGCAGGGGCCGGGCGAACTCGCGCTCGTCAATCCATCCACCCGGACGATCATCGGAACGGTCGCGGTGGGCACGTTCCCCCACTGGGCCGCGCCCACCGCGGACGGGGGCACGGCCTACGTCACCAACGAGGGCGCGAACAGCGTCTCGGTGGTGGACCTCGAGCAGCGGAAGGTGCTGGCGACGATCCCGGTCGGGGCCGCGCCTAGGAAGATCGTCCTCCAGCCCGTCCCCGGGTCCAAAGCCCGCGCGCTGACGGCGCCCCCAACCGCGTCGACGCCCTCGTTCGGGCAGGCGGGGTCGGCCCCCATCGCGGCGGCGTCCGCCGCCAGCGGCGGGGTTCGGGTCAAGGACTTCGCGTTCGCTCCCGCGACGATTCGGGTGACGGTCGGCGAGACTGTCACCTGGATCAACGCCGACGCCATCCCCCACACGTCGACGAGCGCGGACCAGCGGTGGAACTCCGGCCCGATCCTACCCGGCACAAGCTTTACGGTCACCTTCGACAAGGCCGGGACCTATGAGTACGCCTGCATGATCCACCCGTTCATGCACGGGACGATCACGGTCGGGAACTGAGCATGCCGGCCGAGCGTCCGCGGTGGGGGTGGCGGCGGGAGGTGCACGCGGGCCGCGGCGCCGGCGAGCCGCGCGATCCCAGCGACGAGGACTTGATGCGGCTGCTGGCGGCCGGCCGCCAGGACGCCCTCGGGCCGCTCTACGGCCGGTACGCCTCGCGGATCTTCTCCCTGGCCGCGCAGACGGTGGACCGCGTGTCGGCGGAAGAGATCGTCCAAGACGTCTTCCTCGCGGTGTGGCGCAAGGCCGGCACCTTCTCGCCGGAGCGGGGCGCGTTCCGGCCGTGGGTCTTCCAGATCGCCCACTTTCGGATCCTGAACGAACTTCGCCGGCGGAGCCGGCAGCCGCGGCTGGACGAGGACCCGGACGGCCAGCGGCTGGCGCAGGTCCCCGATCCCGCCCCCGAGCCGGGCGAGGTGGTGAGGCGCGAAGCCGAGCGCGCTATCGTCCGCGACGCGCTGGAGGCGCTTCCGCCAACGCAGCGTCAAGCGGTGGACCTTGCCTTCTTCGAAAACTTAACCCACGAACAGGTCGCCGCCGAACTCCGCCTCCCGCTCGGAACCGCCAAGACCCGAATCCGGGCCGGCCTGCAGAAACTCAGGGCGGGCCTGTCTCCCGCGGTCACCGCGCTGGTGGTCGGCGCGCTCGGACTGGGAACGCTGTTGGGGATCCGCGTACACGACGATCAGGTGGCGCGGGGGCGCGATGCCCGGGCGCTCGCCCTGCTTACGTCGAGCGAGACCGTGGCGGTCCGCCTCGAGCCCGCCCCGGGTGTGCCGGCGCGGACGCATGCGGTCTACCGCGGCCAGGCCGGGGTGGGCATCGCGGTGCTGACCTTTGAGGAGTTCGCGCCACCCCCGGCGGGCGAGACCTATCAGGCCTGGGTGCGCCACGGAGACCGATGGACCTCGCTCGGCACGGCTCGGCTTGACGCCGGCGGGGATGCCAGGCTGATCGTGGAGGGACCGGAGTTGGCCGTCCCGCCCGATGCGATCGAAGTCACCCGGGAACCGGCGGGCGGACGCCGCGCTCCGAGCGGGTCGGTGGTGGTCAGCGCACCACACGGACGGTAACGCAATCGCGCGTCCCTGACGGTGGGGGTCAGCCGGTGCGGCTGTCCTCCACCGTCAGGAGCACCTTCCCACACTCGCCCGACCGCATCAAGGCGAACGCCTCCGCGAACCGAGCCATCGGCAGCCGGTGCGTAATCACCGGCCGGATGTCCACCCCCGAGGCGAGCAGTGCCGTGGCCTCGTACCATGTCTCCCACAACCGCCGGCCGAAGATCCCCTGGAGGCGGATGCCCTTGACGATCACGTCGTTGGCAAGGTCCAGTTCGATGGGCCGACCGGGGAGGCCCAAGAGCGCGGCGAACCCCCCGTTGCGCAGCGCCGCCAGTCCGTTGTGGAGCCCCTGCCCGTGCCCGGAGAACTCGAGCAGCACGTCCGCCCCCGCCCCGTCCGTGAGCGCGCGTACGATCCCGGGGACGTCCTCGGTCCGGGCGTCCATCACCCGGTCGGCCCCCAGCGTGCGGGCGAGGGCGAGGCGATAGGGGTTCACGTCCGCCGCGAGGATCGGGGTCGCGCCGGCCCGGCGCGCGATCAGGACGGCGCACAGCCCGATCGGGCCGCAGCCCATCACCAGGACTGACCGGGCGCCGAGATCCGCCGCCAGGGCCGTGTGCACCGCGTTCCCGAAGGGATCCATGATCGCCGCGATCTCGGGGGGGGTCCCCGGGGCCATCTTCCAGGCGTTCGGCGCGGGAACCACCACGTAGTCGGCGAAGGCCCCATCGCGATCGACGCCGATGATCTCCAGGGCCTCGCAGATGTGGGCCTCGCCGCGCCGGCAGAGGTGGCAGTGCCCGCAGCTGACGTGAGATTCCCCGGCGATGAAGTCGCCGACCGACACGCCGTGCACGTCGGGACCGAGCTCGACGACCGTGCCGCAGAACTCGTGGCCGATCACCCGCGGGGGGCGGAGGCGGCCGGCCGCCCACGGATCCCACCGCTCGATGTGCAGATCGGTGCCGCAGATACCACCGGCGTGGACGCGGACCAGCACCTGACCGGAGCCGGGGGTGGGGATCGGCAGCGATCGGATCTCGAGCCCGGGCCCGGCCGCGGGCTTCACCAGCGCCCGCATCGTGCCGCGCACTACCGGGTCACCCCGCCCCGCCCTCCCCCAGCAACTGGATGAACCGGATGACCGCCTCGATTCCGCGGGTGAAGTTCGGCAGGTGGAGCTTCTCGTTGGGGGAGTGCAGGTTGTCGTCGGGCAGCCCGAACCCCATCAGCACGGGCGGCGCGCCGAGCACATGCTGGAACTCGGCGGCGACGGGAACGCTCCCCCCCTCGCGGATGAAGGCCGGGGGGCGGTGGAAGACCTCCTCCAACGCCCGGGCGGCGGTGCGGATCGCGGGCGCGTCGGGGGACACCGCGAGCGGCGCCCCGGCGCCGAGCAACCGGACCTCGGCACGGAGCCCGGCGGGGGTCAGCCGCTGCACCTTGCGGGTGAACGCGCGCAGGACCGCCTGAGGTCGCTGGTCCGGCACGAGGCGCATGCTGATCTTGGCGGTCGCGCGGGAGGGGATAACGGTCTTCGCTCCGGGACCGGTGTACCCTCCCGCGATCCCGTGGACCTCCAAGGTGGGACGCGCCCACCGCCGCTCGAGGATGGAGTATCCGTCCTCGCCCGGGGCGTCCCCCACGCCCAGATCCGAGAGGTACGCTTCGTCCCGGAACCCGAGCTGCGCCCAGCTGCGCCGCTCGAAATCGGTGGGGGGGGCGACGGGGGCATAGTATCGGGGAATCGTCACCCGCCCGCGGCGGTCCTTCAGCCCGGCGATGATCCGGGCCAACCCATCCACGGGGTTGGGGGCGGCGCCCCCGAAGATGCCGGAGTGCAGGTCCCGGTTGGCGCCCTGGAGCTCGACCTCGGTGTAGAGCATCCCGCGCAGGCCCGTCACCAGCGACGGGTGATCGGGCGCGTAAAAGCTCCCGTCGCACACCAGCGAGACGTCCGCCCGGAGGAGCTGCCGGTGCTTCTTGATCAACGGGATCATCCTCGGGCTGCCGATCTCCTCTTCGCCCTCCACGATGAACTTGATGTTGAGGGGCAACCGGCCGGTGGCCCGGAGCAGCGACTCGACCGCGAACACCTCGATCAAGAGCTGCCCCTTGTCGTCGGAGGCGCCGCGGCCGTAGAGGTCGTCGCCCCGCTGCGTGGGGTCGAAGGGCGGCGAGGTCCACAGGTCGAGCGGGTCGGGAGGCTGAACGTCGTAGTGCCCGTAGCAGAGCAGCGTGGCCGCCCCGGGCGCACCGGTCCACTCCGCGTACACCGCGGGGTGCGTCCCGTTCGGCATCACCCGGGCCGACAGCCCGATCTCCGTGAGACGACCGGCGATCCACTCCGCGGCCCGCCCCAGATCCGCGTGGTGCGCCGGCAACGTGCTGATGCTCGGGATGCGGACGAACTCCTTCAGCGCATCGGTAAAGCGGGCCCGGTGCTCCTGCGCGTACGCGTGCGGCTCCATCAGTCGTCTCCTCGGTGGCGGGGAATGAGCGCCCGCTCCGCCGCACTCGGGTCGCGGCTCAAGCCGAGACCGGAGGCGAGGTGAGCGCCCGGCGATAGTCGCCGATGGTCAGGAGCACGTTCCCCCGGCGGACGGCGAGCGCGTACGCGATCAGCGCCATCGTCGCGGCCACCGCCTCTTGCAGGCCGTGCACCTGGGGATCGGCGGTCAGGATGGTGTTGAGGTCGTAGCACCGGCACGAGCGGTGCAGGATCCGAAACAGCTCGACCTCCTCGGCCAGGGTCTCGGGTGTGTCCTGGTGGCGCATCAACGCCGGGTAGAGGAGTTCGGCCCTTCCGCCCGGTGCGATCTCCGCTTCCAGCCGGTCGATGAACCGCCGCTCGGCCTCGTCGTCGACCGCCCGGTAGGCGTTGTACGCGGTCTCTTTCTTCCGGTCGGGGGTCTCGCCGCGGAGGAGGCGGCCGATAAACTTCTCCACCGACAGGGATTCCAGCACCGTCTGCTCGCGCGGATCCCGCTTCAGCAGGATCACGCTGCCCAACCGCGTCGGCGCCATGGGGTTCGAAACCACGCGGGCGGGGGGGAGGATGCGGGTGATGTCCAGCATCGCCCGACCGTTGTCGAAGGCGATCAGCCGCGCCAGGAGCGTACGAATCTGGTCCGGGTCCATCGCCTGAAAGAAATCCCCGGCCGGCCCCGAGTCCCGACGGACGGCCTCCGTCAGCGCGTCGAGATCGGCCCGGTGAACTTCGATGAACGTGGGCAGGACGTCCGGCACGTTCTCCAGGCACGAACGCAGCATCTCGTGGGCGGACAGCGGGAAACTGCTCACCAGGTTGGTGCGGAGGTAAAAGATCTTCTCGCTCGTGTAGGCGTACGCCTGGATGGGCTGCCCGAGATCGATCGACGCCAGGGGGACGGTGGTCTCGCGATTCTCCAGATCGAGCCCGCGCACCTGACCGCCCTCGCCCCGGCGCTCCTCCAGCCACCGGAACACGCGGTAGCCGCGGATCGGTTCCCCGCGCGACGGGACGATCTCGAAGGGGGCGATCCGGCGGCCGTCGCGCATCGCGCAGGCGTAGCGGACGTACACCCAGTCGTCGGAGTGGAACCGGGTGTTCGGGTACGTGGCCTGGAGCCCGTAGGAGGACGTGCTTTTGCCGGTGCCGGTGGGGGCGATGTACAGCACCCCTTCCCCGTCCTTCTCGACGCAGGCGCCGTGGATGCTGTGGATCCCCCACTCCTCGGCCAGGACCCGTCCCACCGCGCCGAGGACCCACGACTTGAGCTGCCCATAGTAGGCCGTGTTGAAAAACACGATCGTGTTCGTGCGCCGGCTGTAGTAGGCGGCCTCCGCCTGGTCGTTCACCCCGCCGAGCGCGTACACCGTGACCTGGGGCTGCCGCGGAGGGGTGAGGCCGGTGGTCCGCTGCCACTCCTCCGGACTGTACCAGTTCAGCGACCAGAGGGTGTGGAGGTGGGTGGAGTTCGTGATCGCGCGCACGCGCACCCCATGGATGATCACATCCTGCAGGTAGAGCGCATCCTTGCCGGCGCGCTTGACCAGGTGTTCCACGGCGGCCGCGACCAACTCGTCCCGCCTGCCCTCGACGCGGTCGAGGTTCTTGTCGTGCACGGCGGTGCGGGTCTTCGTCCGGGTGATGGTGTTGCTTCTGCCGATGGGCGTGCCCGGCCACTCCGTGATCTGGGGGTTGGGCGCAGGCGGAAATGTAAACGACTCCACGAAACGGCCTCCCTTTGGGAACTCTCCATCCGGGGCGCCCCCGCGCCGTTCGACCGGGGGCTGTGCGGTTGCCTGTCGCGAACCGTCGTTCGCTCCTGGGCCTTCGACGCACGGGAAGACCTCCCCTGCCCCCTCGAGCGGCAGAGCTGCGGCCGCCATCCGCGGGGGCGTTACCGATTCGTCACCAAACCGTGACACCCGTCGTACAGGCCTGCTCGACAATGCTAATATAGATGCGAACAAGACGGAGGGCAGAAGGTGCCGACGATCGCACCGAAAACCGAGAGTCAACCCGGCGGGCGTATCCTGATCGTTGACGACGAGCCGCACATCGTGGAACTGGTCCGCTACAACCTTGCCCACGAGGGGTTTGAGGTGTCCGTCGCCTACGACGGCCACGAGGCCCTGGCGAAGGCGAAAGCCGAGACCCCCGACCTTGTGATCCTGGACCTGATGCTCCCGTACGTCGATGGCTTGGAAGTCTGCCGCCACATCCGGCGCGAGTCGTCGGTCCCCATCCTCATGCTCACGGCCAAGGACGGCGAGCAAGAGCGGGTGGTGGGGCTCGAACTGGGTGCGGATGACTATGTGACCAAGCCGTTCAGCCCGCGGGAACTCGTCGCCCGGGTGCGCGCGATCCTGCGGCGGACCGCCCGGGGGGTGGAGCGGCCGGGGAGTGCGCCGCTCTCGATCGGCGGCCTGGCGCTCGATCCGACCACGCACGAAGTGCGGCTGCGCGGACGGGTGGTCGACCTGACGACCAAGGAGTTCGACCTGCTGCAACTGCTGATGGGCCACCCCAACCGGGTCTTCACCCGCGACTTTCTGCTCGAGCACATCTGGGGCTACGATTACTTCGGCAGCACCCGCACGGTGGATATGCACATCAGCCGCCTGCGCGAAAAGATCGAGGATGACCCCAACACCCCCACCTACATCACGACGGTGCGCGGGGTCGGCTATAAGCTGAAGAAGGATCCGACATGAGCCGCAGCCTGCGCTGGAAACTGACCAGCACCTACCTGCTGCTGGTCCTGTTCTCGCTCGGCATCGCCGCGGCCGTGCTGATCCCCAACATCTCCCGCGTGTACGTGAACGACTACCAGCGCGCCGTGCTGAACGAAGCGAAGACCACCGCGCGGATGCTCGCGAACTACCAGATGAACGGGGCAAGTATCGCCCGCCTCGACGACATCGCCAGCGGCTCGTCGTGGCGCGACGGCGTGTACATCGGGGTGAAGGACGCCAGCGGGCAGCCGCCGCCGACCGGGCGGTGGGCCGACCAGGTCGGCGGTCCGGTGGCGCCCGAGGTGGCCTCCGCCCTCGCCGACAAACCCACCACCGTGATCCGGCCCGATGGGAGGAGCGGCGAGGTCCGCATCTTCGCCGCCGCGCCGATGAAGGTGGGAGGAGCGACCGTCGGGGTCGTCGAGGTCAGCGTGCCGCGCCGGTGGGTCGATCGGGCGCTCGATGAGGTGTGGAAGGCGCTGGGGGAGGCGCTGCTCGCCGGCATCGTCGTCGCCCTGCTGCTCGGCACGTGGCGCGCCCGCGCGCTGGCCGCCCCTGTGCTCGAACTCTCCCGGGCGGCGACCCGGATCTCCGCGGGCGATCTGTCCGCCCGGGCCACGATCCGCAGCCGGGACGAGATCGGTCACCTCGCCAGCACCTTCAACGCGATGGCGGAGGAACTGCGCCTCAAGTTGGCCGCCGTGACCGAGGAGCGCTACAAGATCGAGGCGATCATCTCGAGCATGAGCGATGCCGTGGTCGCCGTCGACGCGAAGGGCACGATCCTCCTCTTTAACCGCGCCGCCGAGGAGCTGTTGGGCCTCACCGCCGTCGCCCGGGGACGCCGGCTGCGGGACGTGCTGGGCGATCACCCCAGCTGCCGGTGGATCGAAACGGCGGCGGCCGAGCGGCGCGACGTCGCCGAGGAATTCAGCCCCGACCCCCGCGGCGAGCGGATCCTGGACCTGCACGCCACGCCGCTGGGAGGGCAGGACGGCGAAGCGTCCGGGGCGGTTGCGGTCGTGCGGGACGCCACCGAACTCCGCCGGACCGAGCGGCTGCGGCGGGAACTCACCGCCAATGTCTCCCACGAGCTGCGCACGCCATTGACATCGATCAAGGGATTCACCGAGACGCTGCTGGCCGGGGCGATCGCCGACGAGACGACGTGCCGTCGCTTCCTCACGATCATCGACAGCGAGGCGACCCGTCTGATGAAGCTGGTGGACGACCTGATGGATCTCTCACGCCTGGAGTCCAAGACGGTGTCCCTCGAGCCCGCCCCCGTCAGGCTGGACGAGCTCGTCGCCGAAGCGCTGAGCCGGATGCGCCCCCAGGCCGATCGGCACCGGGTCGCGCTCCGCTCGACGTGCGCGGGGCCCGTCGTTGCCCTGGCCGACCGGGACCGAATCCTTCAGGTACTGACCAACCTGCTCGACAACGCGATCAAGTTTACGCCGGACGGGGGCACGGTCGAAGTCTCGCTACTGGGGGCGGCCGCCGAGGTCAGTGTTTCGGTCTCGGACACCGGCCGCGGAATTCCCGCCGACGATCTCCTTCGGGTCTTCGACCGATTCTACCGCGTGGAACGCTCGCGCTCACGCGAGGGCGGAGGAACGGGGCTGGGCCTGGCGATCGCCAGGCACATCGTCGAGGCCCACGGCGGCCGCATCGGAGCGGCGAGCCGGGTGAACGCGGGAAGCACGTTTACGTTCACGCTCCCGAGCACCTCTCCGCTCCCCGGGCCAACCGAGCGGACCGCCGCGCGCTCCTCGGCGGACTGAGTCCGGCGCTACGCCCGGTAACCCGCCCGGATCACCGGCCACACGCTCGGCATTTCGCCAACCGGCACCTCGATCAACGCCGGACGGTCGTTGCCGAGCGCTCGGCTTAACACCGGCCGCAGGCCCTCCGGCCCCTCGGCGCGGTAGCCGTCGACCCCAAACGCCTCGGCCAGCTTCAGGAAGTCCGGATTGACGAGGTCCGAAGCGATCAGGCGGCCGCCGAAGGAATCCCGCTGAATGCGGCGGACGTTGCCGAACGCGTTGTCGTTGAAGACGATCGCGACGACGTTGATCCCGTGGCGAACCACCGTCGACAGCTCCTGCATCGTGTACATGAAGCCCCCGTCTCCGTTGATGGACACGACCTTCCGGCCGGGGGCGCCCACCTGCGCGCCGAGCGCGGTGGCAAACCCGTACCCCAGCGTCCCCTGGTACCCGGAGGTCAGGAACGTCCGGGGCAGATAGACCGGGAACCCGCCGTACTGCGCCCAGTAGCCCACCTGGGTGCTCTCGCACACCAGGATCCCGTCCTCGGGCAGCGCCTCGCGAATGACGGCGGCGAAGGCGGCCTGGGGCTGGACGGCCTGGAGGAGCGCGTCGGCCCGCTGCTTCTCCGCGAGCATCTCGTCGCGGCGGGATCCCCGCTTCCGGTTGTGGCGCGGCACCCGGGCGACGAGCTCCTCGAGCCCCCACCGCGCGTCGGCCTCGATGCCGATCGCGGGCGTGCAGTTGCGGCCGATCTCCTCAGGATCGATGTCGATCTGAACCAGCGTCTGCCCGTCGCGCCGGCTCCACGTCGGGCCCCACGTCGAGTTCGCCGGTTGGAGGAAGCGCGTCCCGCAGATCAGCACCGCGTCGGACTGCGGCAGCAGATCCTGGGCGGCGACCATGGTGTGGGCGAGGTAGTGCCGGTCGGAGAGCGCCCCCTTGCCGTTGCTCGACATGACCACCGGCGCCTGCAGCATCTCCGCCAGTTGCCCCAGGGGCTCCCAGGCCTCCGCCCGAATCACGCCGCCGCCAACGAAGATGCTCGGGCGCTCGGCGGCGCCCAACACCTTGGCCGCGCGTTCGATCGCGTCGGCGTCGCCGGTCCGGCGCTCCCCCGCGACGCGGCCGATTAGGGTGACGTCCGCGGTGGCCGCCAGCGTATCCAGCGGAACCTCGATCGCCACCGGCCGCACGTGCCCGGTGTGCAGCTGTCGAAAGGCCTCAAGCACCACCCCGGGGATCTCCTCGGGTGTGCTGGCCCGGGCCGCCCACTTGGTCACCGACCGGAGCGCCCCCAGCTGGTCTCGGATCTCATGCAGCAGGCCGCGGCCGACGCCGATCAGCTTGGAGGGGATCTGCCCGGTCAAGCACAGGACCGGGGACGAGCAGGCGTAGGCCGTCGCCAGCCCGGCGGTGGCGTTCAATACGCCCGGTCCGGGCACCATCACGCAGACGCCCACCCGGCCGGTGGTGCGGGCGTAACCGTCGGCCATGTAAGAGGTCGCCTGTTCGTGGCGCGTGTGCACCACGCGGATCGCGTCACGCTCGAGGTAGAGCGCGTCGAACAGCCAGTCCAGCTGCACCCCCGGCAGGCCGAACACCACCTCGATCCCCTGCGCCTTGAGGCACGCGACCAGGGCCTGGCCTCCCGTCAACCGCGTCACCGTCCCCTGCCGCGTCTCTGTGACCGACACGCACCCCACCTCCTCTAGCGTCCCCCGGAGCACGCCCTCACTCTCCCAGGTAGGCACGCTTGACCTCCTCGTTGGCGGCGAGCTGGGCCGCCTCGCCTTGGAGGACGATGCCGCCGGTCTGGAGGACGTAGCCGCGGTCGGCGATGGTCAGCGCCATATAGGCGTTCTGTTCGACGAGCAGGATCGTCGTCCCCTGACGGTTGATGTCGAGGATCGCCTCGAAGATCTGCTCGACCAGGATGGGAGCCAGCCCCATCGACGGCTCGTCCATCAGCAGCACCTTGGGCCGGGCCATCAGCGCGCGGCCCATGGCGAGCATCTGCTGCTCCCCCCCGGAGAGCGTGCCGGCGACCTGGTGCATCCGCTCCTTCAGGCGGGGGAAAAGGGCAAAGACGCGGGCGAGATCCTCCCGAATCTCACCCGCGTCCGTCCGCGTAAACGCGCCCATCTCCAGATTTTCCAGGACCGAGAGCCGCCCGAAGATGCGGCGCCCCTCCGGCACCTGGACGATTCCTTTGAGCACGATCTCGTGCGGGGGGACCGCGGTGAGGTCCTCCCCCGCCATCCGCACCCGGCCCTGGTGGGGGCGGAGCAGCCCGCTGATCGTGTTCAAGGTCGTACTCTTGCCGGCGCCGTTGGCCCCGATCAGGGTGACGATCTTACCCGCCGCCACTTCGAACGACACCCCGCGCAGCGCGTGGATCGCCCCGTAGGACACGTGGAGGTCCTCGATCTCCAGCAGGGCCGAAGCGGGGTGGTCGGTCACCGCGCGGTTCCCATCGCGGCCTTCTTGCCGAGGTAGGCTTCGATCACGCGGGGATCGGCCTGGATCTCCCGGGGGGTGCCCTCGGCGATCTTCACCCCGTAGTCGAGCACGGTGACCCGATCGGAAATCCCCATCACCACCCGCATCTGGTGCTCGATCAGCAGGATGGCCAGGCCGAGTTCTTCGCGCAGCCGGCCGATAAACGCCATCGTCTCCAGGCTCTCGCGGGGGTTCATCCCGGCGGCCGGCTCGTCGAGCAGCAGCAGGGCGGGCCGCGTCGCCAGCGCGCGTCCGATCTCCAGCCGGCGCTGCTCGCCGTAGGGGAGATTCTTCGCCAAGAACTCCCGCTTGCCGTCCAACCCCACAAACCGGAGCAGCCGGCGCGCTTCCTCTACCGCCTCCGCCTCCAACCGCTGCGTCTCTCGGGTGTGCAGGATCGCGCCCATCCACGTCGACTTAAGGTGGATGTGTTCGCCGACCAGCACGTTCTCGAGCACGGTCATGTTGCCGAAGAGCCGGATGTTCTGGTAGGTCCGCGCGATCCCCAGGCGGGCGATCTGGTCGGGATCGAGCCCGTTGATCGGCTCGCCGCGGAAGTGGATCGCCCCCTCCTCCGGCCGATAGAACCCCGTCACGCAATTGAACACCGTGGTCTTGCCGGCGCCGTTGGGTCCGATGATGCTGTGGATCGCCCGGTCGGCCACCTCCAGATCAAGCCCGCCGACGGCCACGAGCCCCCCGAACCGCTTCGTCATGCCCTGGGTGATCAAAATGCTCATCGCGCCGCCTTACCCTCCCGCCGAACCCTCGCCCGCGACCGATCCCTCGGGCACGGAGATGACGCCACCCACCGGAACGTCTCCCTCCGCATGCAGCTCTCGCTGGCGAACCCTCGACGGCACCAGCCCCTCGGGCCGCAACAGCATCATCGCCACCAGCACCGCGCCGTAGACGAGGAAGCGGAACTCCCCGAACTCGCGCAGCAGCTCCGGCAGGCCCACGAGCACGAAGGCGCCGACGACCACCCCCCAGAGGCTCCCGATCCCGCCCAAGATGATCAGGACCAGGACGTTGATCGAGATCTGCAGCTGGAAGCTCTGCGGGAAGATCGATCCCAGCATCACCGCGAAGATCGCTCCCCCCACCCCCGCGAACGCCGCTCCGAGACCGTACGCCAGCAGTTTGGTCATGACCAGGTCGATGCCGATCGCCTGCGCGACGTCCTCGTCCTCGCGGATCGCCCCCCACGCCCGCCCCAACCGAGAGTACTGCAGCCGCCAGGCCACGTACGCCACCAGCGCCGATGCGGCAAGCGTGAGGTAATAGAGCTGGCGAGGGCCGGACAGCTCGAGGCCGGCGATCACCGGCCGGGGAATGGTGAGGATTCCGAACGAGCCGCCGAGCCACGGCCGCAGGGCGTCGGAGAGCACGAGCAGGCGCACGATCTCCCCCAGCCCCAGCGTGGCGATGGCGAGATAGTCGCCCCGCACGCGCAGGACGGGAATCCCGAAGATCACCCCCGAGATCAGGGAGACGACGACGGCGAACGGGACCGCGGCCCAGAACGAGAGGTGCACGATCCCGTACTGGCCGAGCGAGGTAAGCAGCCCGACCGTGTAGGCGCCGATCGCGAAGAATGCGACGAAGCCGAGGTCGAGCAGTCCGGCGAACCCGACCTCCAGATTGAGCCCCAGCCCCATCAGGGTGAACAAGCCCACCGTCACCATCACCTGCGCGACGAACGGTCCCCCCGCCACGGGGACCAGCAAGAGGCAGGCGACGCCCACCGCGATTCCCGACCACCACAACCCGCGCCGACCCGCCGGGGGGAGCGCGTCGATTCGGGTACGAACCGCGCCCCGCGAGTGGCGCCAGGCCCCGGTGCCGACCCAGGTCACCAGGCAGACCGTGACCGCCCCGTGCAGCGTCGGCCCGTTGACGCCGAAGAGGTATCCGCGGGCCGTCAGGGGAAGCCCCGGATCCTGCAAGAGGAGTTGGAGGAGATCCTGGAACACGCTGAGGATCAGCGCCGCAAGCGGACCCACCAGGAGGGCCCGGCGGGCTCGCGGCGGCATGAGACAGAGGAGCGCTCCACAGACCCCCGCCGCCCCCTGGCTGAACAGCAGCAGCCCTACCCCCGTGCGGACATCGCGGCCGAACGCCAACAGGGCGTAGAGGCCCGGCGAAGCGTTTATGAACATCACGCGAAGATCGACCCAGGAGCCGAGCAGCAGGAGCAGCGCGAGCGACGCCCCTGTGAGGAGGCCCACGCCTCCGCCGGCGGCCACCGCTCCCGCCCAGGACCGGCGGCGCGCCGCGACGTACCCCCCCGCCGCCCCGGTGATCAGCAGCAACGACCATCCCAAGCCCAGCAGATCGCTGACGATCCAACGCCCCTTGAACGTCTCGACGATGCCGGTCAAACACAGGTAGACCGCGATCACCCCGAAGATCAGGCCGATCCGGACGACGGCGCTAGGCCCGCTTGGTCGCAAGGCGCTCCCCGAGGAACCCCGACGGCCGGAAGATCAGCATGATCAGCAGCATCGTGAATGCGATGACGTCCCGCAGTTGATAGGGCGCCCGGACGCCCAGCCCGTCCAGAAACAGCGCCGGCCCCAGCGACTCCACCACTCCCAGGAAGAACCCGCCGAGCATCGCCCCGGGGATGTTGCCGATCCCGCCCAACACCGCGGCCGTGAAGGCCTTGATCCCGGGGACGAACCCCGAGAAGAAGTAGACCTGCTTGAACACCAAGGCGTAGAGGATCCCCCCCACCCCCGCCATCGCCCCGCCGAGGGCAAAGGTGAACACGATGACCCGGTCGACGTCGATCCCCATCAACGCGGCCGCGTCCCGATCCTCCGACACCGCCCGCATCGCCTTCCCGAACTTCGTCCGCATCACGACCACGTACAGCACCAGCATCGCCACGACCGCGGCCACCAGCACGATGGCCTGCGTCCGGAGAATGTGCACCGGCCCGATCTGCCACTCGCCGGTCAGCGCGCCAATGTCCGGGTACGCTTGGACGCCGGCGCCGAACAAGCTGCGGAAGGTGTACTGGAGGAAAAACGACGCGCCGATCGCGGTGATCAGCGGGATCATCCGCGGCGCCCGCCGCAGCGGCCGGTAGGCGATTCGCTCCACCAGCAGGGCGACGCTCGTCGACACCGCGATCGCCACCGCCGTGAGGAGGAGCAGCGAGATCAGCACGTAGCGATTGATGAATCCGGAGGCGCCCAGCGGAACCGCCACGTAGTAGGCGATGTACGCCCCGGACATGAACACCTCGCCGTGGGCGAAGTTGATCATGTTCAGGACCCCGTATACCATCGTGTATCCGAGGGCGATCAGCGCGTAGATCCCACCCTGCGCCAACCCGAACTCCACGAAATCCCCCCACTGCCGCCCCGTGTAGCGTCCCTCTTTCAAGGTGGCGATCGACCCGACCACCACGATGAACACCACCGCGATGCGGAACCCCCACAGGAAAACGTCCACGTACGTGATCCGTCGGCGCCTCACCCGCATCCCGGCCCTCCGCGCCCCACGGGAATAACACGGGGACGAGCCGAAGACGTCACGCGCCCCCGGCTCATCCCCGTCATCTACGCTTCTACGCTGGTGTCGTCAGGTGCCCGGCACGCTACTTGGTCGGCCAGACCTTCTTGGGATCGGTCCCCAAGCTCCACGTCGCGGGATTCGCGGAGACGACCTGATAGACGGCGATGTGCGGATCTCCGCAGTCTCCGTACTGGTTGCAGGTCAACGTCCCGGTAATACCCTTAAACCCCTTGGTCGCGAACAGCGCGTCGCGCAGCGCCTTCCGCCCGATGTACAGCGACCCGCCGTCGACCTTCGCGACCTTCTGGATCGCGGCAAACGCGACCATCGTCGCGTCGTAGGCATGCGCGTGGAAGCCGGAGATCGGCTTCTGCCCGTACTTCTTCTCGTACTTCGGGAGAAACTCCGTCCCGTACCGCGGCCCCAGCGCCGCGGGGGTCAGGTCCGGGCTGCTCAAGTACATGCCCTTGGCCGCGTCCCCCGCCGCCTTGGCGAAGTCCGGCGAATCCAGCCCGTCCGCGCCCATCAGCGTCACGGTCTTCAGCCCCTCGATCTCGCGCGACTGACGCGTGATAAACCCGCCGGCGGCGATGAAGATCGGGTAGTACAGCATGTCTGGCTTGGTCGAGGCGATCCGGGTGAGCACCGGCCGCATGTCCGTGTCGGTGGGCGCGACCGCCTCCTGTGTGGTGATCGTCCCGCCCATCTTCTTGAAGTTGTCGGCGAAGACGCTCGTCAGCCCCTCCGCGTACGGGCTTCCGTCGTGGATCGTTGCCACCCGATTGAGCTTCAGCACCGTGCGCACGAACGTCGCCGCGCGTTCGCCCTGGACCTTGTCGTTGTGCACGACCCGCAGGAACCCGTCGAAATCCGGACCGCGGGCCGGATCGGTGAGCTTCGGCGCCGTGGCAGAGGGCGACACCGAGGCGATGCCGGCCTTCCACAGGATCGGCGCGCCGGGCACGGTCTCGCTCGAGCAGCTCCCGCCGATCGCCACCACCACGGACGCGTTCGCGGCGACCTTCGTCGCCGCGGTCTGCCCGCCCTCGGCGTTGCAGCCGCTGTCCTCGCCGATCAGCTTGATGTCGTGTCCCATGAACTTCCCGTGCATGTCATCGATGGCGATCTCGATGCCCCGCTTACTGTCGGTGCCCAGCGAGCCGTCGGACCCCGAGGTCACCAGCCAGTAGGCGATCGTAATCGGCTCGCCCGGCCCGACCTTCACGACCCCAATCGGGTCGGTCACCGGGCCCATCTGAGCCGCCGGCACGGCTGTGACGAAGAGCGCACCGGTCGCGAGAACGGCACACAAAACCAGCATGATCGACTTGCTCAAGCGCACCATAGGCGTTCGTCCCTCCCTCTCACGATTCGGTTGTGGTCCTTGTCTTGGTCCAGGAACATCGCACGCTCACGGGCTTCGGGATAAACTTCGCCCTGCTCACCCCCTTCAGCCCGACCGTTTACGAGTTTCAGTCCGGGCGCCGCCGACACCCTGCAATTCCGGGGGCCCGCTCGATCTCCAAGGCCAGCATAAGCCACCCGGGGATCCCCGGCGGGCACACGCGCCACCGACGCTCTCCGGACCCGGGCCCTGGCCCTCTTACGTTCTCGGCGGGCCGAAAAGTTCCCTTGCGACCCCCCGGGACCGATCAGTCGATGACGACCAGCCGCCGCGCGGAAAGCCGCCGCAGATCCTCCGGGCGGGGGGGGTGGGCCCGCGAGGGGGTCTCCACCGCCCCCCGATTGCCGACGAGCTCGGTCGAGAGGTAGCGCAGCCCGTTGTCGTTGATCATCGTCACGATCGTCCGAAGCTCGGGATAGGCGCGCGCGACCTTGAGGCACGCCACGACGTTGCACCCCGAGGAGATGCCGCAGAAAATCCCCTCTTCCCGCGCCAAACGCCGTGCCATGGCGATCGCCTCATCGGAGGAGACGGTCACGACCCCGTCGACCCATTGCAGATCGAGGACGTCAGGGATGAAGCCGTCCCCGATCCCCTCGATCTTGTGCGGTCCCCACCCCCGACCGGCCAGGATCGCGCATTCCGCCGGCTCGGCGGCGAAGCTACGAACCGAGGGCTTCTGCTCCTTCAGGCAGGCGCTGACCCCGGTGAGCGTCCCCCCCGTCCCCTGCGAGGCGACGAACGCATCGACGCGGCCGTCGGTCTGCTCCCAAATCTCCGGCCCGGTCGAGCGGCGGTGCGCAAGGACGTTGTCCTGGTTCGAGAACTGACCCACCTCCCACATGCGCCCCGCGTGATCCGCCTTCAGCTGCCGCACCTTCTCGAGCACCAGGTCCACATCGCTCTCGCCGCCCGGCGTCAGCACCAGTTCCGCGCCGTACGCCTGGATCGTCTGCTGACGCTCGCGGCTCATGCCTTCCGGCATCACGATGATCACCCGATAGCCTTTGGCCGCCCCCACCATCGCCGTGGCGATCCCGGTGTTACCGGTCGTGCCTTCGATGATCGTCATACCGGGCCGCAGGTCGCCGCGGCGTTCCGCCTGCTCCACCAAGAACGGCAGGATGCGATCCTTCACGCTGCCGCTGGGGCCGAAGTACTCGAGTTTGCCCAGCACGGCCGCGGCAAGATCGCCCGCCACCCGCCGGAGGCGCACCAGCGGGGTCAGGCCTGCGGTGTCCAGCACGCTTTCCAAGGGACGACGGCGACGCTCCCAATCCATGTGGGCGGCCTCCAACTCGGGTGTCATCGTAAGACCACTCGCACCGTGCGGCGAGGGCGGGACGCGACGGAGGCGGCCCGACGGCCTCGAGCGCCCTTGGGGTTTCGCACCGTCGCGGCGCGTACCCTCCCCGCAAAAGGATTCTGCCTGGCGACCGCGTATACGAGCGTGAAGCGCGCGGCCCCAAGATCACCGGCATCGACGAGCGCGATGTCCGCGGTTGACATCGCTGCCCGCGGAGGGAAGCCCGCGGAGAGACCTGCCCAGTGTACCTGTATCCGTTCACCTACTGCACACCCACCACCGTGGAAGAGGCGCTGGCGCTGCTTCAGGTCCACCCCGACGGGAAGGTCCTGGCGGGGGGCCAAAGCTTGATCCCCATGATGGGCCTGGGGCTGGCCCGACCGGATGCGCTGATCGACATCAACGGCGTCCCCGGCCTCGCCCGGGTGGCGGACGACGGGGACGGTCTCCGGATCGGGGCGCTGACGCGGCATCGCACCCTGGAGACCGATCCGATCATCCGCCGGCGGTGCCCGATCCTCGCCGAAGCGGCCGCGGTCATCGGGAACATCCGGGTTCGTCACCGCGGGACGCTGGGCGGAAGCCTCGCCCACGCCGACCCCGCCGCGGAGCTTCCGCTGGTCATGACGGCCCTGGGGGCCACGCTCGAGGTCCGCGCGCCCGAGGCCTCGCGGGAGGTCGCCGCGGAGAAGTTCTTCTTGGGGTATCTCCAAACGGATCTCGCCCCGACGGAGTTGCTGACGGGCGTCAGGATCCCGGCGGCGGAGGCCGGGACGGGGTACGGGTTGGCCGAACTGGTCCGCCGGGCGGGCGACTTTGCCATCGTCGCGGCGTGTGCGGTCGTCTCACTGGACGGGGCGCGCCGGTGCACCCGCGCCTCGCTGGCCCTGGGCGGCGTCGGCCCGAACCCCGTCAGGTTCCCGAGCGCCGAATCGCAATTGGTCGGCCGGACGCTGACCGACCAGCGGATCGAGGCCGCCGCGGAGGCGGTCGCGACGGAGGTGCATCCGGAATCGGACATGCACGCGTCGGCCGCGTACCGCCGCGCGATGGCGCGGGTGATGGCGCGGCGCGCGATGGCCACCGCGGCGGCGCGCGCCGCCACGCACCTGACGGGGGGAGGCTGACGCGGCGATGCACGCCCCCGAGACCGAGGGCCGACGCCCCTTAGCGTTCTCTCTGAACGGACATCCGGTCGAGGTCTGGGCATCGCCCCACGAAACCCTGCTCGCGGTCCTGCGCGACACCCTTGGCGCCACGGAGGTGAAGTACGGCTGCGGCGAAGGCGTGTGCGGGACCTGCACGATTCTCCTCGACGACGCCCCCGTCAACGCATGCCTGCTGCTCGCCCTCCAGGCGCACGGCCGGTCGGTCACGACGGTACGGGGGTTGCGCAGCGCCGAAGGCCTCCACCCCCTCCAGCGCGCCTTCCTCGAGCGCGAGGCGGCGCAGTGCGGGTTCTGCACCCCCGGAATGCTGCTCGTGGCGTACGCCTTCCTCCGAGAGCATCCGGCCCCGACCCGCGCACAGATCCGGACGGCCCTGGCGGGCAACCTCTGTCGCTGCACGGGGTACACGCGCATCGTGGACGCGGTGGAATCGTGCGCGGCTGTGCCAGCCCGTTCGGAGCGGGACGACCCGTAGGATGAGGATCGTCGGCAAGGCGCTGCCGCGCTTCGACGTGGCCGACAAGGTCGAGGGGGCCACCCTCTACGCGGCCGACTGGAGCCTTCCCGGGATGCTGGCCGGCCGCATCCTCCGCTCCATCTACCCGGTTGCCCGGATCAGACGGATCGATGCCACTCGGGCGCGCGGCCTGCCGGGGGTCGCCGCCGTGCTCACCGCGGAGGACGTCCCCTGTAACGCCACCCACGAAGACGCCACCGGGACGAACCGGGCCCCGTTTGCCACCCCGGTCCTGGCCGCGGACCGGGTCTGCTACCAAGGACAGCCGCTCGCGCTGGTGGCGGCGGCTTCCGACGTGCAGGCCCGCGCGGCGGTCGAGGCGATCGACGTCGACTACGAGCCGCTGCCCGGCGTGTTCGACATCGAAGCGGCGCTCGCCCCCGACGCGCTCCGGGTGCATCCGGATCGGGACAACGTGCTCATCCACTGGCGGTTGCGGCAGGGGGACCTGGACGAGGGGTTCCGGCGGGCCGATGCCGTGGTCGAGCGAACGTACCGCACCCAGCGAGTGGACCACGCCTACCTGGAACCGGAGGCGGGCGTGGCCTGGGTGGACGACAACGGCATCGTCACCGTCCGCGCGGCGACGCAGGTGATCGAGCACTTCCGCGAGATCGCGGAGATCCTCGGGCTCCCGCACAACCGGGTGCGCGTGATCGCGCCGTTCCTCGGCGGGGGGTTCGGCGGCAAGGAAGACATGACGGTCGAACCGTACGTGGCCCTGCTGGCGTGGAAGACGCGGCAGCCGGTGCGCATGGTCTGGAGCCGGCAGGAATCGCTCCTGGCGCGACCCAAGCGCCACCCGCTCCTGATGCGCTGCCGGACGGGGGCAACCCGGAACGGAGAACTGGTGGCGCAGGAGATGACGCTGCTCGGGGACGCCGGGCCCTTCCCGCTCCTCAGCCCGCGCGTGCTGTTCGCCGCGCTGGTGGTGGGCGTCGGACCGTACCGCGTGCCCCACGTCAGCATCGACGCCAAGGCGGTGTTCACCAACAACGTACCGACCAGCGCGATGCGCGGGTTCGGGGCGATGCAGGTGACCTTCGCCTATGAGTCGCAGATGGACCTCCTGGCGGAGCGGCTGGGGATTCCCCCGCTCGAGTTCCGTGCGCGCAATTTCCTCAGGAAAGGAGACCGCCTGCCCACCGGCGAGGCGCTGGAGACGCACGTGGCGCTGCCCGAGGTCTGCCGCGCCGCGGTGGAGGCGCTGGGCGAGCGCAGCCGCCCTTCCCGGACGTCGGCGAGGGTGGGGCGCGGCTTCGCCTGCAACATCCAGCCGTACGGGCGCACCGTCTGGTTCCGGGATCAGGCCGGCGCGTGGATCGGGTTCGAGGCGGACGGGTCGCTCGTCATCCGCGCGGGGGTGACCGACCTCGGCGGGGGCCAGGCGGCGGTGCTGGCGCAGATCGCCTCGGAGGAGCTCGGCGTGTCGCTGGACCGCGTTGCCGTGCACATCGGCGACAGCGCCCGCACCCCGTTGACCGGCGGCACGTTCGCCACGAGACAGCTCTACATGTCGGGGAACGCGGTGTGGCAGGCGGCGCGCGAGCTGCGCGCGGCCGTCGCCCCGGTCGCGGCGGGGTTGCTCGAGGCCGCGGAGACGGATCTGCAGTTCGCCGATGACCAGGTGCGGGTCGCGGGAAGTCCGGACCGGAGGATCGCCCTGGCCCGGGTCATTGCGGAGTGCGGCCGCCGCGGCGTGTCCACCGCGCAGTTGTCGGTGTTCCGCGGAGAACAGGCCCCGCCGGTGGATTTGGAGACGGGACAGGGGAAGACCTTTCCCGACTACACCTTCGGCTGCCACGCCGTCGAGGTCGAGGTCGATACGGAAACGGGAACCGTCACCCTGCTCAAACACGCGGCGTGCCACGACGTGGGACGCGCGATCAACCCCCAAAGCGTCGCCGGCCAGATCCAAGGGGGCGCCGTGATGGGAATCGGTCAGGCGCTGCTGGAGGAGATCACGCTCGAGGAGGGCAATAACCTCACCACCCTGTTCGCCAACTATCTCATCCCGACTGCCCTCGACGTCCCGGACGTCCAGCCGATCGCGGTGGAGTCCGGCGAAGGCAAGGGCCCGTTTCACGCACGGGGGATCGGGGAGCCGCCCACCGGGCCGCCCCCCCCGGCGATCGCCAGCGCGGTGTATGATGCGGTGGGCGTCCGCCCGCTGGACCTCCCGATCGCCCCGGAGGGGGTGTTTACGGCCCTCGAGGCACGGGGCCGCGGGGCCGGGGGCACCACTCCGGAGGTGACCTGATGACGGGACGGGAGGTTCGATTCGGGGTCGCGCTCAAGAACTTCACCCCCTACCCTGAGGAACCCAGCATCGACGAGATCGTGGCGTTCGCGGCGCGGGCGGAGTCCCTGGGCTTCGAATCGGCGTGGGTCTGGGATCACATCCTGCTGGGTTCGAAGCGGCCCTTCCCCTACCTCGAGTCGCTCACCACCCTCACCGCGCTCGCCATGAAAACCGAGCGGCTGCAGCTGGGCACGGGAGTCTTCGTGCTGCCTCTGCGCAACCCCGTCGTCTTGGCCAAGGTGCTGACCAGCCTCGACCACATCTCCAAAGGGCGGCTGATCTTTGGGGTCGCCGGCGGTTGGTACGAGCGGGAGTTTGAGGCCTGTGGGGTGCCCTTCAAGGAGCGGGGGAAAATCTTCGTCCGGAACCTCGAGATCCTCAAGCGGTTCTGGAGCGAGGATCAGGTGACCGGGACGGCGGACGGCTACGTCTTCAACCGGTCGGTGATGCTGCCCAAACCCTTCCAGCGGCCGCGACCGCCCATCCTCTTCGGAGGCTACGTGGACGTGGTGCTCCGCCGGCTGGCCCGCCACGGCGACGGATGGTTGACCTACTTCTACACGCCGGAGAGCTTCCGCAAAACCTGGGCCAAGATCCGATCGCTCACCGAAGAGGTCGGACGCGATCCGGCCGAGCTCCAAAACGTCAGCCAGCTCCCGATCTACGTGGCGCCCTCATTTGAGGAGGCGGACCGGGGCGTGCGGGACTTCCTGGCGCGGTACTTCGACGTGGCCCCCTGGAGCGAGTCCACCCCCGACAGCTCGATCCGCGGCACCCCGGACCAGTGCGCCGAGCAGCTCGCCGCACACATCGCCGCCGGCGTCGAGCACATCGTCCTGGTCCCTTACGACTACCGGCTGGACCAGCTCGACGTGATCAGCCGCGAGATCCTGCCGCGCCTCCGCGGGAGGATCGCCGGAGCGCCGGCGTGACCGCCGCGGGGCCCCGGGACCGCGCGATGACGTTCGTCGAAGCCCGGCGGCACCTGGAGGCGAAGGACCGCTCGCTCCGCGATAAGCGCATGCCGGCACACGACGCCGCCCAGCTGGTGCGGGATGGGCACCACGTCGCCATCGGAGGCTGTCTGTACTCACGGACGCCCCTCGTCATCCTGCGCGAGATCCTACGGGCGCGGCGCGTCAACCTCACCCTGTCGCGCAACCTGATGTGCTACGAGGGAGAGCTCTTCCTGGTGGCGGGAGCGACCCGCACACTGGTCACGTCCTGGATCGGGATCGGCCTGCCGTGGGGCTTGTCGCGGATCACGAGGGAGTATGTCGAAAACGGTCGGGCCCGCTTCGAGGAGTGGAGCCATCTCGCCCTCGGCCTGCGGTACCGGGCCGCGGCGATGGGCGTGCCGTTCCTCCCCACGCTGTCGATGCTCGGCTCGGACCTGCTCACCCCGGCGGGCGCGCGGACGATGACCTGCCCGTTCACGGGGGAGACGCTGTGCCTGGTTCCCGCGCTCTTCCCGGACGTGGCGATCATCCACGTCCACCGGGCCGACTGCTTCGGCAACGCCCAGATCGATGGATACCCGCACATGGATGCGGACCTGGCCGCGGCCGCGTCGACCGTGATCCTCAGCGCCGAGCAGATCGTCTCCACCGATGAGATCCGACAGACCGCCGACCGCACGGCGATCCCGTTCTTCGCCGTGGATGCGGTGGTGGAGGCCCCCTTCGGCGCCTACCCGCACGAGTGCTACGGTCTCTACGAGGCGGACCTCGATCACATCGGCACGTACGCCCGCGGGGTGAACGCCGGGGGCGTCGACGCGGCGCGCACGTACCTGGACGAGTACGTCTACGGACCCGACACGTTCGACGCCTACCTCGAGCGCTTCGGGGCCGATCGGCTGCACCGCCAGCAACGGGCCGCGCGGGAGCTCACACGCTAGCATGGCCTACAGCGCACCGGAACTCCTCGCCGCAACCGCCAGCCGGCTGCTCACCGACCACAAGATCGTGTTTGCCGGCGTCGGCACCCCGCTGCTGGCGTCCGTGCTGGCGAAGTCGACCCACGCGCCGGACCTGACGATCGTCGTGGAAGGCGGCGTCGTCGGGCTGGAGGCCGTCCCCGGGCGGCTGCCGATCTCCACGAACGAGATGCGCGCCGGCAACCGGGCGATGATGCTGCTGTCGATCACCCAAACGTTCCTCTACGCCCAGCGCGGGTTCTTCGACTACGGCTTCCTCGGCGGCGCCCAGGTCGATCGGCACGGCAACATCAACACCAGCGTGATCGGACCGCCCGAGCGTCCGCGGGTCCGCCTGCCGGGCAGCGGGGGGGCCTGCGATATCATCACGCACTGCCGGGAGATCTTCATCGTCACCATGCACGAGCGGCGGCGGTTCGTCGAGCGGGTCGATTTCGTCACCAGCCCCGGCTACCTCGAGGGCGGAGACGCCCGCCGCCGAGCGGGGCTGCTGTTCGGAACCATCAGCACGGTCGTCACCGACCTTGCCCTGATGCGCTTCGACCCGCAGACCAAGCAGATGCGGCTCGACGGGCTCCAGGCGGGCGTGACGGTCGACCAGGTGCGGGAGCGGACGGGGTTCGATCTGCCGGCCGCTCCGGAGCTGATCCGGCTCCAGGCTCCGACCGACGAAGAACTGCGCGTCCTCCGGACGCTCGACCCGGATCGACTGTTCCTGGGCTGACGGCGCGGCGACCGCCGACCTCCCCGATCGGACCTATCCCGGCTCCCCGCACCAGTCGTGGACGGCCAGCGCCAACACCTTGGTCGCGATGATCACATTTTCGACGGGAACGGACTCGTTCATCGCGTGCATCTGGCTGGTCGGTCCGGGGCCGAAGATCACGGTCGGCGTGTGCCCCAGCGTGATCAGGAAGCGGGTGTCGGAGGCTCCCATCCGCGCGCCCAGCACCGGGGCATGGCCCGCGACCCGCTGGAAGGACCGGTTGACCGTCTGAACGATGGGATGCTCGACGGGGATCTCCGCCCCGGCCGCCACGTACCCCCCCGTCGTCGTCACCTCCACGGGGTTGTGCCGCAGCCAGGGATCCGCGGCGCAGACGCGCAGGATCTGTTCTTTCAGTTGGGCCTCCACCTGCACGGGATCTTCGTAGGGCATCAACCCCAGGCTGCCGCGCAGCGTCGCGTCTTCCGGCGTGATGCTCGGGAACGTCCCCGCCTGAAACATCGTCACCGCGCAGGGGAGCGCGCCCCGGTTGTCGGGATAGAGGGGGTGGTGCAGATCCTGGATGCGCATCGCCTCCAGCGATTCCACCGCCTCGACCACTTTCATCGCCTTGTCGATGGCGCTCACGCCCTCCCATCGCGTCGAGATGCCGGTGGGCTTGCCCCGCACGTGCACGGTGAACCACATCCGGCCGATGCACGCGGGCATGACCTCAAGATCGCTGGTCTCGCAACAGATGCCGGCATCCGCCCGATACCCGCGGTGCACGCACGCCAGCGTCCCGAGCCCGGTCCGTTCCTCATCCACGACGTACTCGAGGGTAACGTCGCCGCCGAGCCGCACCCCCATCTCCTTCAAGATGGCGACGGCCATGGTCATCGCCGCCACCCCCCCCTTCATGTCGGAGGCGCCCCGGCCCCACACCTGACCATCGACCACGGATCCCGACAGCGGGCCGTGCACCCATTCGGCGACCGGCTCCAACGGCACGGTGTCGACGTGACCGTTGAGCAGGAGGGACCGACCGCCGCCGGCGCCCGGCCACACGCCCACCACGTTGGGGCGGCCGGCAAAGGACTTTTCCGGCTCGAGAAACCCGGGGTACTGCCGGAGGGCCTCCGGGTCCGTGTCGAACTGGTCCACCGTCAGGGCCAGCCCCCGGAGGTGCTCCGCGACGAAGTTTTGAATTGCGGCTTCGTTACCGGTGACGCTGTCGTATTGGACCAGGCGCTGCAGGAAGGCCACCACCTCGTCCCGCCGCTCCTCCACGGCGGCGATGATCTGGCTGTGGGTCTTGGGTGTCATCTGCGGTCTCCTCCTCGCCGGGCTCCCCCGGGCCGTGCAGGGTTCGGGGGAGCGGTGCCGCTCCACCCCGGTCAACGACCGCTCGAGCGGCCCGCCAGGATCGCGCCGGGTGCGGACGCATCTCCGGAAGATGTGGGGAGTCGGGGGCGTGCGAACACTCGCACGGTCCGGCCGCCGGATCCCTCCGAAGACACCCGTGCGGGCGGTTCCGCGGGGGCTGGATCGGGCCGCGCGGAAAGGGTTCCGCATCGTCCTCGCCAAGCCCTGCGGCTTCTCCGGCGCTCAGCGCACCCGCCCCGCTGCGGGTTGGCGTCCGCCACGGTCGCGCAGCAGGCTCGCCGCGACGAACATCACATTCGCCGGACGTTCCGCGAGCCGGCGCATGAAATACGGAAACCACTCCCCCCCAAACGGGACGTACACCCGAACCCGGTATCCCTGGCCGCGGAGTCGCAGCTGAAGGTCCCGCCGGATGCCGTAGAGCATTTGAAATTCGAATCGATTGGGAGCGATCCCCCGGGCGGTCGCGAATTGGCGGACCCCCTCGATGAGGCGTTCGTCGTGGGTGGCGATCGCGGGATCCACCCCATCGCGCAGCAGCCGCTCCGCCAACCGCGCGTACGCGGCGTCGACGTCGCGCTTGTGGGGGAACGCGATCGCCGGCGGCTCCGCGTACGCCCCCTTCACCAGCCGGACCCGTGCGCCCAACTCGATCAGCCGGGCGACGTCCGCGTCGCTGCGCCGGAGATAGGACTGGATCACGACCCCCACGTTGCGGCGGCCCGCCGCCCACAGCCGCTCGAACAACCGGAGGGTCCGCTCGGTGTAGGCCGACCCCTCCATGTCGATGCGGACAAAGGTTTCGCCGGCGCGATCCAAGAGCCGCGCCAGCCGCGCTTCGCACCCGGCGTCGTCGACATCCAGGCCGAGCTGGGTCAGCTTCAGGGACAGGGTGCTGTCGACCCCGGTGCGGCGCAGCGTATCGAGGATGTCGAGGTAGGCCGACGCGCTCCCCTCCGCCGCGGCTTGGGTCGATGTGTTCTCGCCGAGGAAGTCGAGCGTCGCGGCGAGGTCGGCCGAGTTCAGCGCGCGAACCGCCGCCACCGCATCGTCGAGCTGCTCGCCGGCCACGAAGCGGCGCGCCGCCCTTTGGAGGGCGGGATGGCGGAGGGTGCGCCGCGCCAGCCCCGGCCTTTTCGAAAGCGCTAGGAAAATCGGCCGCAGCATCGAGCCCGGCCGAAGGCGCTACGGGTAGATGCCGCGCGTCATCAGCGCATCGGCGACCCGCTGCACCGCCCGCACCAGCGCGGCGGTGCGGAGGTCCACCTTCCGCTCCTGGGACATCGCCAGCACCTCGCGAAAACTGCGGACCATGATCCGCTCGAGCCGCTCGTTGATCTCCTCTTCGGTCCAGAAGAACGACTGCAGATCCTGCACCCACTCAAAGTAGGAGACCGTCACGCCGCCGGCGTTGGCCAGGATGTCGGGAACGACCAGCACCTTGTGTTCTTTGAGAATGGCGTCGGCGTCCGGGGTGGTCGGACCGTTGGCGCCCTCCACGACGATCCGCGCCTTCACCCGGGCCGCGTTGTGTGCGGTGATCTGCCCCTCCAACGCGCTCGGGATGAGGATCTCGCAGGGGACCTCGAGCAGTTCCTCGTTCGTCAGCGCGTCCCCTCCGCGGTAGCCCGCCACCGTCCCGGTCTGCTCTTTGTGCCGCTGGAGATCGGTCGGGTCCAGGCCCTTCTCGTTGTGGACCCCGCCCCGGCTGTCGCTCGCCGCCACGATCCGGCACCCCTGCCCCGCCAGGACCGAGGCGGCGACGCTGCCGACGTTCCCGAACCCCTGCACGGCCACCCGCGCCCCGGGGACCGGCATCCCCAGGTGCCGAGCCGCCTCGCGCGCGACAATCATCACCCCGCGGCCGGTGGCCTCGATCCGGCCCTGCGAACCGCCGATCGAGATCGGCTTCCCGGTCACGACCGCAGGCACCGAGTACCCGCGGTGCATGCTGTAGGTGTCCATGATCCAAGCCATCACCTGGGGGGTGGTGCCGACGTCGGGCGCGGGGATGTCGCTCTCCGGGCTGATGAACATCGAGATCTCCGTCGCGTAGCGGCGGGTGAGGTGCTCCAGCTCTTCCTGGGACAACTCCTTGGGGTTGACCACGACCCCGCCCTTCGCCCCACCGTACGGAAGCCCGACCACCGCGCATTTCCACGTCATCAGCATCGCCAGCGCGCGGATCTCGTTGAGGGTGACATCGGGGTGATACCGAATCCCGCCCTTCGTCGGCCCGAGGACCGTGCTGTGGTGGATCCGGTACCCGGTGAACACGCGAACCGACCCGTCCTCCAGCTGCACCGGAAAGTGTACCGTCAGCTCCCGCTTGGGGTGGCTCAACAGATCGCGCACCCCCCGCTTCAGGGAGAGCAGGTCCGCCGCGCCGGCAAACTGTTCCAGCGCGACCTCCCAGGGATCGGTTCGAGCGACCGTGACCACGGCGTCCTTCTTCGCCATCGGGATTCGCCTCCGTCTACGAGTGAGATCCGGGACCGGGCGGAATCGGGGTCCCAGTCATACGGCTGCGGAGCACTTCAATCGCCTTCGTCAGTTGCTGGGCTTCGATGCGTCGGATCTCGTCCGGGGTCTTCCCCTCGAGCCGGCTCCCCACCTTGACATCGGGAGTCAGCCCGATGTGGTGGATGGAACGGCCGGAAGGGGTGAGGTACTTGTAGGTCGTGATCGCGACGCCGGAGCCGTCGGACAGCGGAAACACGGTCTGCACGATCCCCTTCCCGAACGTCTGGGTCCCCACGAGCATCGCCAGGTGATCATCCTGCAGCGCTCCGGCCACGATCTCCGAGGCGCTCGCCGTGAACTCGTTGACGAGGACGACCGCGGGCAGGTGGAGGCGAGCGGTCCCGTTGGCGTTCTCGTCGGTGCGCCGGCCGTCGCGGTCCACGGTCGAGACGATCGGTCCGTGGCTGACGAACTCGTCCGCGACGCGGATCGCCGAATCGACGAGGCCGCCGCCGTTGCTCCGGAGATCGAGCAGCACGCCGCGTGGGGACCGCGCCAGCGCGGTGTTGACCGCGTGGACGAACTCATCGCCCGTCGTCTCCGTGAAGGTCACCACCCGGAAGTAGGCGACGCCCAAGGCCCGCAGTCGGGTCCGGGTGGGGGCATCCAGCACTTCATCGCCGGTGACGCTCGGTGCCTGGATGACGCCGCGGGTGATGGCCACGTCCCGGGTCCCCTTGCCGCGGGCCACCGACAGATGCACGACGGTGCCGCTGGGCCCGCGGATCAGGCCAACCGCCCGCTGCAGCGCCATGTCGCGGGTGGCGTGCCCATCGATCTTGACGATCCGGTCCCCGGCCAGGAGGCCAGCACGGGCCGCCGGGGTGCCCGGGATTGGGGACACCACGATGACCTGCCCGTCCTTGAGGTCCATGATGATCCCGATTCCGGAAAATCGTCCGTCGAAGCTCGACGTCTGGAACTCCTTGAACGCCGCGGGGTCCATAAACCGCGTGTAGGGGTCCCCCACCGCTCCGAGCAACCCACGGGCGGCGCCATCGGCCAGCTGGGACTCGGTCACGCGCCGGTCGATGTACCGGGTCTGTACGAGGCGATCGATCTCCCGGAGCACGCCGAACTGGCCGGCCGTGCCGAGGTATTGACGCCCCCCGGCCCGGTAGCCGGTGCCGAAAGCGACGGCCACGAGGAGCACGGTGCCGACGATCGCCGCGACGACCCGCGTTCTCAATGCAACCTCCCGTGGAGCGTTTCGCATGCGACGCGCGCGCGTCGCGGTGCCGCCGTAGGGGCATCCCGCCCCCGGCGCGTCGGAGGACCTGCTCGGTCCGGCGCGGAGACATCCCCCGCTGATCTACAAGGAGAGGTACCGCCGAACGGCGAGCAGGCTGCCGCCCGTCCCGATGAACACGCCCCAGAGCAAGAGTTTCCAGGTGAGGGTAAGGGCAACCTGCACGGCCGACGGGAGCGGGAGAAACGGCAGCGACGCCCCCGCGCCCACCACCAGCCAGGCGTACATGCCCGCGACCAACAGCACCGCCGCGAACGCTCCCACCGCACCCGTCAACGCTCCCTCGACCACCAGCGGCCAGCGAATGAACCAGGCGGTCGCACCGACGAGCCGCATCACCTCGATCTCCGTCCGCCGCGCGAACACCGTCAACCGAACCGTGCTCACAATGATGATCATCGCCACGAGCGCCAGCAGCCCGGCCACGATCGCTCCCCCCACCCGGACCACCCTGGTCACCCCCAGCAGCCGGTCCACCGCCTCGGTGCCGTAACTGGCCCGCTCAACCTGCGGGAAGGCGGAGGCGGCCCGAGCGACCGCCTGGAGCCGGGCGGGCTGGTCAACCGCCGCCACGAAGGACGCGGGGAGCGGATTGTGCGAGAGCAGTCCCTGAAGGTCCACCGCCCCCTTGAACGCCTGCTGGAACTCCGCCAGCGCTTCCGACTTGGACACGTACGTCGCCCCCGTCACCCCGGGGAGCTCGAGGAGTCTGGCGCGGAGGTCGTCCACGGCGCGGGCATGCAGGCCGTCGTGCAGGTAGACCACGACCTCCACCCGGCGCTCCACGCTGCGGGCGATGTGGTCGAGCGTACTCGCGATCACCAGCGCCATCCCCAGGGCCACCAGGGTGACCATCGTGATGATCGCCGCGGCAAGGCTCATCAGCCCGTTCCGGCGAAATCCCTGCATCCCCTCCCGCAGGAAATAGGAAGCGCCCCGCGCGGGACGCGTCGCGCGGGGGCTCGGGCGAACGGGCGGCGACGGGGGGCCCCCGGGCTTAGCGGTCGCCCGCATACAGGCCCCGCGCCTGATCCCGCACCACCGTGCCCCCGTCGAGCGCGATCACCCGTTTCCGAAGGATGTCGACGATCGTCTTGTCATGGGTGGTGACGATCACCGTGGTTCCCCGCAGGTGGATCCGGGACAGGAGCTGGACGATCTCCCACGAAGTGTCCGGGTCGAGGTTGCCGGTGGGTTCGTCGGCGAGCAGGAGCGGCGGCCGGTGGACGAGCGCGCGGGCGATGCTCACCCGCTGCTGCTCGCCGGCCGACAACTCGCCGGGGACCGCGCCCGCCCGCGCGGCGAGGCCCACCACCCCCAACACCTCGGCGACCAGGTCGTCGACCTCGGCGGACGGGGTTCCCGTCACCTCCAGCGCAAATGCCACGTTCTCCCAGGCGGTCTTCCGAGGCAGGAGCTTGAAATCCTGGAACACGACCCCGACCCTGCGGCGGAGGAACGGCACCTGCCGGGCCGGCATTCGCGTCACGTCGCGGCCGGCCACGACAACCCGACCGGTCGACGGCAGTTCCTCCCGATAGATCATCTTCATGAGGGTCGATTTCCCCGTCCCGGTCGGGCCGACGATGAACACGAACTCTTCGACCCCGATGCTGAGCGTGATGTCGTGGAGGGCCCTCACCCCGGTCGGGTACACCTTGCTGACCGCGACAAATTCCACCATCGGCACCGGCGGCGGGGCGGCGACGCCGTTCGCGGAACCGTCGCGGTGCCCGCGGATCACGGAAATGGCCCCTTGAGATTCCACGGCCGGAACATCGGGCGCATTTCCTCGTGGGTCATGTCCAACCGCAGCGGGGTCACCGAAATCCGCCCTTCCGCCACCGCCCAGGCGTCGGTCCCGGGCTCGTTGGTCCCCGCCTCCGCGGTTCCGGTCAGCCAGTAGTAGTCGCGGCCGCGTGGATCCGCTCGCTTCTCCAGCCGACTCACGTATCGCCGCGAACTCTGCCGGGTGATCTCGACGCCTCGGATCTGATCGGCGGGGAGGTTGGGGACGTTGACGTTCAAAAAGGTGTCCCGGGGCAGCCCCCTCCGCGCGACCTCTTGGGCCAGGTGCGCGGCGTACGCCGCCGCCGGCTCCCAGTGGATCTCCTTAAACGAGGCGACGGAGACGGCGATGGCGGCGATCCCGAACAGCGTCGCCTCCACGGCCCCCGAGACCGTCCCGGAGTAGATGAGATCCATGCCCAGGTTGGCGCCCGCATTGATCCCCGAGACAACGACATCGGGGGGGGCGCCGAGCAGGTCGAGCACCGCCAACACGACGCAGTCCGCCGGGGTCCCATTCGTCGCCCACGCCGCCAGCCCGGTCTCGCCGAACACGGTCCGCACGGCGCGCAGGGGCTTGTGGAGGGTGATCGCGTGGCTCGCCGCGCTGCGTTCGTGCTCGGGGGCGACCACGAAGGTGTCCGCCGCCGCGGGCATCGCCCGGGCGAGCGCGAGCAGTCCCGGCGAGTGGAGGCCGTCGTCGTTGGTCAGAAGCACGCGCATCAGGCGGGCCGCGTCGTCCCGCCGCCGCGGGCCAGCCGATCCAAGGTCTGGACAAATGCGGTATGCGCGTGGGGATCGTACAGAACGAGCACCACCTCCAGCAGCCGGCTGCCTGCCGAGAGATGCGCGACGATCTCGTCCAGCATCGCCGCCGCCGCCCGGTCGAACGGAAACCCTCCCACGCCGGTGCCGAGCGCGGGCAGGGCCACGGACTGCAGACTCAGCTGTTCGGCCAACCGAAGGGCGCTCCGGGTTGCGGCACGAATCCCCCGCCCGCTCGTGACGAGATCCTGGCCCATCGTCACCGCGTGGATCACGTAACGCGCCGGCAGCCGCCCCGCCCCGGAGGCCACGGCCTCGCCGATGGACACGGGCCCCTGGCGGACCGCCTCCTGCTCGATCTCCACACCCCCGCGCCGCTTGATTGCGCCGGCGACACCGCCGCCCATCCACAGCCGGTCGTTCGCCGCGTTCACGATCGCGTCGCAGGCGAGCGTGGTGATATCGCCGGCGAGGATCCGAATCGTGGCGCCCGCGACAACGTACTCGCTGCGGGGGGGCGTTGCGCTCATGCGGACCGTGGAGGACGGAGGGCCGGGCGGCAACGCCGCGGTCCGTCCGCCCGGGGCGATCTCAGTCTTGATCGCGCCACCAGTCCGGGGACACGTCCTTCTTCTTATAGGTCTTGACCACAGGACGCGTACCGGCCTTCTCGTGGGCCACGCGCTTTCGCAGTTCTTCGTATTCGTGCAGGTTGGTCAGCACCTTCAGCGCCTCCCAAATCGCCTCCTCGACCTGCGCGCCGTCCTTCAGGAGGAGGTCGATCAATGGGTCGATCACGCGCTTGTCTCGCAGTTTGCTCAGGAGGCGAATGACCAGCCGCTTGACGTCGGGATCGTCGTCCGCCAGGTACCGCAGAAGGTGCTCAAAGGTAGCGTCCTCGAGGAGACCATACAAGACCCGCAGCGAGAACCGACGAACCTTCACGCTGGGGTTCTCCATCGCGGTGGTCAACACGGCGATGACCGACTCCCGATCTTCCTGGGCGAAGGCTTGGACCACCTCGACGGGCAGCACCACCTCGCGGTCGCCGGGGGGCAGCACCAGGGCTCCGCGATCCTCCAGCCGGCCGATCGTCCCCACGACGGTCTCCTGCAGCCGGGGGTCACTCAGGAACACCCGAAGAATCGGCTCGGCGACCCGCTTGTCGCCGATCCTCCCCAAGATGGTCAGCGCCGTCAGCCGGACGTAGTAGTTGTCGTCGGCGAGCGCGTCGATCAGGGGGTCGATCACTCGCGGTCCCATCTCCGCCAAAATGCGCCAAATCTGCGGACCGATCCGCCGGCGGAGGTAGCGGTCTTTGAAGGCCTCCATCAGGTGCGGCACCGCTTCGGGGCCGATGCGCGACAGCGCCTCGGTGGACGCGGCGACCAGCGAGCGCTCCCGTCTGGCGAGCACCTTGATCAGCAACTCGACGGCGCCGGCGTCCCGAAGCTCCCCCAGCCCCTTGACCGCCTGCAGGCACACCTGCTCGGATCGATCGGCGAGCGCGATGCGCATGGCCTCCATCGCCTTCGGGCCGCCAATCCGGCGCAACGCCATCACCGCGCTTTTCCGGACGTACTCGTCCGAATCGCGTAGCGCCTCGGCGAGAGCAGTCGCCGAACGCTCATCCGCCAGTTTCCCGAGCGCGTGGGCCGCGTCGCTGCGCAGCGTGACATCGGCGCTCTTGAGCTGTTGGAGGAGACGCTCAAGCTCCTGATCTGAGGCCTGCGGATCCACCTGGGATCCCGCATTCGGGGTTGTCATCACACGAGCTCCTCCCGTAATAGTAGCATGCGTTCGGCGCCCTGGCGATGCTTTCCTTGGGACGGGCGACCGCGTCCCTCACACGCGGCGATGCCCCGTCCCACCTGCGTTTCCGCGATGAAGCGAGGGGGATCCCGTCCCGTTTCTTGATTATTTCTGCGTCCGCGGCTATACTAGGCGCGGACGGTGGGTTCAGTGCGGCGAGGCGAGAGGAACTGGCTGTATCGGTGAAGTCCTCCAAGAGCAGCGCGGCTGACGGCGTGCGCTTCGCTCACGCGAGCGAAGCGGAGTTCGCGAAGATCCTCGATTTTTACGGGATCCGTTGGCGATACGAACCCCAAAGCTTCCCCCTCGCCTGGGACGCCCGCGGCCGCGTGATCGAGAGCTTCAACCCGGACTTCTACCTTCCCGACCACGACCTCTACATTGAGCTGACCACGCTCAAGCAGAGCCTGGTGACCAAAAAGAACCGCAAGATCCGTCGGCTGCGCGAGTTGTACCCCCATGTTCACCTGAAGATCTTCTACAATAAGGACTACCGGCAGCTCCTGCTCAAGTACGGACTCCGCTCCACGGCCGCCGCGGGGTGACGGGTACCGCACAGGACATCGAAGAGACCCTCTTCACCAGGGAGCAGATCGCCGCCCGGGTCGTTGAACTCGCTCGCGATATCTCCCGGGACTACGCCCCCCACCCTCCCCTCCTGATCTCGGTTCTGAAAGGCGCGGTCTACTTCCTCACGGACCTCAGCCGCGCCATCGAGATCCCGATCGAGGTGGACTTCATGGCGGTCACAAGCTACGGGAGCGCGCCGGCCCAGAGCGGGGTCGTGCGGCTGATCAAGGACCTCGACGTTGAGATCACCGGCCGCCACGTCGTGCTCGTCGAGGACATCATCGACACGGGCCTCACCGCCGGCTACCTGCTGCGCCTCCTGCAGGCACGGTCGCCGGCGAGTCTGCAGATCTGCACGCTGCTGGACCGGCCGCGCCGGCGTATCCTCGAGGAGCTGCCGATCGCGTATCGCGGTTTCGAGGTCCCGGATCGCTTCCTCGTGGGGTACGGCCTGGACTACCGGGAGCGATACCGTCATCTCCCGTTCATCGGCGTCTTGAAGGAATCGGCCCTCCAGGCGAGCGACTAGCGGGGGAGGTCACCCCTCCCTACCGTCTCGTCGGCCGCCGGCGCTACCCCGCGGGCCCCTCGTCCTCGGCGTCGAACGCCCTCGCCTGACGCACGGTTCCCTCGCCGAACCGCTCGTTGATCGCGTCCACGACCTCGTCGATCTGCGCCTGGTGGTCGTCCTCGCCGAACAGCGATACCTGCGCGAGGTCGGCCCGGGCCAACGAGGACACGGTGACCCCGATGAGCCGCACCGCCCGGGGAAGCGGCCCCAGGCGGTCGAGCAGGCCCACGGCGGCGCGATACACCACCGCGCCGGACTGGGTCTGCGCCGGCAGCGTCAGGTTCCGCGTCAGCGTGCGGAAGTTGTCGTAGCGCACCTTCAGCGTGACGGTTCGCCCCCCGAGCCCCTCGCCGCGGAGGGCCCGCCCCACGTCCTCCGCGAGCATCCCGAGGGTGCGATCGAGCACCTCTCGGCTGGCGGTGTCCTCCTCGAAGGTGGTCTCCCGCCCCACGGACTTGGTCTCCCGCGAGACCTCGACCCGGCGGTCATCGACCCCGCGGCTCAGCTGAGCCAGGTATTCGGCCGACACCCCGATGGACGCGCGCAGAACCGAGGTGGGGGTTCGTTGGAGGTCGCCGACGGTGTGAATCCCGATGGCCCCCAGCCGCTGACGGGTCTGCGCGCCAACGCCCAACAGCACGGTGACCGGCAACGGCGCGAGCACCCCCTCCGCCTCCTCCGCCCGAATCGCCCGAGCGCCGTCGGGCTTGGCGAGTTCGGCGGCTAGCTTGGCCAGAAATTTATTGGGCGCCGCGCCGACGGAGACGGGGAGGCGCAGCGCCTCGCCGATCCGGGCTTTGATCGTCCGCGCGGTCGCCAGGGGCGCGCCGCGGGGGTCCGCCTCGCCCTCACGCAGCGCCGGACATCCTGTCAGATCAAGGAACGCCTCATCGATCGACATCCGTTCGACCCGGGGGGTGAAGGTGTCGAGAATTTCGAAGAGCTGGTCGGAAACCGCTCGGTACTTGGCCATATCCATGGAAAGGAACAGGGCCTGCGGGCAGCGCGCAAACGCCTCGCGCGACGGCATGGCCGATTTAATCCCGTACCGGCGGGCTTCGTAGGAGGCGGCGGCAACGACCCCGCGCCCGCCCGGGGCCCCGCCCACCACCACGGGGAGGCCCCGATAGTGCGGGTTGTCCCGCACCTCGATCGAGGCATAGAACGCGTCCATGTCCACGTGAACGATGAGGCGTTCAGGCGAAGGCATCAGGAGCCCTCTGGATTCTCTTGATACCGAACCTCTGTTCGATTGCCGGTCCCATATTGGCACGCGGGACATCGGCGTGTCAATGCGCCGCGGCGCGGCCGATCTCCCGAGGAGGGGGCGGAAGGAGACGGACGCAGAAGAGTATCACCGGCATCGGCGAACCCCGAAGCGAGGGAAACCGTCTTGGACGTCCACCCCGTCACCCTGACCGGAACCCGGGTCACGCTCATCCCCATGGAGCCTGCGCACGCGGAGCCGCTCTTCGACGCCGGGCGGAGCGATGAGATCTGGACTTACATGCCGATGCGGATCCGGACGATCGACGACATGCGCCGGCTGGTGCGCGAGGCGCTGCACGCCCGTGAGGGTGGGAGCGAACTGCCCTTCGTGATCGTCGATCGGCCGGCGGCCCGGGTCGTCGGCAGCACCCGCTTCTTGGAGATCACGCCGGCGCACCGAGGGATCGAAATCGGATGGACGTGGTTATCGCCGGACGTGTGGCGCACGTCCATCAACACCGAGTGCAAATACCTGCTGCTCCAGCACTGCTTCGAAACCCTCGAGGCGATCCGGGTCCAACTGAAGACCGATCTCCGCAACGTCCGCTCCCAACAGGCGATCGAACGAATCGGCGGCGTGCGCGAGGGCGTCCTGCGGCACCATCGGATCATGCCCGATGGGCACCTGCGGGACTCGGTGTACTTCAGCATCCTGCGCGAGGAGTGGCCGCGCGCCAAGTCCCGCCTGGAAGGATCGCTGGGCGGCCGCGGCGGGTAGGCGGTCTCCGCCCGACGACCACCGTGCGGAGATCAGAGCACCTTCATCCGCGGATCGAGCGCGTCGCGCAGCCCGTCGCCGAGCAGATTGAAGGCCATCACCGCGAGGAAGATCGCCAGCCCGGGGAAGGGGGCGATGAACCACGATGAGAGCAGATAGGTCTGCGCCTCGCCCAGCATCGTACCCCACTCTGGGGTGGGCGGCTTGACCCCCAGCCCGAGAAAGCCGAGCCCGGCGGCGGTGAGGATCGCGGCCCCCAGCTGCAACGAGGACTGCACCACGATCGGAGGGGCGGCGTTCGGGAGCACGTGGCGGAACATGATCAGGCGGTCGCGCTGGCCGAGCGCCCTCGCCGACTCCACGTACGTCATCTCGCGGATGGTCAGCGCCACCCCGCGGACCAGCCGGACGTAGATCGGCACCGAGGCGATGCCGACGCTGATGACCACGTTGATCAGCCCGACCCCCAGCACGCTGATCAACGTCAAGGCGAGCAGGAACCCCGGAAACGCCAGCATCACATCGACGATCCGCTGGATCACGGTGTCGATCGCGCCGGCGTAAAACCCCGAGAGGATGCCCAGCGGCACGCCGATCGCCGCGCTCAGCGCGACGGCGAGAACCCCGATCACCAGCGAGATCCGTCCCCCGTAGACGACCCGGGTCATGATGTCCCGCCCCAGCTGGTCGGTGCCGAAGGGATGGGCCCAGGTGGGGGGGTGCAACGTCGCCGTCAGGTCCGCGGTGTCGGGGCCGTAGGGAAGGATCACACCCGCAAGGGCGGAGGCCCCCAGCATGACGACGAGGATCACGAGGCCGGCGAGGGCAATCCGATTTCGCCCCAGCCGCCCGATGACCTCGAGCGGGTGGCTGAACGACCGGTCCCGCGCGGCCCTAGCCGTACTTGATGCGGGGATCGATGTAGCCATAGAGGATGTCCACCAAGAGATTCACCACCATGAACGTGACGGCAAACAGCAGGACCACGCCCTGAATGATCGGGTAATCTCGGGCGGCGATGGCGTCCACGAGCAGCCGGCCGATCCCGGGCCAGGCGAACGTGGTCTCGGTGAGAATCGCTCCGCCGAGCAGCGCGCCGAATTGGAGTCCCAGCACCGTGACCACCGGGATCAAGGCGTTGCGGAGGGCGTGGCGGTAGACGACGACACGGTTCCGCAGCCCCTTCGCCCGGGCCGTGCGCACAAAGTCCTGCTGGAGGGTTTCGAGCATGCTGCTCCGCGTCATCCGCTCGATGATCGCGATGCTGAACGCGGCGAGGGTGATCGACGGCAGGATGAGGCTCAGCGGCCCGTTCGCTCCGCCCGCCGGCACCAGGTGCAGGAACACCGCAAAGACGAGCATCAGCATCAATCCCAACCAATAGACCGGGATACTCACGCCCGCGAGCGCCAGGACCGTCACCAGATAGTCGAGCGATGTGTACTTCCGCGTGCTGACGAGGATCCCGGACGCCACCCCCAGCACGCCGGCCACCACCGTCGCCGTGGCGGCGAGGATCGCCGTTTGCGGCAGCCGGCTCGCGATCTCGTCGACGACCGGAGCCTGGGTCCTAATGGACTTGCCGAGGTCGCCGTGCACCACGTGGTCCAAGAACAGTTCGTACTGCACGACCACCGGGCGGGTCAAACCCAACTGTATCCGGAGATGGCGAACTTCGTCGTCGGTCGCCAGCACCCCGGCCAGCAGCCGCGCCGGATCGCCGGGGAGGGCGCGCACCATGAAGAACACGATCACGGTCACCCCAAAGAGCGTGGGAATCGCCGACACCACCCGGCGCGCCGCAAACCCGAAGAATCCGCTGACCATGGAATGTTCCACCCTCAGAATATGCCGCCGGCCGCCAGGCTCCTCCCTCCCCGGGGAGGGCCGCCGGCCCCCGCCGCGGGGGACCCCTCCCCCCCGCCCGGGAGCGGCGCAGGATCCAGCGGGGACGATGTGTAAATCGTGTACCGTCGTACCCGGTTGTTCTACCCCACGGTTCTCGGACAACTTAGAGGAGGGCGTCATGGGTAACCACAGGTTCATGCAAGGCCTCGTGCTCTTTGTCATCGGAGCGCTTCTCGGGGGCATGGCGGTGTCCCCCACGAACGCGCAGGCCAACCGTCAGATCCGTGAACTGGTGCTGGTCACCTGGCCCCAGGCGCAGGACCCCCAGCAGTACGAGTCCGCCCGGATCGCCGCCGAGGGGATGCGCCAACTCGGGCTCAAGGTCACGGTGCGGCCCATGCCGTGGGAGCAGCTGTCCGACTACGTCTGGTACAGCCGCGAGAAGTGGGACATGACCACCTGGCAGATGGTCGGCCGCCCGGAACGTTCCGATCCGGATGAGGTCCTGTTCAACCTGTTCTCGTCAAGCACCGCCAAGGACGGGTACAACTTCGTCGGGTTTACCGATCCCCAGTACGATTCGCTGGCGCAGGAGCAGCGCGTGGCGACCGACACCAAAGCGCGCCGCACGCTCATCGACAAGGCCCAGCAGAAGCTGGCCGAGGAACAGCCGTACACGCTCCTGGTGAACCCGAAGTCCCTCTACGCCTACAACAATCAGGTGTGGGATCCGAAAACGATCGTCGATCAGAAAGGGATCGGGATCAAGAACTTCTGGACGTTCGACCAGGCCACGCCCAAGGGCACCCAGAAGGACATGGTCCTCAACGCCCAAGATCCAGTCAAGGCCATCAACCCACTGTACATCAGCGGCAAGGTGGATTCGTGGATCACCGAGCTGATCTGGGACCGCCTGGTGCGGATCGGGCCGGACGGACTGCCCCGGCCTTGGGCCGCCAGCGCCTTCAAGTGGGTCAGCCCGACCACGATCGATGTCACGCTGCGGCCGGGGATGAAGTGGCACGACGGGGCGCCGGTGACGGCCGATGACGTCATCTTCTCCTTCATCGCGCCGAAGGGCGATAAGGTCCCGATGTACAAGCCGTTCGTCGCCAACATCGCCGACATCAAGAAGGTCAACCCCACGACGCTCCGGTTCACCTTGGAGAAACCCGCGGCGTCCTTCGTCACCTCCACCCTCGGGAAGGTGAACCTGATCCCGCAGCACGTCTGGGCCCCGATGCTGCAGAGCCTGGAGGGGAAGAAAGACAACGCCGAGTTCCTCCAGGAGAAGACACCGATCGGCTCGGGCCCGTTCAAGTTCGTGTCCTGGACGAAGAATCAGGAAGTGGTGCTGGAGGCCAACCCCGACCATTGGGCGGCGCCGAAGATGCACCGGTGGATCCTCCGCACCGTCTCGAACGTGGAGGCCTCGCTGGGCGGCCTCCGAAACGGCGAGATCAACTTCCTCTCCGACTACCTGGGAGATCCGATGGTCCTCAGCCGGTTGAGCCGCCAGGACCCCAAGATCACCGTGGTGGCGTCGACGGACATCGGCTTCCAGTTCATCGGTTACAACGAGCGGCGCCCGCCGTTCAATGACGTGACCTTCCGCCAAGCCCTCACCATGGCCATCGATCGGACGATGATCCGCCTGGTGGCCTTCAAGGGCTACGGCGAGTTGGCCGACTCCCCGGTCAGCAAGGCCCTGGAGTACTGGCACGCACCCGGTCTACCCCAGTACCCGCACAACATCCAGGCCGCCAGGGACCTGCTGAAGAAGGCCGGGTACGAATGGGACGCTCAGGGACACCTACTCTACCCGGCGAACAAGTCCGAGACGCTGGACGTCGCCCGGTAACAACGTCACCCGGTAGCCACTCCCACGCCCGGCGGCCGTGGTGCCGCCGGGCGTGGGGACTACGCGCATGAAGCGCTCCTCGACCCGCTGGATCGCCCAACGCCTGGCCCAGATGCTGCTCGTGCTCTGGGTGATCGCGACGATCCTCTTCTTGATCTTTCGCCTGATGCCGGGGAACCCGCTGGTCGCCTACATCGATCCGACTTTCACGATGGAGCAGCAGCGGGCGCTCATCCACGAGTTCGGCCTGGACCTGCCGCTGTGGCAGCAATACCTGATCTTCCTGAAGGCCTCCGCCACGGGGGATCTGGGCGTGTCGTTCTTCTACCGGACCTCGGTCTCCCAACTCGTCTGGCAGATGCTGCCGAACACGCTGATCCTCACGCTTGGGGCGGTCATCATCGCGTTCGTGCTCGGCACGATCTCGGGAGCCTTCCTCGCCTGGAAGCGGGCGACCGCTGTGGAATCGGTGGGCATCCCCGTGGCCCTCGCCCTGCGGGCGGCGCCGGAGTTCTGGGTGGGCATGATCCTGCTGGCGGTCTTCTCGTTTACCTTTTCCTGGTTCCCGTCGTCCGGCACCGCGGACGCGGGGGCGGCCTACACCTCGCTGTGGCAGCAGCTCACCAGCCCCGCCTTCCTGCGCCACCTCACGCTCCCCCTGGTGACCCTCGTGGTATACCTCCAGGGGCTTCCCCTCCTCCTGATGCGCAGCAACATGCTGGATGTGATGGAGGAGGAATTCGTCGTCATGGCCCGGATGAAGGGGCTGCCGGAGCGACGGATCCTCCTGCGCCACGCGGCGCGCAACGCGCTGTTGCCGGTCGTGACCGCGTTCGCGCTGGTCGTCGGCTACAGCTTGGGGGGGGATGTCGTGGTGGAGAACGTGTTCAGCTGGCCGGGGCTGGGACGGCTCCTCGTCAAGGCGGTCGCGGCCAAGGATTACCCCCTGGCGCAGGGCGCGTTTCTCCTCATCGCCGCGGTGGCAATTTTGATGAACCTGGCGGCCGATCTCGTCTACACGTGGCTCGACCCTCGGGTCTCCTATGCGAAGCGGTAGCGCTCAGGCGCTCCCCCGGCCCCTCGTCCCCCGGCTCGCCGGCTGGCGGCGCGCGATGGGGAACACGTGGGGGGTGCTGCAGCACGACCGGTTCGCCCTCGCCGGCGTCTGCCTGTACGCCTTGTTCATCGCGGTTGCGATGGCGGCGCCGCTGCTCTCATCGTTCGACCCCCAGCAGACCATCATGCAGGGCGACCAGCTGATGTCGAACCAACCCCCCGGCGGGACGTTTCTCCTCGGCACCACCAATGTCGGCCGCGACATCTTCACCCAGCTCGTCTACGGGGCGCGGCCGGCCCTCACCGTCGGCTTCGTCGCGGCGTTCTTCGTCGCGCTGATCGGCACGGTCGTGGGCATCGTGGCGGGCTTCTACGGGGGATGGGTCGACGCGGTCCTGATGCGGCTGGCGGATGTCGCCTTCGGCATCCCGTTCCTCCCGCTGGTGATCGTCCTCGTGGCGTTCCTGGGGCCGAGCCTGTGGAACATCGTGTTGACGATGGCGCTGCTGCTCTGGAAGGACACCGCGCGCGTGGTGCGCGCCCAGGTCCTGACCCTCCGCGAGCGCGGGTTCGTCGAGGCGGCGCGGGTGCTGGGGAGCTCCCCGCGCCGGCTGATGCTGGTCCACATTGCGCCGAACGTCCTGCCGATCGCCCTGCTCTACGGCTCGCTCGCCGTGGGGTGGGCAATCCTCACCGAGGCGGCGGTGAGCTTCCTGGGGTTCGGGGATCCCATGCGCATCTCGTGGGGATACATGCTGCAAGACGCCTACATCTCCCAAGCGCTGAGCAGCGGCCAGTACAACTGGTTCGTCCCGCCCGGCATCTGCATCATGCTCGTGGTGATGGCGGGCTACTTCATCAGCCGCGGATACGAGGAACTGCTCTTCCCCCGCTTGAGGCGCCAGTAGTGGGGCTCCTCACGCTCGAGGACCTCCGGGTTGAATACCGCACCGCGCGAGGCGTGAGCGCCGCGGTGGACGGAGTCACGCTGGAGATCCAGGAGGGCGAGGTGCTCGGCCTGGTCGGGGAGAGCGGCTGCGGGAAGACCACGCTCGGCCGCGCGATCATCCGGGTCCTGCCGCGGAACGGGCGGATCGCCGGCGGCCGGATGGTCTTCGGCGGGGTCGATCTCGCCGCGCTCTCCGAGGTCGAGATGCGCCCCTACCGCTGGCGCGAGATCGCCATGGTCCCGCAGGCGGCGATGGACTCGCTCGACCCGGTGTACCGGCTCGGCGATCAGTTTGCCGAGGTGCTCACGATCACGGGCGGCCTGACCCGCGCGGCGGCACGCGCCCGGGCCGGAGACCTGTGCGATCTGGTGGGGCTGGACCGGCACCGGCTGGCCGGCTACCCGCACGAGCTCTCCGGGGGCATGAAGCAACGCGCCGCGATCGCGCTGGCCCTGGCGCTCAAACCCCGCCTGCTGGTGGCGGATGAGCCCGTCACGGCGCTCGACGTGGTCGTCCAGCACCACATCCTGCGTCGACTCCGCGATCTCAAGGAAACGCTCTCGCTGAGCGTGCTCCTCATCACCCACGACATCTCGGTCATCGCCCAGACCTGCGACCGGATGGCCGTGATGTACGCGGGGAAGATCGTCGAGGTCGGCCCCACGCGCGACGTGTTCGCGCGGGCGCGCCACCCGTACATGATGGGGCTGCAGAACTCGTTCCCCAACCTGGTGCACCCCCAAGAGACCCTGATCCCCGTCGAGGGAGTCCCCCCCGACCTCCTGAACCCGCCCCCGGGATGCCGCTTCGCCCCACGGTGTCCGTTCGCCGTCGAACCGTGTCTGGTGGAGTCCCCGCCGCTGCGGGAGCTCGAACCCGGCCGCTGGGCGGCCTGCCACCGCGCCGAAGAGGCGGAGACGCTGCGAGGACAGGCTCAGGAGGCCCAGCGATGGCGCGTCCCAGCACTCTAGAGGCGCCCGGAGCGGCACCCGCGGGCGCCGCCGGGCCGCTCGTGGTCACCGAGGCGGTCCAGAAATACTTCCCGCTCCGCCGAGGGCTCTTCGGCCGGCGGGCGCCCGGCGAGTACCTTCGCGGCGTGGACGGCGTGTCGGTGGCGATCCCCCGGGGATCGTCGCTCGGGATCGCCGGCGAGAGCGGGTGCGGCAAAACCACCCTGGCCCGGCTCCTGTTGCGGCTGCTCACCCCGACGGCCGGGCGGATCCTGTTCGATGACGTGGATCTCAGCACGCTCGCCGGCCCCGCGCTCCTCGCCTTCCGGCGTCAGGCACAGCTGATGCTGCAGAATCCCTACGAGGCGGTCAACCCACGCTTCACGATCGGGCGGGCGCTGATGGAACCCTTGATCATCCACGGCATCGGCACACGAGCGGACCGACTCGACCGCGTCGTCGCCGCCCTCGGCCAAGTGCACCTGCACCCGCCGGAGGCATTCCTGGACAAGTTCCCCCACCAGCTCTCCGGGGGGCAGCTGCAACGGGTCGGCCTGGCCCGGGCGCTGATGGTCGACCCGATCTTCTTGGTGGCGGACGAGCCCGTCTCGATGCTCGATGTCTCGGTGCGTGCGGGCGTGCTCAACCTGATGCGGACGATCAGCCGCGCGCGCCGCCTGACGACGGTGTACATCTCTCACGACCTCTCCCTCGTCCGGTACGTCTGCGACACCACCATGATCATGTATCTGGGCAGCGTGGCGGAGGTTGGCCCCACCGACGCGGTCCTCACCCGGCCCAAGCATCCGTACACACAACTCCTGCTCGCCGCCGCGCCGGTGCCTGATCCCACCCGCCCCACCCCGGACATCGCCGCCCCCGAACACGTCCCGACCCCCATCGGCCCGGCGGTCGGCTGCCCGTTCACGGACCGATGCCCTCACGTCATGCCGATCTGCCGGACGACGACCCCGCCGCTGACCGTCGTGGGGCCGAAGCAGCGGGCGGCGTGCCACCTCTACGGACCGGCGCACTGAACGACACCGGAGCGACGAAGGAGGACGGACGATGACAATGGCGGTGGCAGGAGATTCCGAAGTCGAGCAGCAGGTGATGCAGTCGCTCTCGCTCGACGGCCCGCGGGCGCTGATCGACCGCTTCAGCACCCTGGTCCGCGAGTCGGGGAGCCGCGATGAATGGACGGCCGCGCGGTACATCGCCGGGCGCCTGAAGGCCTGGGGGGTCCCGCATACCCTCCACGAGCCCGAGCTGTTCCTGAGCGTTCCCAAGTCGGCGACGCTCGAGGTCCGCACCCCGGCGCCGCGGAGCCTGCGCGCCAAGACGCCCGCCTTCTCCGCGTCCACCGGGCGCAAATCGGTCCGTGGGCGGGTCGTGTACGTCTCCACCGGCTATGCGGCGGACACCGAGAGCCTGTTTGACTCAAACGTCCGGGCCGGCCGGAAGGAGATCGAAGGGAAGATCGTCCTCACGGAAGGGATGCCCATGCCCAAGAAAGTTGCCGACCTGGCGGCGCTGGGGGCCAAGGCGCTCGTCTTCATCAACCCCGGGCAGGCGATCCACGAGGGCATCTGCACGACCATCTGGGGCGCACCCGACCTCGATTCGATCGGGCGAAAACCCGCGATCCCGGTGGTGGCGATCAACCATGCCGACGGGCTGGCGCTCAAGGCGCAGGTGGAGGCGGGCCCGGTCGAGGTCGCGGTCAAGACCAAGCTGGACGAAGGGTGGAAGCGGTGCCCCGTGCTGGTCGCCGAGATCCCGGGGACCGAGGATCCCAAGCACTTCGCGCTGGTGCACGGACACATCGATTCCTGGCACGTCGGGATCGGCGACAACGCCACCGGCGACGCCACGCTGATGGAGCTGGCGCGGGTGTTCTGGAAGCACCGCCAGCACCTCCGGCGCACCGTCCGCGTGGCGTGGTGGCCCGGGCACTCCACCGGGCGGTATGCGGGGTCGACCTGGTACGCGGACACCTTCGCGCACGAACTCGACGAGCGCTGCCTGGCCCAGATCAACATCGACTCCCCGGGCTGCCGGTGGGCGACCGAGTACACGGGGATCTCCTGGATGAACGAGGCCGCCCCGCTGTGCAGGGCGGCGATCCACGACGCGGTGGGCCAAGCGGCGGAGGGGGAACGACCGCACCAGGCGGGGGATTATTCGTTCAACAACATCGGCATCACGAGCTTCTACATGCTGCTCTCGACGATGCCCGAAGCGCTGCGCAAGGAGAAGGGATACTACGCGGTCGGTGGATGCGGCGCCAACATCCAGTGGCACACCGAAGACGACACGTTGGATCTCCTCGATACGGAGATTTTGATGAAGGACCTGCGCGTCTACGTCACCTCCCTCCTCCGCGTCCTCAACGCGCCGGTGCATCCGTTCGATTTCCGGCTGGTGGCGGAGGAGTTCGGCCGCACGCTGGAAGATTACCAGCGCCGGGCCGGGGGAGCGTTCGATTTGGCCCCGGCACGGGCCGCGCTGGAGCGCCTCTGGGGTGAGCTCGACGGGTTTTACCGGCGCACCGAGGAGCTGCACCACCGCCCGGTGCGAGACGAGCGGGCCCAGCGCGCCTGCGCCGTGATCCGCCGGCTGGCGCGCATCCTGATCCCGCTCAACTTCACCCGCGACGCCCGGTTCCGGCACGACCCTGCGGTTCCGATCCCTCCGCTCCCCGATCTCGCCCCCGCGGTCGACCTCGCGCAGTACGCGACCGGTTCCCACGAGGCGCGGGTGATCCAGACCACGCTGCTGCGCGGGATGAACCGCGTCGTGGCGGCGTTGAACGCCGCGGGCGCGGAGATCGCGGGATACGGCTAGCGCACCGGGGGTGGGGGCCGCCCCCTCGGGCGGACGCGCGAAACTCGCAACGCTGTTGAGATCGGTCGAGGGCCGTCCCGCCCCTGGGGCGGCCCGGCAGGACCCGATACGGTGGGGGTGAGGACGATGGAGCTCGGAGTCCACGGACGCCCATCGCCGGGCGTGACCCGGGATCAAGGGCTCGAGATGTACCGGCAGATGCTGCGGATCCGGCTGTTCGAGGAGCAGGTCAACGAACTGTACACGGGCGGGAAGATGCCCGGGCTCGCGCATCTCTACATCGGCGAGGAGGCCGTCGCGGTGGGGATCTGCCAGGCCCTGCGGCGCGACGACTACATCACCAGCACCCACCGCGGCCACGGGCACTGCCTCGCCAAGGGCGCGGCGCCGGACCGGATGTTTGCCGAGCTGCTGGGAAAGGCGGCGGGGTATTGCCGGGGCAAGGGCGGCTCGATGCATATCGCCGATCCGGAGACCGGTAACCTCGGCGCGAACGCCATTGTGGGGGGCAGCACCGGGATCGCCGCCGGGGCCGCCCTCTCCGCCAAGATGCGGGCGACCGACCAGGTCGCGGTCTGTTTCTTCGGCGACGGCGCCCTCAATCAGGGGTTGCTGTATGAAGCGATGAACATGGCGTCCCTGTGGAAACTCCCCGTCATCTACGTCTGCGAGCACAACCGATTCGGGGAATACACCGCCGCCTCCGAGGTCACCGCGGGGGATCCCAAGGCGCGTCCGGCGGCGTGGGGGGTGAGCACCGAAGAGGTCGACGGCCAGGACGTGCGGGCCGTCCACGCGGCCGCGCTCCCCGCCGTGGAGCGGGCGCGCCGGGGCGAGGGACCGGCGTTTCTGATCTGCCACACCTACCGGTTTCGCGGTCACCACGTCGGCGACATCAACCGGGCCTCCTACCGCGCAGCCGAGGAGGAGCAGGCCTGGACGCACGACCGAGATCCGGTCCGGCTGCTGGGGCTGTGGCTGATCCAGCAGCGGATGGCGGACGCCGCCGCGCTGGAGCGGATCGAGGACGGCGCCCGGACCGAGATCGAGGCGGGGGTGGCCTTCGCGCTCCAAGCCCCCTACCCCGACCCGAGCGAGGTGACCGAAGATGTCTATGCTTAGACAGGAGCAGGCCCCGGCCGGGGGCGGGCCGGCGGGGATGCGGGAGGTTACCTTTGGGCAGGCGATCCGGGAGGCACTCGCGGAGGAGATGCGCCGCGACCCGCGGGTGTTTATCGTCGGCGAGGACGTCGCCGAGGCGGGAACGGTGTTCAAGGTGCTGAGCGGGCTCGTGGACGAGTTCGGGCGGGAGCGGGTGATCGACTCGCCGATCTCGGAAGCGGGCATCACCGGGATCGGGGTCGGCGCGGCGATGACCGGGATGCGGCCGGTCATCGACATCATGTTCGGCGACTTCTTGACGCTGGCCATGGACCAAATCGCCAACCAGGCGGCGAAGGTGCACTACATGTCCGGCGGCAAACTCCGCGCGCCGCTGGTGGTTCGCACCACGATGGGCGCGACCCGTCGGTCCGCGGCGCAACACAGCCAGAGCCTCTACGCGTGGGTCGCCCACGTCCCCGGGCTGAAGGTGGCGCTGCCGTCCACTCCGGCGGACGCCAAGGGCCTGCTCAAGACCGCCATCCGCGACGACAATCCCGTCGTCTTCTTCGAGGACAAGATGATGTACTCGCTCCGCGGACCCGTCCCGGACGGCGACCACACCGTCCCATTCGGGGTCGCCGACATCAAGCGGCCGGGGACCGACGTCACGATCGTCGCCACCAGCAGCATGGTGCACACCGCCCTCCAGGCCGCGCGGCTCCTCGAAGAAGATGGGATCAGCGCCGAAATCGTCGACCCCCGCACCCTGCTGCCGCTCGACGGCGAGACGATCATCGCCTCGGTGCGGAAGACCGGGCGGGCGATCGTGGTCGATGAAGGATACCAGCAGTACGGGGTGACGGCGGAAATCGCCTCGTTGATCGCGGACGGCGCGTTCGACTACCTGGACGCCCCGGTCAAGCGGCTGGGGGCGATGAACGTCCCCGTGCCGTTCTCCCCCGTCTTGGAGGACCTGACCGTCCCCACCCCGGAGGCGGTCGCGGCCCTGGCGAAAGCCCTCTGCGGCCAGGGGTAGCGAGGCGGAATCCGACTCACGGCGGTGCGGGCTCGGTGTCGGAGGACCGCCCCAGTCCGCGAGACCCCAGGGCGGAGATCCCCATCACCACCGCCGCGACGGCAAAGATCCAGCGAATGCCGATGGCCGCGGATAGCAACCCGCCCACCAGCGGCCCGATCACGCTTCCCAGCATGATCGAGCTGCTGGTGAGCCCCATGATCCCGCCCAGCCGGTCCGGCGGCGCCGATCGGACCACGATCGCGTACAGGGGCGGCAGCATGCCGCCCATGAAAAACCCGAGGGCCGCCCGGAAGACGAAGAGCTCAACCGGGGTCTGCGCGAACGCCTGCGCGGCATAGGCCAGCGCCGATCCGCACAATGTCAGCAGCAGGACCCGCCGCTCTCCGCCCCGGTCGGCCATCCGCCCCCACAGCGGGGCCCCGAGCATCGAGGTGAACCCGGTGACGGAAAAGAGCACCCCGGCCACGGTCGCCGCCCGCTCCGGCGGCACGCCGAGGGTGCTCACGTAGACCGCGAAGATCGGCTCGACGCACATGATCGCGATCTGGCTCGTGCAGAGGAGCATCCCGGTCGTCCGCAGGGCCGGGGAGCGGAAGAAGTGCGCCAGATTTGCCCCCACGCCCGGTCCGGCGCGCCGGGCGTGGGCGGGCGGAGCCTCCTCGTGGGCCCCGCGGAGGACGACCCCGGCGGCGACCCAGCACATCCCCCCGGTGATGACGAACACGTTCCGGTAGCCGACGGCGTCGGCGAGGGCGCCGCCGATCAGCGGCCCGATGATCCCCCCCGCCGTCAACGATGTCTGAAGGACTCCCAGCGCGGCGCCCATACGGTCCGGTGGGATGGCCACCGTGACCAGCGCGTTGCCCGCCGCGACGAACCCGGACACGCCGCCCTGGACGGCACGGAGGGCCACCAACTGCCCCGGGCGCTGCACCAGCGCCGAGAGCATATTGGTCACGCCGATTCCGAGCATCGCCCGCATCACCATCATCTTCCGGCCGTAGCGATCGCCGAGCACCCCCCACAGCGGCGCGGCCAGAGTCTGGACCAGGAACGGGGCCGCAAACAGAAACCCGCTCCACCGCTCCACGTCCTGCACGGTCGAGACCCCAAGCGAGCGGATGTAGAAGGGCAGAAACGGGACGATCAGGGTGAGCCCGACCATCGCCAAAAACTGCGCCGACCAGATCGCGTAGAGGTTCCGCTGCCATTGAGGCATCACGCCGCCCTCGCCCCGGCCCGCGGGGGAAGGGGACGTCGAATCCCCGCGAGAATGTCTCGGCGGCATCTCACGACACGCGCAGTGGAGGCGCTCATGGCCGATCCTCTCCCGCCCGACCGCCTGGCCGAACTCCGGCTGTACTCAAGCCCGACGATCGCCAACGCGATCGAAACCTTCAACGTCCGCCCACGAACGGCCGGGTTCATGTCGAGCCAGATCCGCTGTCTCTTCCCCGAGCTCGGGACGATGGTCGGGTACGCGTTCACGGCCACGATCCGCGCGAGCGCGGCCGCGCCCCCCGAGGCGGCCGCCCTTCGCCCCGCCTCCTGGCGGGCGGTGGAGGAGATCCCCGCGCCCCGCATCGTGGTCATTCAGGATCTCGATGACCCGCCGGGAGTCGGCGCGTTTTGGGGCGATGTGCAGAGCAACATCCACCGGGCTCTCGGCTGCGTCGGCACGATCACCAACGGCTCAGTGCGCGATCTGGACGAGGTCCGCGCGCTCGGGTTCCACTTCTTCGCCGGAAGCGTCTCCGTCTCCCACGCCTACGTGCACCTCGTGGAGATCGGGGGGCCGGTGCAGGTGGGGGGGTTGACCGTCCGGACGGGGGATCTGCTGCACGGGGACCAGCACGGGATCATCTCGATCCCGCTGGAGATCGCGGGCCGGATCGCCGAGGGCGTGGAAAAAGTGGACCGCGTGGAGCGGCAGCTCATCGGCTACTGCCAGGGCTCTGGCTTCTCTCGACCGGGGTTCGAGGAGCTGTACCACAAGCTGCGGGGGTGAGCGGCTGATGCAGGCGAAGACCGCGCTGTTCGAGATGCTCCGGGATCGCGGGATCCGTTACGTCTTCGGCAACCCCGGCACGACCGAGCTCAATTTCATGGAGATGTTCGCCGACTACCCCGACATCACGTACGTCCTGGCGCTCCAAGATGCGATCCCCGTCGGCATGGCCTACGGCTACGCTCAGGCGACCGGGGCGCCGGCGTTCGTCAACCTCCACATCACCCCGGGGGTGGCCAACGGGCTCGGCAACATCTTCAACGCCTGCCGGGCCAAGACCCCGATGGTGGTCACCGCCGGTCAGGTGGACCGCCGGCTGATGCTCCAGGAACCCGCGCTGTGGAGCGACCTCGCGCGCCTGGCCTCGGGCTTCACGAAATGGTCGTACGAGGCTCGAACCGGCGCGGACATCCCGATCGCGCTGGCGAGAGCGTTCAAGACCGCCGCGGCGCCCCCCGCCGGCCCGGTGTTTCTGTCGCTGCCGATGGACTGCCTGGACGAGGAGGCGGGCGATCCCGCGCCGTGGATCGAGGTGGCCGGAGGCAGCGCGCCGCCCCCTGCGGTGCTCGACCGGATCGCCGATTCGCTGGCGCGCGCGCACCGGCCCGTCCTCATCGTCGGCGCCTCGGCGGCGACCCCGGAGGCCCGAACGGCGCTCGTCCGGATCGCGGAGCTGACCGGGGCCCGAGCCTACGGCGAGCGGCTGCCCGTCCGGTCCGTGTTCCCGACGGATCATCCGCAGTACCTGGGCATGATCGGGCTGTCGCTCACCCAACTGCGTGCGGAACTGGGTGACGCCGACGTCGTCCTCGTCGCGGGGGCGCGCAAATTTGCAGGACTCCTGTACACACCGCCCGTGCGGCTTTCGCCGCAGACCTCGGTGATCCACATTGATCCGGACGCCTGGGAGATCGGCAAGAACCTCCCGGTCACGCTCGGAGTCGTCGGGGACTTGGCCGCGATCTTGCCGAGCGTGGCCGCCAGACTCGGGGAGCGCATGACCGCGGAAGGCCGGCGGGAAGCCGCGGCGCGGACGGCGCAGGTCCGGCGGGAACGAAACCGGCGCGAGGAAGGATGGCTGGCGGCGGCCGCCCCTCCGGCGGCGGGGGCGCGGATGACCCAGGAGTTCGTGTACCGGACGCTCGGGGAGGCGATGGACGACTCCGTGACGATCGTCGATGAAGCGATCACCGCCGCCCGGATCATCGACCGATACCTGCCGTTCCGCTCGGAGCAGGCCTACCTGGGGCTCGCCGCCGGATCGCTGGGGCTCGGCCTTCCGGCCAGCCTGGGCGCCCAGATGGCGTGGCCGGACCGTCGGGTGATCTGCACGATCGGGGACGGGTCGCTGATGTACACGGTACAGGCGCTGTGGACCGCGGCCCGATACCGGGTGCCGGTCACGGTGTTGGTGATGGACAACCGCGCCTACCAGGTGCTGAAGGATGGGATGGCGACCTACAAAGGCGGCGCCGTCCCGGCGGAACGACTGATCGGCATGGATCTCGACGCGCCGGTCGTCGACATCCCCAGCGTCGCCCAGGGGTTCGGGGTTCCGGCGTCCGTGATCACGCGGCCGGACGAACTCCGCGACGCGCTTGCCAGTCGAAGCGACGGGCCCCGCCTCTTCGACGTCGTGATCCAGTAGGCGGGACCGCGATGCGGGGGAATCCCGCGCGGCCCGGCGGGCGATTTCGCCGTCCGCTCAGGACGTCAGCCACGGACGCGGCACCATCCAGAACATCGGGTTCACGGGGATGCCGTTGACGTACAATCCCCAGTGCAGGCTCGGGCCGGTAACCAGGCCGGTCGCGCCGATCCGGCCGATCGGAACCCCCCGCTCCACCCGGGATCCCTTGTGGACCGCAAACGCCGAAAGGTGCAGATATTCGGTCAGGACACCCTGCCCGTGATCGATGACCACGGTATTGCCCCCCAGCGGCAGCATCTCCGCCAGGACCACCATCCCGCCGTTGGCCGCCAAGATCGGCGACCCCTCGGCCGCGGAGAAGTCGATCCCCTGGTGCCACCACTCCCGGTGGCCGTTGTACACTCCCTGCTCACCGTACGGGGAGTCCATCGCCCCCGACGAGGGTGCCTGGAAGGCGCCGGACCAAAACGCCACCGGCGTGCGCAGGCTGAGGACCGGGCCTAGGGCCCGCTGCTCCGTGGAGAGGTTCTTCGCGGTGATCAACGCAAAGGTGTGCGGGGGAAGCGTCAGGTTGCGAATCCCAAAACGCCCCGAACGAATCCGGACGACCTGGGAGAGCCGAACCGTCGGGCCGGTCGCCTCCGCCACCGTCGCCGACAGCGTGTGCGCCCCGAGCGCGACGTCCGGGTCCGTTCCGATCAGCGCCCGCCGTGATCCGTCCGGGAGGCGGAAGAGCGACAGCGCGCGACCGTCCCATCGCACCCGCACCTCGGCTCCCGCCGGCGCCGAGACGAGGACCACCGCCGTGTCCCCCTGAACCGGGGAGGCCGGTGTGACCCGAAGGATCCCCGGGGGCTGCGCCAGAGGAGCGGAGCATGCCGGAGGGGCCCCGGCTCCCAACACGCCAACGAGCCCCGCGATCGTCACGAGTCGAGCGGCGGCCCCGCTTCGACCCCGCGGGCACCGCGCGGCTACCCCGCCGTGCTTTGGCATTCGAACCCCCGTGTGTGCCCCGTCAGCCGCATCCGATCACGGAACCATCCCGTGCTCTTCCGCAAGAAGGGTGAAATGCCATTGGATGCCTCCGCTGCGGGATGACATCGAACACTTCGATACCTCCAAGCCATCTTGGAGTGGTCCGCTTCTTTCAAAACACATGATTTCCTGCGGTCCCATTTTGACATGCGCTCGACGCGGGTCCGACCGACCGGACGGTCACGGCCGCATCCACGGTGGCGACGGCAGCCGCGCCGTTCCACGACCGATGGATTCGGGTGAAAGAGAACGAAGACGCATGCGGTTCGCAACGAACTCCCCACGGGTCGATGGGCAGCCGACCGGGATCCCCTCGCATACTCAATGCAGAATCACAGGTCCACGCACACCCGGGGAACTTGCGCTTCCGCGGGCGGTACAGGCAGGGGCTTCGTCGCGCCGAGGCCAATCCCCCACGTGCAGCGGTCCAGCGGAAGCCGGGAGGCCCTCAGATGCCAGCAGCGCTGATCAATGGGATACGCCTGCACTATGAAGTCTACGGTACGGGCGTGCCCATCGTCTTCGCGCACGAGTTTGCCGGGGACCAACGCAGCTGGGATCCTCAGGTCAAGTTCTTCGCCCGCAGATACAGGGTGGTCACCTACAATGCCCGGGGCTACCCTCCCTCCGACGTGCCCGAGGACGCGGCGGCCTACTCCCAGGATCACGCGGTCGAGGACCTGCGCGGCCTGATCATGCACCTCCAGCTCGCGCCGGCGCACGTCGTCGGCCTCTCCATGGGCGGCTACGCCACCCTGCACCTTGGGCTTCGGTATCCGACGCTCGCCCGGTCACTCGTCGTCGCGGGGTGCGGCTACGGGTCCGATGACCAGGTCCAGTTTCGCCGGGATGCCGAGGAGTTGGCCCGCAGGATCGAGCACGAAGGGATGGCGGCCGTCGCCGCCGCCTACGCCCGGGGGCCTTTCCGGGTCCAGTTCATGCGGAAGGATCCGCGCGGCTGGCAGGAATTCGCCGACGCCCTCGCCAAACACTCGGCGCGCGGGAGCGCCAACACGATGCGCGGCGTGCAAGGGGGCCGCGCCTCGGTCTACGACCTCAAGGGTTCCCTCGCGACGCTCAAGGTCCCCACACTGATCGTCAACGGCGACGAGGACGATCCGTGTCTGGCCCCAGGGTTGTTGATGAAGCAACAGATCTCGACCGCCGGGTTGTTCGTCTGCCCCACGACCGGCCACACGATGAACCTGGAAGAGCCGGACGCCTTCAACCGCGCGCTCCTCGATTTCGTGACCGCGGTCGACGACAGCCGGTGGCCCACCCACCCTACCCGGCCGTCCGGTGCATCGGCGCTCCTGCATGATCAAAATCGGTGATCGGGGGGTCGACCATGGTGCGTGAGTTTAGGGAGTTCGCGATGCGGGGCAATCTGCTGGACTTCGCCGTCGGAATAATCCTGGGCGCGTCGTTCGGCCGGATCATCACGTCGCTCGTAAGCGACATCATCATGCCGCCGATCGGTCTCGCCCTCGGCGGGATCGATTTCTCGAGCCTGTTCATCACCCTGAAGGGAGGGCCGTACCCATCGGTCGCGGCGGCCAAAGCGGCGGGGGCGCCGACGATTAACTACGGGATCTTCATCAACACGATCATCGATTTCGTCATCGTGGCGTTCGTCCTCTTCCTGCTGATCCGGCAGGTCAACAAAATGCAGCGCCCTAAGCCAGTCACCGCGACCACGAAGCCCTGCCCGTACTGCACCTCGGACATCCCACTCAAGGCGGTGCGGTGCCCGTTCTGTACCTCAGAGGTGAAAGCGGCGTAGATTCTACTGGCGGGACGACCTCCCTCGAACCGACGCCTCCCGACACTGTGCCCGGGTGTGCCCTTTGGCAAAAACCTCTCCAAGCCGAGGCGGAGGCTACCCCAGCGGCGACGCCAGGACTCGGAGCGGAAAGGCGTCACCGTTCACATATTTGACGGGTGCGCAGCTAATCAGGCAGCGACGGCCGGCGACCTCGTCGATTTCCCCTCCCAGGTGTTCGACGACCGGAATATTGTGATCAAACAACACGGTGTGTGTCTGCCAGGTGTTGTCACCGAACACGGTGTGTGGGGCGGAGTCAATCGCCGGGGTATCGATGAGCACCGTCAGCACGCCTCGGTTGACCAACCATTCTGCGGATTCCCCACACAACCCGGGATGCTGCGTAAAGTAGTAGCGTGCTCCCTCCGGATCCTGTCCGGGCGTCCGATACGTCCGGTGCCACCCAGTATCGATCGCAACGATATCGTCCGGACGGATATCCCGCCCCGCGTGCTCGAGGTCGTCCACGGTGACGTCCGCGTTCGGGCCTTTCGGGATGTTCAAGACCTCCCCTTCTCCCAGAAACCGATCCACAGGAATCTCGTGAAGGTACCAGCGATCCCTGCGAAAGTGCCGGGGGGAGTCCATGTGGGTGCCGGTATGAGTGAGAAAGGAAACCAGCGTGACGAAGCCTTCTCCAGTCCCAGGGCCCAGACTGGTTTCCTCCAGGTCCGAGAAGGTCGCAAAGAGTGGTGGGTGGTGCCAGTTCTTCCAAAAGAAGAACGTCGGCATATCCCGCGTAAAGGGCATGCTGAGGTCGTAGGTTCGACGTTTCATGCGTCACCCTCCGTCAATCAGGTCCGTCGCGTGCCCCGGGACGCGATCTCTGCACCGCTACCGGCGATGGGCAGTCCAATCATAGCAGGTGGCAGATCCCCAACCTGCCGGAGCCAGTACGCGCACGAGCCTCGAGGCTTACTCTGCCGAGTAGTTCACCTCTGGGGTATCGCGCAGGCCGACGGCAAAGCAGAAACATCTAATCGCCGCGTGCGGGCTAATCGGTGCTAGGCTGTGGACCACGTCGGGCGGAATGTGCACGAGATCGCCCTGAACGATCTCCCGCGTTTCACCCGCGACGGTCATTCGCCCACGTCCGCTCACGACGTAGTAGAATTCGTGCGTGCGATGGTGGTGGGGGTGCACTGAGCCTCCCCCTTTGACCTCAAACTCGCTGACGAGTTCCAGGTACCCCCCGGCGGTCGCCGCCTTTAACTCCCTCGGCTTGAAAAGCCACCACACTGGAACAGTTCCCCGGTGTTCCGGCGAGGCCGGGACCCCCTCAATAGACCGAACATCCACGATGTACCACCTCCGCATGCGGGTCGGCCGCTCGACGCGGCCTCCTGTACCGTCGCACTCGATGTCCGCGGTGAACGATCGGTTGGATCTCGACCACCCCCCTTCCGCCACGGCAGCCCTGCGCTTCGCGGGGCCCGTTCTCAGACACTCCGCCCGACACATCCGTCGTCCCTCGGCTTCTGGGACAGGGCGGTTCGCAACCGCGTCACTGAGTCGCGAAGGTCCCGGTCAAGGGTTGCCGCTCCACGACGATCCTCGGATGATTGTGTGAAGGGTAGCCCGCGCGGCACGACCTCCAGCACCAGGGCTCCCTCGTACCCGATAGTGTGCAGCCCAGCGATGCACGTCTCAAGATCGAGGTGCCCGCGGCCCAACCCCTCCCGCGTCGTATCGGCAACGTGCACGTGGAAGAGTCGGGCCCCGGCGGTCCCGATAGCGCCGGGGATCGTGCGCTCCTCGATGTTGGCGTGGAACAGATCGAGCGTCAGGCCAACCCACGGAGAGGCAACGGCGTCGAGGTAAGCTAGGCCCTCGTCTACCGTCGTCACGAGGTACGCCTCGTACCGGTTGAGCGGCTCCACAGCGACGCGCACGCCCAGACGCTCCGCTTCTCGGGCCGCCAGCCGCATGGCCTCCACCGACCACCGCCACTCGTCCGCGCGGTCCGCTATCGGCGCAAGGCGGGATTCTCCGGACGGCAGCATTTGCACCAGGGGGACACCGGCGTCGGCGGCGAACCGCAGACACTCCACCACGTAGGCGACCGCCGCCGACCGCACGGCGGGGTCGGGATGTCCTAGGTCGCGGCGCGTTTCGGGGACTTTGCACGAAGCCGTCAAGGCCACCGGTGTGAGACGGTGGCGTGCCAGAAGGCGTCGTACCTCTGATGCTCGCATCCGGTCCGGCTCGCCGGGGAGTTCGACGCCGTCGCAGCCGGCGTCGGCGATCCGCGCCAATGCGTCCGCGAGCGGGACATCCCCGTAGACCCACACGCAGGCCCCAAGGATCATGCGTGGTATGCTTGCGGGGTGACCGGCTTCGGGTCGATTACCACCACTCCCAGGTCGACGATGTTCATATCGGGCCGGACCGGGCGCAGGCGATGTATTTCGACCGAGTGACTTTCCTCAAGCGCGGCCAGGCCGACCGCGGGGCGACCGTCGGCCCGCACGATCCGCTCCCCCCGGATCGTGCCGTACAGCAGCAACTCCAACCCCAGCGGCTCGTGCACCCCGGCAAACAGGTCGGCCGCATCCGCGTACATCCCCGTCCGACCGCAGTACGGACACTCATCCATGTCAGGGTGGAGCGGGTGCTCGTCTTCTACTTCATAGTGGACACTGCCGGCAAACCGGAAGTACTGACGCCCGCCGTCTGGGCGACCCGGAAACCTCGCACGCTCCTGGCCAGTCTGTCGGAGCGCGATGTAATAGTAGCGGATGTGCAGGTCGTGCGCGTGATTGTGCGCCGGGTCCGCCGCGTCCCGCCAAGGCTGAACGCTGTGGAGACGGGCTTGGGAATCCGATGCTTCAGGAGGTTTGTAGTGGCCGAAGTCGTTTGTAATGCCGCACTGCTCGTGTAGCCAGCCGGTCACGAACGACACAGCGCCCGCCTGCGAGGGGGCAAGCGCCTCATGCATGTAGAACCACACGTTGGGGTAACTGGGCGGCTCAAAGACGGACCGAGAGGGGAATTCAAGTGCCATCGGGCCCGCCCTCGGTGCCGGCGTGTCCCCCCTTGAGCGCCGCGACCAGCACGTCGTGGAATCGGCCGTTCGTGGCCACGACCCCCTGGGGGTCCAACCTGAGCGGTGCGCCGTCCAAACCGGAGACCGCACCGCCGGCTTCCTGCACGAGGAGGCTGCCGGCCGCGAAATCCCAGGGACTGAGACCGTCCTCCCAAAATCCGTCCGTCCGGCCGGCGGCGACGTAGGCAAGATCCAACAGCGCCGCATTCGGGCTCCGCATTTCGGCGACCTGGGCGGCGACCCTAGCGAAACGCCGGATGCGGGTTGGCACGGCACACACGCCGTGATCGATTGAGGTCACGATGCAAGTTGCCGCCAGCGACGCCGTCTCGGAGACCCGAACCGGCTCCCCGTTGAGCGTCGCCCCGCCCCCGCGCGCTGCCGAGAACAGTTCGCCCGTGATCGGCACGAACACGACACCCAGCTCCACGGTATCGTCCGTTGCCAGCGCCACGCCCACGCCGAACCACGGCAGGTGGCGGATGAAGTTGCTCGTGCCGTCGAGCGGATCCACAATCCATCGTCGCCCCGTCTCGGGGCCCCCGGCTTCTTCGGACAGAACGGGCACCCCGGTCTCTCGAAGAAGGGCCAGAATTGCCGCCTCGCTCGCCAGGTCGGCTTCGGAGACCGGGCCCATCCCTCCCGGTTTCATCGTGATGCGGCCCGGACGGCCGTAGCGTTCGCGGAGAGTCACGCCTCCTGCCCGAGCGGCCGCGATCGCCACGTCGAGGAAGTGGTTCGGGCGCGCCCGCCGACCCGGCGTCAGGAGGTCACCCCCGATTGGCGGATCGCCGCGACCACCATGGCAGGGTCCGCGGACTCGAGGGCATCGATCCCCCACGACAGGAGCATCGAGGCATCCCCGGGACGCTCGAGCGTGGTCAGGACCGCGACTCCCCCCTCGTGCAGCAGACGTATATCCTCGGGCAGTACGAATTCGGGCTCGAGCGACACGAGCGATGCCCCCGCCGCGTGGGCCGCCGCCACCGGATCCGCCAAACGGCCGTTGTACATCATCTCAAGCGGCCACTTCGAGCGCCGCTGATTGATGTCGCGGAGCACCGGGTGATCGAACCCACCGAGGACGACGTCCTCTGCCGCCTGCAGCTCATCGATGAGGTCGATCGTCCGCTCGACAAGCGGCAATTCCCGGAACGGGAAGTTCTTGAGCTCCACGAGCAGTGCAAGCTTTCCCCTCGTCCATTCGAGGGTCTCGCGCAACGTCGGGACGCGCTCGCCGCGGAACTCCGGCCCGAACCAACTCCCGGCGTCGAGGGCCTGAAGTTCCCGCAGGGCTAGGTCCTTCACGTAGCCGTGACCCGTCGTCGTCCGGTTCACGGTACGGTCGTGCAAGAGCACGACATGGCCGTCCCGGGTCAACTGAACGTCAATTTCCGCGAGGGTCGCCCCCGCGCGCCACGCAGCGTCGAGTGCGGCCAGGGTGTTCTCGGGAGCCTTGGCGGAGGCGCCGCGGTGACCCGACACGTGCGGCGAACCCCGGGCGCTGCGCAGGAGCTCAAGCGGCATCACTCACCTCACATTTTTCCGAGTCCGGCGGCCAGATATTCCTGCTTCAGCGCCCGCTCGGCGAGAAACAAAAGGAGGATTGTGGGAATGAGGAGCACAAACGTGACGACCGCGGCATAGGTGAAGATTTGTGACCGACCGCCCAGGTAAGCGAACAGCAGCACCGGAAGTGTGCGGATGTAGGGGCTCCCGACGATGAAGGTCAGGACGAACTCCTCCATGCTCCCAATGAACGTGAACACGCCGCCGGCAAAGAGGCCGGGCACCACGAGGGGGATCAACACGCGCCACGCTACGCTGAACGACCCGGCGCCCAAGTTCGTCGCCGCATCGATCAGGTCCTGAGGCACGGCCTCGAACGTCGCCGTCACGATCCGGATCATGAACGGCAGCACGACAACGGTCTGGACCAGAATCACCCCCAGCATGGTGTGCTCCAGGCCGACACGGATAAACATCGAGCCCAAGCCGGTCGCGATGACGATCCCCGGCATGATAATCGGGGCGAGGACCAGGAACTCGATCGCCCGCCGGAACGGAACCGGCCGGCGGCCGAGCGCATAGCCGGTCGGCAGGGCCAGCACCGCACAGAGAACGGTGACGATCGGGGCGATCGTGAAGCTCGCGACGGCGGCGTCCCCGATCTCCGGCACGGAGAACATCGCCCGCCAGTTCGCGAGCGAGAGGCTGGGTGGCACCAGGTTCGGCGGGAACCATCCCGCGCGTGGGTTCACGAGCGACCAGAGGGCCCCGACGATCAGCGGGACGATCAGGCCGATCAGCGCCAAGCCGAAGAACAGCCCGGTCAACAACCACGGGAAGGCCCGAGAGGGAAAAGCCCTCGTCCGGGTCATCGGACGATCCCACCGCGACCCTGCACCAGCCGATAATACAGGAACAAAATGACCGCGGAGGCAAGCGTGAGCACCGAGCCGAGCGCGGAGGCGAGCGCCCAGTTGGCGCGGTCCATCATCTCTGTCTGCATGATCACCGGTAGCGCGAGCGGGTACGCCGACTCCAGGAGCGACGGCACCGCGAACGCCCCGAATACCTGGATGAACACCAGGAGCGCGGCGGCCGAGATCCCCGACAGCGACAGGGGAACGGTGACGTGACGGAACACCGCCCAAGGCGACGCGCCCAGGTTGCTGGCGGCGTCCAGGATGTCCCGCGGGATCCCGGCCATGACGGCCGAGATGATGACCATCATGAATGGCACATTGTGCCACACGAGAACGAGGATCACCCCCCAACCCCACCGGTCGTAGACGAACTTCGGCCAGTTCCACCCCCAGTGGAAGACGAGGCGGGCGAGGATGCCGCCAGGGGCGATCAGGCTCAGGATCAGGAACGCCGCGACCAAGCTCGGAACGACAAGTGGGACCTTGTACAGCACGCTCACGAGGAGCCGCCCGGGGAACCGCACCTGCATCAGCGCGCTGAACACGAGCGCCGCTGCGAGGCTGATCACGGTCGATGCCACGCCGAGCCAGAGGCTGAAGAAAAAGCCGTCGCGGTACTGGGCCTCGGTCCAGAACTGGCGGTAATAGTCCCAGGTGAAGCGGGCGGCCTGGCCGACGGCCGCTAGGCCAACGCTCCGCAGGAAAACCTGGGCAAGCGGCACCACGAGAAAGAGCGCCAGAAATCCCACGCCGGGAAGGAGCAGGAGCAGGTTGACCCACTGCTCCCGCCGGCGCCGCGCCGCCCGGCGCGACCGATCGAGGGGGGAGAGCACTGCGGAGGGCGCCTGGATCACGTCTACCGCTCCCGGATGACCGCGGGGCCCTCCGGGAGCACGAGGCTCACGGTCTCACCGACCCGATGGGCCGGCGCGCCTGGCTCTTGCACGCGGAGCAGGACGTCACTTACGCGAATGACATAGTCGGTGATCGAGCCGAGGTAAGCGGCCTGCTGAACCGCACCGGAGAGGCAGTTGACCTGGCCCGGGCCGACGCGGATGTCCTCGGGCCGGAACGACAGCGTGACTGCATCGCCGCGCGCTAGCCGGTCCGTACATACCACCTCCAACCGACCCACCGCCGTCTGGGCAATATACCGGTTGCCTTCGGTTCCGGCCACGGTCGCCTCGATTAAGTTGGCGACACCGAGGAACTCCGCGGTGATCCGTGCCCGCGGCCGCCGGTAGACCTCCTGCGGCGCCCCCACTTCGACCACCCGTCCGCGGTTCATCACAACGATTCGGTCGGAAAGCACGAGGGCCTCTGCTTGGTCGTGGGTCACATAGATCGTTGTTACCCGGAGCCGCTGCTGAAGCGTCCGAAGTTCCAAGCGGAGGCGTTCCCGCAGTTTCGCGTCCAGATTGCTGAGCGGCTCGTCAAACAACAGCACCTTGGGGCGCGTCACGACCGCCCGCGCGACGGCAACGCGCTGCTGCTGCCCCCCCGACAAAGCTCGTGGATACCGGTCCCCAAGGCCGCTCAGCTCGACCATCCGAAGCGCTTCGTCGACCCGCAGCCGTTGCTCCTCTGCCGGCACCCGCCGCATCCGGAGGCCGAAGGCGACGTTCTCGGCAACAGTCATGTGCGGGAACAGCGCGTAGGACTGAAACACCATCGCGGTCTCCCGGCGGTGCGCGGGGAGGTGGTGAACCGGCCGGCCATCGATCAGCACCTCCCCGGCGTCGGGATCCAGCAGCCCAGCGATGATGCGGAGCGTCGTCGTCTTGCCGCACCCCGATGGCCCCAGGATCGTCAGGAACTCGCCATCCTGGGCCTCAAGGTGCACGTCCTGCACGGCGGCCGCGGCCCCATAGGCCTTGGTCACGCCGCGCAGCTCCACCTGGGCCATCTTACTGGAGGATCTGTTGGATGAAGATCTTCACGGCAGCGTCGGAGACGACACCGTTAATCCTCGTCCGCGTCCGCTCGTGGTACATCGTGTCCGGGAGGAGAAATGACGCCATATTGGCCGGGATCTGTCCGCGCGTCTTGAGGGCAACGCGCGCCGTCCGGCTGCCAGTCTGCTCGAGCTTGTCGATCTGGACCTTGTCGCTCATTAGGAAATCGGCCAGCAGCAACGCGGCCTCAAGCTTCTGTGTCCCCGCAACGACGACCATCGCGTCCCCGTCACCGACCTCGCCGCTCGCGAGCAGATTCGGGTGCACGGATGGCGGAACAAGCCCCTTCGACGCTAGCGTGTAGAGATCGTCCTCCCACACGGTCGCGATGTACGCGCTGTTGTTGGCGAGAGCCTGCACGGACGCCTCATTGCCGTTGGTAAACGTGACGTAAGGCTTGAGCTTCTTGAAGTAGTCGAGGACGGGCGCCATGCACTTCACGGCAATCGCCTGCGCCTGGGCGTCGCTGAGGTCGTAGGAGTATAGATCCTTCTTGCACTGGGGCGCGAACGCCAGCAGCGCGGATTCGAGGAAGCCCGAACCGCTGCCACCCCGATTGGGGGTCGTGATCGCAACCTTCCCGGGGTTGCTCTTGGCAAAATCGTACAGCGCGCCAAATGTGTCGGGTGGTTTGGATACGAACTGGCTGTTGTAGGCGACGACCGTTTGATTCCGGTGGAAGGGCAGCGCCGTGCCGCCGTGCAGGTAGCCGCGCGACTCGCGGGCGACAGACGAATCGACGTCGCGCGCATTTGGGAGCAGGTCGACGAGGGCGATGTTGGCGACCAGGCCAGCACCGGTCATAAGCCGGACGTTGTTGTTTGGCAAAAAGAACAAATCGGCAGAAGGTGGCTTGCCGGCCTGGTGTTCGGCGATCAACTGCTGAGTCGCCGCGTCGCCGTCCACACAGACGTGCTTGACTCCGACCCCGCTCGAGCGGCTCCAGTCGCCCACCTCTTTTGCCAGCAGTTCGCACAGCGTGTCGGCGAAGTCATAGAAGACGACGCTCTGTCCCTTGGCAACCGGCGCGAGGACCTGATTGAAGTTGGCGCGGGTCAGCGTCCGTAGGTCGACGTGACTCTGCACGTTGAAGTTTCCACCCCCTACGGGGTTGACCGCCCAGGCTGAGGGGTTCACCGAACCCAGAAGCCCAATCACCACCACTGCTACAAGCCCAACCAATTTCCTCATCGTCCCCCCTCCTCTGCTCTCTCACGCCTAGATCGTTCTCTCCTAATGGACTGCTGTTCCGGCACACCCCGCTTCGGAGCTTCCGGTCGACCTACCATGTAAACTCATTGGTCCGCGATCGGCTCCGGCCGGCCGCCCGCACCCAAACTGGTGTACGCGGCGGAGACGACGGCGATGCTATGAAGCGCGTCGTCAACGGTGACCGGGGGCGGTCCCTCGCCCAGGCAGGCGTCGATGAAAGCCCGATCCTCGGAGACGTACCCGAGTGCCGTCACCTCGTCCGGCGACGTAAAAACGCGCCACTCCGCCTCGGGGGCTTCGCGCGTCGCGTGCCGCGCCCGGTCCCGGTCCTCGGATTCGAGAAGCGCGTGGTCCCCGTAGAGCTCGATGCGTTCCGTCGGCCTGGCCCACGACGCGTGCCCGCAGGTGGTCAGTGCGACTGGCCGGTCGCCCTCGCAACGCAGCAGCATCGCGATGTCGTCGTAGTCGGGATAGCAACTTTGCCGGCCGAGCGCGGCCACCGAACGCACCGGGCCGATGAGCCAGCCGACGAGATCGATCATGTGCACGGCGCAGTCGAATAAAAATCCACCGGTGAGCGCTGTGTCAATGTACCAGGACGGGGTGAGCATGTCCCCATCGGTGATCTTCACGTTCGCCGAGAACGGGACGAACCCAAAGTCGATCTGCTCCTTGAGGTAGCGGTAGGCTGGTGCGAAGCGGCGGTTGAACCCCATCTGGTAAATGCGCCCGGAGCCGCGCACCCGAGCCGCAATCTGCCGCGCCTCGCCCAGGGTCGTGGCCATCGGTTTCTCACAGAACACGTGCAATCCCCTATCGATCGCTTCCAGAACCACCGCACCATGATATTTGTTCGGGAGGGTCACGTAGGCGGCGTCGGCCCCCAGTTCGGCCAAATCGGTCGCGGTCCGGCAGGGTTGGCCACCGAAGGCCCGCGCCGCCGAGCGCGCGGCCGACTCATCCTCATCTGCGATCGCGACAATCTCCACCCGCGGATCGCGCGAGAGCACCTCAAGGTGCCGGCGCCCCATTCCCCCGGCGCCGATCAACCCAACCTTCACGGACACTATGCGCTCCCCGTAGTAGGATGCACCGTGAAGTCCCTCCCCGGATGCAATCAGACTGCAGAACTGCTTGCGCGCGGGCGATGACGGGAATGCCCGTGGGGTTGAGTGAGTCTCCGAATACTGGATAGAGGTGAAAAACCCCTCTCTGTGGGTCCAATAAGAAGGACCAAGATCAAGAAATTAGAGGTGACCGGGGTCCGGATCCGACAGGCGGGCCGTGACCGTCTCTCTGGTCCGAAGCACCGGTACTGAGGAGGGATGTCTTGGACCTATACTTGGAAAACCGCATAAAATATGGCAGAATCTCAAGTGGTGGCCCCAGGGGAATTCGAATCCCCGTTTCGGCCTTGAGAGGGCCGCGTCCTAGGCCTCTAGACGATGGGGCCGCACCCACACTGCAGTATACCAGACGGCGGCCTGGGTCTTCCACTTTGCGGGCCGTTCGCTGACTGACCGCGAATCCTCTGGGCGGGTCGGTCGAAAGGAGCAGCATGGCGGTCTACGACGTTATCGTGATGGGTGTCGGCGGAATGGGGAGCGCCGCCGCGTATCACTTGGCCGGGCGCGGGGCTCGCGTGTTGGGCATCGAGCAGTTCGGGATCGCCCATGATCGTGGCTCATCACACGGGCGCACCCGGGTGATTCGCCAAGCTTACTACGAAAGCCCGGACTACGTGCCGCTCCTGTTCCGTGCGTACGACCTCTGGCACGCGCTGGAGCGCGAGGCGGGGACGACCCTCCTCACCAAGACGGGGGCGCTTCACCTCGGAGCGCCCGACGCCGAGGGAGTGGTCGGCGCGGCCCGAAGCGCCCGAATGCACAACATTCCCCACGCCATGCTAACCGCCGAGGAGATCCGGGCTCGGTACCCGGTGCTTCGGCCGGAGGCCGGCCAGGTCGCGCTGCTCGAGTACGAGGCGGGGATCCTCAACCCGGAGCAGGTCGTGCGTACGCACGTCGACCTGGCCAAGCGCCGCGGGGCCGATCTGCATTTCGACGAGACCGTCTTATCCTGGAGCGCCGGTCCAACCGGGGTCAGCGTTCGCACCACACAGGGGACGTACCAGGCCGGGCGCCTGGTCATGACCGCGGGGCCCTGGACCGATCAAACGATCAAAGATCTCGGTGTGCCGCTGGAGGTAGCGCGCGCGGTCCTATATTGGTTTGAACCCCGCGCGCACGTCGAGGAGTTCAAGCGTTTGCCGATCTACCTGTGGGAAGACCACGGGAACTACGCCTATGGCTTTCCCTACCTCGATGGCCAGGGGCTCAAGGTCGCGTTTCACCACGTCTTCGCCGAGGTCACGACGCCGCAGACGATCCGCCGCCAGGTCGGCGAAGACGAAAAAGCGCGGATGCGGGAGCACGTGGCGAAGGTGATGCCGGACGCCCCGGGCGCGCTGCTCGCGACCGCCACCTGCATGTACACCAATACGCCGGACCTACACTTCATCCTCGACCGTCATCCGGCCCACGACAACGTCATCGTCGCCTGTGGGTTCTCGGGACACGGATTTAAATTCGCCAGCGTCGTTGGAGAGGTGCTGGCCGATCTCGCCCTTCTGGGCACAACGGCACAGCCGATCGAACTCTTCGCCCTCCGTCGCTTCCGCGAGCCCGGCGAGCTCACGCGGCCACGACGGCAAGGCCATGTACCTGGTGGAACCGATAATCGCCGGGCCACGTGACGTCGAGGCGTCCCCAGGACGCCCCCGCGTCCTCCGAGCGGTAGAGCGCGCCCTCCTGCACCGCCGCATAGAAGACCCCCGGCTCGGCGGCATGGGCGGCCAGGGTCACCACCCGCCGGCCGCGCCGCTCGGGGAGCCCCAAGCAGACCTCCTGCCAGGCCCCTCCGGCGGACTTCCGATAGACGGTCGAGTAAGCGTGTTCGGGGTGGTGGGCTTGGCGCGGGCCGGGCGCCGCGGAAACCACCGCCGTATCCGGGTTCCCGGAATCCACGGCGAGCCCCCAGAGGTAGCCGCATCCGAGCCCGTCGTCATCCGGGACCCACGCGGCTCCTCCCGTCCGGCTCACGGCGTACCCCCCGCCTGCGGCTTCACAGATCAACCCCGGGGCACGGGGGTGGGTCGCGAGGGTATGCGCGTCGGGTTGCGCACCGGGTTTCCGGTCTTCCCAGGTCAGTCCGCTATCCACGCTGCGCATCACCCCCCCGAGTTCGATCGCAACAAACACCCGACCCGCGACCGTCGGGTCGGGGGAGATCCAGCGGACGTGGTGCGTCCATGGACGCGGGGGAAAGCTCCAGGTGGCCGCCGATGGCAACGCCCGGAGGCTGGGGCGCTCCCGCCACACCCGCCCCCCATCTTCTGACCGGAACAGAGCGCTCGGCTCGGTTCCCGCCCAGACCACGCCGTCCCCCCCGGCACGTTCGAGGGAGCTGACCGCGACCGCCATGACTTCCGCGTGGGCGATCCCGTCTCCGACGGGCCGCCAGGAGCCTCCGCCATCGGAGCTCGCCCACAACCCCCGGCCGAACGTCCCGCAGTACACTCTCTCCCCGCGCACTGGGTCCGCGGCGACGCACTGCGTGGGCAACCGCACCATCTGAAGCTCCGCCTCCCACTTCCCTCCTCGGTGAGCCACCACGACGAGCGCGTCGCCGGTAGCGATGTACAGTTTGGTCATTGTCCCCTCCACACTGACCCCCGGCCGCACGCAGCCGATGGGCCAAGTCGTCTCCCCCTATTATCGCACCCCGCCCTCGCGCTCCCACAGGTGATCGGAGTATCATGAGGAACGGACACCAGCACCGAGGAGGTGGGCCCATGGGAATCCTCACCGAGGACATGAAGCGGGTCGTCCGCGAGCAGCGGTTGGGGTTCGTCGCCACCGTCTGCCCGGACGGCACCCCCAACCTCTCACCGAAGGGCACGACCGCGGTTTGGGATGATAACCATCTCGTCTTCGCGGAGATCCGATCCCCGGGCACGCTGGCCAATCTCAGGACCAACCCGGCCATGGAAATCAATGTCGTGGACCCGGTGATACGCAAAGGATACCGATTCAAGGGCACGGCGCAGGTGCTCACCGACGGACCGGTGTTCGATCAGATCATCAGCGGGTACCAATCGGGAGACACCCGTCGCGGTACAGTACACGATCTGGGCAAGCGGATCAGGTCGGTTGTCGTGATGACCGTCGAACGCGCCGCACCGCTCGTCTCGCCCGCTTACGACACCGGCCTCAGCGAAGAGGAAGTCGGCGGGGCCTGGGAGCGGTACTGGGAGACGATCAGGCAGTCCCGTGCCGTGGAGGGGCGGGCGCGGTGACCGCCCCCGCCATTGGACGCCGGGCGGACCGAGAGCACTTTTTCACAAACAAGCGGGTCGGCGGGTCAACACGCAGCCGCGTGGCACCCATCGTTCTGCCGATCTCTAGCCCCCTGCCATGGCTCCGACGACCAGAAAAGGCTCGACCCCCATCGCCACCGCATCGGGCAGCGGGGCGTCAGGAAGTTCATGCGACAGATCCCGTGCGCAGGCAAAGAACCTCAGGAACGCTCGGCGCTCGTGCGTGACGTGGTCGCGGATCGTCCCGCGCAACATCGGATAGCGAGCCTCGAGCGCATCGAGCACCGAGCGCTGGGTCACCTGACCTTCGATGTGGAGCGCCACTTCCCCGTCGACTTTCGCGAGCTTCCGCAGATGTGCGGGAAGCACGACTCGGATCATGGCACCGTTTGGACTTCCACGGACAGCACGGCCGGAAGATCTCGGACGATTGGCGCCCAGCTGTCCCCCGCGTCGGCCGATGCGTACACCTGCCCACCGCTGGTGCCGAAGTACACCCCACACGAATCGAGTGAGTCAATAGACATGGCCTCACGCAGCACGTTGACATAGCAGTCGCGCTGCGGCAGACCTTTCGTCAGGGCCTCCCACTCGTTTCCGCCCGTTCGGCTGCGGTATACACGCAGTTTCCCGTCGGGGGGGAAATGCTCAGAGTCGCTTTTGATCGGAACCACGTAGATGGTGTTCGGCTCGTGCGCGTGCACGTCGATCGGAAAGCCGAAGTCGGTTGGCAGGTTCCCGCTGACCTCTTGCCACGACTCGGCGGCGTCGTCGCTGCGCATGACGTCCCAGTGCTTCTGCATGAACAGCACGCCGGGGCGCGACCGGTGCATGGCGATGCGATGAACACAATGGCCGACCTCAGCCTTTGGATCGGGGATGCCGACGGATTGCAAGCCGCGGTTCACCGGCCGCCACGTCTTGCCCGCGTCGTCGGTCCGGAACGCCCCCGCCGCTGAGATGGCGATGAACATTCGGCTGGGATTGGTCGGATCCAGAACAATCGTGTGCAGGCACATCCCGCCGGCGCCTGGTGCCCAGGAGGCCCCTGAGCCGTGACCGCGCAATCCGGAGAGTTCCTGCCACGTTTGCCCGCCGTCGGTCGAGCGGAACAGCGCGGCGTCTTCAACCCCGGCGTAAATGGTGTCCGGATCGGTCAGCGATGGCTCGAGATGCCAGACTCGCGCGAACTTCCAAGGATGCGGCGTGCCATCGTACCATTGGTGCGTGCCGGGAATGCCGTCGTACGCGAACTGGTTTCCCACCGGCTCCCACGTTTTGCCACCGTCATTGGAGCGCTGAATCAACTGTCCGAACCAGCCGCTGGACTGCGACGCATAGATCCGATTCGGGTCGACGGGAGACCCCTTGAGGTGATAGATCTCCCAGCCCGCAAAGTGGGGGCCCGTAATGTCCCATGTCTTGCGGTTCCCATCGGACGTGAGAACGAAAGCGCCTTTGCGCGTGCCAACCAGTACCCGTACCCTGCTCATGCGTCACTCCTTTCCGTAGTCCACGATGACTTCGGCGGCACCTTCGCGACATCCGCTGGTGCTCTCCCTACCCCGCCGGGGTGCCCCAGCCAGCGCCGATGCCGGCGTTGCGCGCGCACACAGGGTTCGTACATCGCCTACCCTTTCGTCGTTCGGCGAGGTGCGGGATCGACAGCGCGGGACGATCTTCTTGCCCTGGGCACTTTCCACTCGGCCATCGAGTCATCCTCTCCCCGGGTAGAGTATCGCGACCGGCGGATGAAGTCCGTCGGTACGTCCTTCGATCTCCCAACGTCCCGGACGGCCGGGGAGAGCGCAGGGCGTTGCCGGCGGTCAACCCGAATGTCCCAATACACTTGGCCGAACTCCTGGCTGATGTGTGCCATCGCCCATCGGGGCATCCATGGTTTTTTCCCAATTGAGCTTCTTCGTGTAGAAATCAATCGCCCGATCGACATCGTTAACGAATAGCGTCACCACCGAGATATACACGAGCCGAACCCCTTTCCTGCCCCTCAAGGGGGCACAGCGTGGATTGAACGGCACCTTCGCTACATAGTCGAACACGATGGCTCAAGATCGACAGGCCCCGCGAAAAGGGTGTCTCTGCCGTGGGGCATCCTTTCCCAACTTATCCCCCCGCCAGAGAATGGTGCGGTGACGGTCACGCCCTCAACGTCGCAACAGCCCGGTCGACCGTATGGAAGACGTCGGGGCAATCGCTACCCCTACCGAACACCCCCCAACGACCTGATCGAGCACCAATCCCGGTCACGCCATGGCCGCTCCGGTGGGTTACGGGGGTCCCGCAAGCTCTTCGGCGAAACGGACAGGGGTCCTCCGGCTGCGGACCGCACCCCGCAGGCGCCTGCGGCGTTACCGGGGGCCCCTTCTGTCGACTCGGCGTCAGCGTAGGTCGGCGGCGCACACCGGATCCTCGGAAGGGCTTCGGCCCGCTGAGGATCTCCCGCCGACACGAGCGGCACGACTTCGAGTCCCGCTGTCACCCGCCTGGACTCGTCCTGCGCCCGGCGAAGGCGGAACAAGACGACGATGGTGCCCTTCGAGTCAGTGCCGAAGCTCGAGAAGCCGCCGCTCGAGAAACCGCCGTTCCGGATCCTGCCGCGCGAAGCCGAGGGCGCGTTCATAGGCGGCGCGGGCCTCCGCCGTTCTCCCAAGTCGCCGGCACAAATCCGCCCGTGCCGCGTGCGCGAGATGGTAGTCGCCCAGATCACCGCGCGTCAGCAGGGCATCGATCAACACAAGCCCAGCCGAAGGGCCGTCGCGCATCGCGACCGCCACGGCGCGGTTCAGTTCCACCACGGGGGAAGGATCTACCCCTACCAGGATATCGTACAGATCGACGATTCGGTCCCAGTCCGTTGTTGCGGTGGAGGCCGCCTCGGCATGCACGGCCGCGATCGCCGCTTGGAGTGTGTAGGGACCGAACCCGGGCGACGCCAGCGCCCGTTGTACGAGTCCCACCCCCTCCGCGATCTGATCCCGATTCCAGAGCGATCGGTCCTGGGCGTCCAGCAGAATCAACTCGCCCTCCGGTGAAGTGCGCGCTTCCCGGCGCGATTCGTGCAGCACCATCAACGCCAGAAGTCCCACCACCTCCGGCTCCGGCAGTAGTTCCATGAGGAGCCGTCCAAGGCGGATCGCTTCGCCCGAAAGGTCGGGCCGCGTCAGCGAGGCGCCCGATGACGCGGCGTAGCCCTCAGTGAACACCAGATAGATGACGCGGAGCACGCTGTCCAGCCGCCCGGGAAGATCCGTTCGTGAGGGTATCCGATAGGGGATGCGCGCGTCGCGGATCTTCCTCTTCGCGCGGACAATGCGCTGGGCCACCGTGGCGGCGCCGGTAAGGAACGCACGGCCAATCTCCTCGGTCGTAAGTCCACATACCTCGCGCAGGGTCAGCGCCATCCGCGCCTCTGGCGGCAAGGCAGGGTGACAGCAGGTGAAGATAAGACGCAACCGGTCGTCTTCGAGATCCTCGCCGGTCCATCCGGAAACATCCCCGGTGCCGGCGTCCAGTTGCTCGGCGAGTTTCGGCAAGGAAGCATCGAACCGAGTTCGCCGGCGCAGCGCGTCTACGGCCTTGAAGCGCCCGGTCGACACGAGCCATGCCCGCGGGTTGGCGGGTACGCCGTCCCGCGGCCATTGTTCCGTCGCCGCCACAAAGGCATCGTGAAGTGCCTCCTCGGCGAGGTCGAAGTCGCCGAGCAACCGGATCAGCGTCGCCAGGACGCGGCGCGATTCTGACCGATAGACGACGTCTATCGCCTGGTGCGCCAGATCGGCTGTGTCGCCGCCCATCAGGGGAGGGCCCACCGCTCGTTCCGGTCGGATTCCCTGACCGGCCGCACCTCGATGCTTCCCAAGCGCGCCACTGGCATTCTTGACGCCACCTGGATCGCCTCGTTCAGGTCTCGAGCGTCGATGAGAATGAAGCCGGCCAACTGCTCGTCGGCGTCGATGACGGGACCCTCTGTCGCGGTCACCCTGCCGCCCCTGACCCGCACGCTCGTGGCCGACCGAACGCTTTGGAGGACCTGGCAGGCTATAAAGTGGCCCTGCTGCTTGAGTTCCTCGACACAGGATAGGATCTCGCTCACGAGGGTCTCTCGGTCGCCCTTGACCATGGTGCCCAACTTTTCTTCCGCATTGTAGAGCAAGCATACGTATTTCATTACTCCTCCCATGGTGACGGAAAAGCTGGACGCATGCAATAGTCGTACGGAGAGATCAAAAATCGAAGGTGGCGGGGCTCTCACCCGAGATTTTGTGTGCCGGTCGTGTCGATTTCAACCCCGACCGTTCGACTATGCAGCGAAGGCAGGGCCAACCGGAACTCACCCTCAGGTCGAGGTCTTCCGGAAGCCCGAACTCGAACCCAAAACCAGCGAGGAGGGATGACGATGCAAGCTCAACCTTACCTGTTCTTCGATGCCCGCTGCCGGCAGGCGCCCGCGCGGAGGAGGTCGATGCTGACCCGCGCACTGTGGACCGTCCAAGGGCTGCTCGCTCTGATCTTTCTGTTCGCTGGTGGCATGAAGTTGGCCCTCCCGCTCCAGGCGCTGACCGGCCAGATCGCGCTGCCGGGTCCGTTCGTGCGGTTTATCGGGGTCGCCGAGGTGCTTGGGGCGATCGGCCTAATCCTCCCCGGGATCCTGCACATCCGGCCGGATCTGACGCCGCTGGCGGGAGCCGGGCTGACGATCGTCATGGTCGGTGCGACGGTGTACACGTTGACCACTGCCGGTGCGGGGCCTGCGCTGATCCCGTTGGGGGTGGGGCTCCTCGCAGTGTTCGTCGCCTGCGGCCGTTGGCAACTTCTTGATGAATCAAGGAAAATCGAAAGGCGAGTCGATTGAGCGGGCGTTGTGGTGGCGGCACCACGCAATGATCGAGGTTCGCCAGGGGATCGAATGCTCAGGGTGCCGTGCGGGCGCCCACGATGCATCGGCGAAATCTCCGGAGCCGAGGGCGCAATTCGAAGAGAGCCAGGGGAGATGACGTGACCATGCCATCAGATGCACGAGCGGGTTCGGCGTCAAAGATGAGGATCAGGGTCGGGGGAGTCATCAGCGCGCTGGCCGTGCTGTTCCTCCTCTTCGATGGCACCATCCACCTGCTGAGGCCGACGCCGGTTGTGGAAGCATTCGATCAACTAGGGTATCCTGTAAGCCTCGCACCCGGTATCGGAGTAGTGGAGCTCGCTTGCGTCGTGCTTTATGTGATCCCCCGCACCTCGATTCTCGGCGCCGTCGTCCTGACCGGCTATTTGGGAGGCGCACTCGCCGCCCAGCTGCGCGTCGGCCATCCACTCTTCACTGAGACCCTTTTCCCGTTCTACGTGGGCATGCTAGTCTGGGGAGGGCTGACCGTGCGTGACCACCAGCTGGGGACACTGTTTCCGCTGCGACGCTAAGATACGGCGTCGGCGCCGACAACGAAGAGGGGGCGAAAAGATGAAATACATGCTGTTGGTGTACGGTGATGAGCGGGCGTCGGATGAGGCCGAGAAGGAGCGGTGTTATCAGGAATCCACGCAGCTTGCCCACCAAATCAGATCGACCGGACGGTATCTCGCCGCCGCCCCGCTACACTCTGTATCGACGGCGACGAGCGTCCGCGTGCGCGACGGCAAATCGCTCGTAACTGACGGACCGTTCGCGGAGACGCGAGAACAACTCGGTGGCTACTTCATTGTCGACGTTAGGGATCTCGACGAGGCAATCGACCTCGCGGGCCGGCTCCCGGGCGCACGCTTGGGGACCGTGGAAATTCGGCCGATCATGGAGATCCCCGGCTTGCCTTCGCACTAGGTGCAGTTCCCATTTAGGTTGTTGACACTGGAACGCCTTCCAGCGTTTGTGTGGGGCGGAAGCAGTGAGCCCCAAGCTGGGAGGCGTTCATGGGTCATACACGGGGCAAGCTCACGCCGGT
>Ga0070732_10000113_pt1 | contig 74690 bp, 107 predicted proteins | sample Coa_R1_5_FD_66449 | JGI IMG/M metagenome (GOLD analysis project Ga0070732, IMG submission 66449) | Surface soil microbial communities from Centralia Pennsylvania, which are recovering from an underground coalmine fire - Coalmine... | ecosystem: Environmental > Terrestrial > Soil > Unclassified... | reverse complement strand
TTTTTTTTTAGTTGAATATCCGCCTAGCGCGCCACGTCCAACGGATAGTGGCGCGATGTGGCGAGGATTCAAACCTTTATTCGCCGCGATTGTTGACGAAGTCCAGGCGAGGGAGTCCGGGCTTTTCGTGTTCCCATGCCTTAGGGACAAACCCGCCTCTAGACAGCCAGCCATCCAAAGCGTCGAACGCGTCCGCAACGTTGTCCGCATGCATGAGCGCCTCGCGATTGTTCCCCAGTTCTCTCGCGGCGCGATATGCGTCGCACGCTTCCCGAATCTTCTTCAACGCCGCTTCCGGATCCATCTGTTTTCCTCAATGGGCTATCCTAGCACACTCCGGGCCAATGGGCTACCGTCGCCCATGTGCTTGAAATCATTGCGCCCGGGTCGGAAAATACCCACGGTTTTTGGGTCATGGGTACGCAAAACGCGTCATTCTGTGGCGCCCTAGGCACTCCTTGGCGCTAGCCGCGAGCGCCCCTCCTAGGCCAGCCTGGCGCGCGTAGAGGCCTTTCTAGGGTCAGTGGCGGCGCCCCAGAGGCCAGATCCAGGCGCCCGGCGGTCGTTTTTCAGCGCCCCGACCCCCGTTTTGCGCTACTTTTGACCTCGATCCGTCCCCATCGTCGCCGCTGAACAGCCGCTATGGATCATCGTAAGTACTCGGAATCATTGAAGAAAACGGAAAACGCGACCCATGCGGCCGTGTACTTGCGTGTAAGCTCGGAACGGCAGACGTTCGAAAGTCAAAGGGCGGATACCTTTGCGCTCGCGCGCGCTCGCGGGTTTACCGTCGAAGAAACCTTCGAGGAACAAATGAGCGCCGTGAAGCGGCGCCCCGCGTTCGAAGGCTTGCTGTCGCAAGCGCGCGGCGGCAGGTTCGGCGCCGTGATCGTGTGGGCGCTCGACCGCTTCGGGCGCACGCTACAGAAAAACCTAAAGGATGTGTGGTCCTTGGACGATGCGGGCGTAGCACTGCTAAGTGTGCGCGAGCCGTGGCTCGACACCAGCGGACCTACACGCGGGCTCTTGCTCGCGGTGTTCGCGTGGGTTGCCGAGCAGGAGCGGACACGTCTTATTGAACGCGTGCGCGCATTTCAGAATGCACGCCGCGAGCGCGGCGAAGTGATCGGCCGCCCGCCCTACGGATGGAAAATCGACCCGAACGGGCGAAAGCTCGTCATAAACGAGGAAGAGTACGCGATCGTCACCCGCGTTCGAGAACTACACCGCGCTGGTATCAGTTCGCGCAAGCTTGTAGCCAAGCTGAACGCAAGCGGCGCACGCAATCGTGCGGGCGGTATTTTCAGTCGCATTCAAATATCGCGTATGCTGGCTAGGCCTGAGGGGCGTGCGTGGGCCGCCCTCTCGCTCGGCGAGCTCGCGCGGTAGAGACGCTATCGCACCGTCACTTGCATCGTAAACCCCAGCGATAGCTCGTCGGGCGCGACCAGAACCGCCGGACGGAGCCCCACATGCAATGCGGCCGATGTGAATACGCGTCCGCCATACCACGGCGGCAACGTTTGCCCTTGGGTTGTGATGGCGAACGCGAGCGCGAGACCTTTCAACGGCCGCCGACGAACCAGTCGTGAGGGTATTCGTCGTCTTGCTCGATCGTCCCTTTCGGCTCGTCTGAAAGCTCTTCGAGCCTATGGCGAGCTCGCGTCAGGCGCCTGTCCCACTCTTTGGCAACGCGCCCGACGCCTCGGTGTACGTCTTTTAGCGCGCTGTCGGCCGCCTTTGCGATGGCTCGACTTCCCACTTCGACACTGGCCCGCACCAGATCGCGCGCAAGGGCTTCGAGAGGGTTCATCGCCGCCTCACTTTCACGTTGGCCACTTGGCCGCAAGGCCGCTTGCCAACAAAATAGCCTCTTCGAGCGTCACGGGAACGCCGGGCGTCGGTCCGGGCGCTGGCGGCGGTGTCGGTCCTGGTACGGGTGTCGACGCACCGGAGAACGGATCGTCGTCGACAACGCCGAATGGCAGTGCCGCGATGGCTGCCTGGAACTTCGTCCACGCGTTGGCCGGATCGTCGTTGGTGAGCGCGCCATAGAGCTGACAAAACGTTCCCGTGTCGCCGTTCGCGACCATGCCTTGCGCGATCTGAGCGAGCGTATAGCCCATGCTCAGAAGCCACGAGATAAACGCCATACCACACCCGATGGAATCGGCGTTGCCGTCCGTGGGGTCGACCGTGTCGACGAAGTTCGGTGATCCGTCCGCAACCCACGTTGGAGCGGTTGCGAAGTCACCAAGCGCGTTGTTGCTGACGGTCGACGCGCACCAGCGCGACAGTGCTTCGCCCGTCGAGAGGCCACACAGGTTGTTTTGCATGGAGCATTCGCTGAGCTCCGCTTCGAAGAGTCCGGAGCAGCGCATCGACGCACCGAACGCCGCGCAGACTTCGATCTGCGCTCCCACCGAGTAATCGCACCCCATATGGTCGGCGCCGCCGGTGCCATCGGTCGCGCCGCCAAGCGCGAAGACGATGATTTGTACCTTGCCGCCGGGAGTTCCGAAAAAGGCGTCGTTGAGCGCACAGATGCGATCGGCGTCGGCTACCAGGTCCGTAGCGTTCTTCATCGCTTCATTTCCAAGCGACGAATCGACGAAGACGTCTACGCGACCGTCCGCACTCGAGCCGACATAGCTCGACGTGCCAGCGTACGACGGCCACGCGGGCGCCGCGGGGGCCGCCGCGCGGCGAAGCTCGGCGCCGAGAGCGCGCAAGGGCCGCTTGTGCGGCTGAATCGGTCGATGGGGCATGAGAAGTCCTTGGGAAGAAGGAAACACTATGGCTTCGGGGCTGCCGGAGCTGCGGTTGTCGATGGCGCTGCGGTCGGCAACGGTGCTGCTGGCTTCGGTGCTGCGGTTGTCGATGGCGGCGCTGCGGTTGTCGATGGCAGCGGCGGCGTTACGGTGGTCGTTGGCGGCTGGAGAGGTGATGGAGGCTTGGTTCGAAGTGTCATGGCGAACTTGTGCGCCTCTGGTTTTTCCATCTTGAACCGTTGCGAGTCGACGAGCGTTGCCAGCGCATCGTCGACGAGCTTTTGGCCATACTTCTGAACGCAATCGTCGACCGGCCTCTGAGCGACGGCGTCTGCAATGGCGCACGCGATGGCGTCTCCCACGTCTACCGGCATGCTCGACGGCGTTGTCGGCATGCCGAAGCTGCTGCATCCGTAACAGGCGAGAGCAAACACCAGCGAAACGACGTATTTCATGGCGCGTCTTTCTTCATCACGATACTCGGAGACGTGTGGCCGAAGACAAACATAATCGCTACCGAAATAGCAGTTGCCGTAGTGCACCAGCCATGAACGCTCGAGATGCACGCCGCTACATTGGATGCGCTGGCGCAGATTGCGTCCGCCTTGGCTGCGATTCCCGTCGCAGTTCCGCCCACCGCGGTCGCCCCCATGATGATGTAGTGTTGCCAGTTGAGTAGTGAGAAATCGAGCTTCATGATACCCCGCCCGTCGCGTCGAGAATCAGTTTTCTCTCTTGCTTGAGCGCATCGACAAGGCCTCTCGGCGCGTTGACGACGTCCTCTTCGAGAATCTTCAGCTCTTCACCGATCTCTTCCAGTCGACGACGAGCCCACGCCGGCACCTTGTTGGGTGACTGCTGCATGGTGTCCAAGAACACCTGGTCGCGAGCGTCTGTCGGCGCAGAACCCACGATCGAAAGCGTACGTCGACATCTCTTGCGGCGTCAACTCGGTTCACGATATCGTAAATCTTGGTGGAAACGCCCGACAAGCTCCGGAGCAAAGCCGCAGCTCTCATCGACAAGCGAGGTCTGCGCGGAGCGGCATCCGATATCGGCGTACACGCCGACGCCCTGGCGCGATTCGTTGCCGGTGGCGCCAGTCACCCCGCGACCGTTCGATGCATTCAGGATGGCCTGCGACCCAAGGCCCGCCGATGAAAGCGAGCGGCATCTATGTCGGTCGCATCGGTCAGGAAGTGCTCGTCGAACTTGTGGAGCGAGGTCAAAAGGCCGACTTCCGGCTCGACCACGAACAAGCGGAAATCTTCGCAGCCAAAATCCTAGACCAAGTGCGAAACATTCGTACGCCGTCGGTGCTGGGCGGAGCACGCTTGCGCCTCGTGAAGAAGTGAGCATCGAGAAATTCTGGCGGATGCATTCGAATCTAGAGAAAAGTGCCCGCAAAACAATCCGAAAGCTGCGTTGCTCCGCATGCGGTCGCGCGCCCACAAGCAAAGAGCAAGACGAGATGTTCGCCAGCTTCGGTCACAAGCTGGTGAAACCGTTTCCCGAAGGGCAGTGTCTCGTCTGGGGCTGCCTCCAGTGCTTTCCAAAGCCCGCGTCGAACTGATGGACCTCCGCAACACCCGCAAACGCACTGTCCGGCCCCGAGTGATGCAACTGCGGCGCACGACACGTGCTGAAATCGAGCTCGGCGCCCGGCTGTACCCGCCGATGGACGTCGAGCGGCCGCGCGTGCGCGGCGATTGCGTGGGAGACCCGCGGCCGTGCCCTTTCGTCGGGTGCCGGCACCACTTGTACCTGGACGTCACGCGCACCGGCGGCATTCGGTTCAACTTCCCGGACCTAGAGCCCTGGGAACTCGAAAGCTCGTGCTCACTAGACGTTGCCTCCGAGCGAGCTCGCAGCGGCGAAAAGGTCGGCGCACTCTTGAACATCACCCGAGAACGCATCCGGCAAATCGAAGACGTCGCGCTTCGAAAAATCGAGCCGCTTCTCTTGCCTGTGATGCAATGACCGCCCTGCAGCTTCCCGACCTGCGGCTGTCTGAGGTGTCTTTCGTAGGTCAAGTCGTTTCCATCGTCACGCGCCGCGGTGGGCATATCAGCGAAGTCAAACGCCTGGGCGACGGCGGGGTGCGCGTCTACGCTGCCGCCAACGGGGAGAGCAAGTGGCTGGACTTCCGCATGGGAGACCTCTCCAGCGACGGGTGGGCTGCTAGTTGGAAAGGGAACCCCATCACGGCCAAAGACTTCGCCTGGCAATTGTGCAAGCTGCTCGGGCTTCGCAGTGTTCCGGGTCCCGTGGGCGTCGAGCGGTAATCAGTCTGGAATCTCTGGCAGGTCGACCGTTTGCCCGGCGAGCTTGTGAGTGGAATCGCTCAAGAACTCGATCCGCCCGTTCCGGACGAACGAATGGCAGCGAGGCGATACCTTCGTCTCGTAGCAGAGAATTGAAGGGGAAAAGGTCGGCGCGTTCTCGTTGCCTTCAAATTCCCACCCTTGGGGATGCGGCCTGGTGGGAATGACATGCTCGTCGTCGCAACCGGGGCAATGGAAGTGGTAGCCGTAGTGCTGTCCGTCCGAATTCACGACGTGCTTGACGCGCGCCACACTTAATGCCCGATCGTGTTCGGCACCGTCCCGCGCTGACAGTCTCGGATGGCCATCCCGGTGAACAGAAGCGCCAGAGAGATGGCAATCGCCAGACCGATCTTGCCCACGATGCCCATCCAGAAACGATTGCGCTCGTTTCGGATGGTGTCGACTACGCGCTCGCTGTCGCTCTTTTTGGGTGGCGGAATGAAGTGCCGATCGGTGATTTCTTCCGCGGTCTCGCGCGCAGCACGTCGTGCGATGTCTTCCAGATCATGATGGCTGGACGACGCGGCGCGCGCTTCGCCGAGCATGAATCGCTCCAGCCGCTGCACGATGGACTTGGTGTCGTTGGCCGCTTCGCAAGCGCCAGAGGCTGCAGACATGGTGCGACCCATGGTCTCGTTCATATCGTGCAACGTGCGGCGAGTTTCCTTCTTGAACTCTCCCAGGTCGCGTGCGGTCTCTTGCGCTAGTGCCAACGCTTGCTCGGCAGTGGTGCGGGGTCGAGGGGCCTCAGCCATTGCAGCATCAAATTCTAGCCCTTAAGCGTGCCTTCGACGAAGCAGCCTGTGCTTTAGGCCGTGGTGCAACCGTCGAGCGTGGTGACCCGCGTGGCGCATGAGGTGTTTGCCGTGTTTGGACTCGTACGCGATGTAGCCGGCCGCGACGACTGCGGACGTGATGAGCGCCGCGGTACCCCACGGGAAGACGCCCGCCTGGATCGGCGTGACGGTCGTAGGCGGCGTCCCCCCGCCTCCTCCGCCACCGCTACTGCCACCGCTGCCACCGCCCGACTGGAAACAGTTTTGCGGGGCCGTACCGCCGCCGCTCGCCGTCATCACGCGCTGCAGCGCACCTTGCGTCAGAGCACCGTACTTGCCGTCGGTCGAGAGCTGCTGGCTACCTTCGGCGTTGTACTGCGTCTGAAACGCGACGACCTGGCTGATGCTCGATTGCGAGCACCCGTTGGTTTGCAGATACGAAACAAGCGCATTCGATGCAGCGACGAGAGCCTGCGACGGCTGCACCGGGCCCGTACCGCCGCCGCCGCCCCCTTGGGCAATGTTGTTGAGAATCGAGTGGTAGATGTTCTGCATCTGCCGCGCGAACCCCTGGGCGCTCAAGGCATCGCTCTGAGAGGCGCTGGACGTGCTGTTGACCGCCGCGAGGTTGCCGTTGATGGCCCACGCTTGCTGCGTCAACGGTTGCGACGAGCCGCCGGTCGACGCGTCGATTTCGGGTCCGATGGTGGTCGCGCCCGTGTTTCCAGCCGCCTGGTACGCCATGACAGCGTTCTGCCACTCGCTGTTGGCCAGATAGAAGTCGGCCGCCGAAATCGTTCCGTCAAACGCCGTCAGGTCGTCTGGAAGCGCACCAATGCGCCGATGGTGCCGGTAGCCACTGTGCATTTGCGTCATCAGATTCATGGTCGCCACCTTTGCCCGTTACAGTAACTCATCGCGCGCTCCCTCTTGCATGAACCTTGGACTCGTGATCGCGCCAGAGTGCGTTGGCCAGCCACCCGACCAGGGCCCCGCCGACGGTTGCCGCACCCACTTGCCCCGCCGTATACGTGCCCGCCGCCGCCGTTCCGGGCGATGGCGTGGTCGTTACGCCCCCACCGGGAGCCGGAACGATGGCAACCCCGGCCTGCTGCAGCTTGACCTGAAGCTGATTGATAGTCGCTTCGGCCTGCTGGAGCGTGGATAGCGGAACGGTATTGGCTAGCTGCTGCTGCGCGGCGGCGATCTGAGCTGAGAACTCGCCTATGAGCGCCTGAGAGTACGCCACGATCGCGTCGTGATACGCCGTCGCGGTTTGCAGTGACGGGCCCGACTGTAGAGCACTCCACGCGCTGTCGGCGACGGTGCCCAGGTCGATGGTCGCTTGCGAGACTCCTAGACCTACGGAACGCATATCAATCCTCCAGGGTGAGCCATGGCCTAACAGTCCTCCAAGATCAACGCCCCACCGATTCTCCAGTAATGCACCCCCACCGACTCCGGACCCCCAGGACCTTGCGCGTTCCACTTGAAGATGAACGTCTCTTCCAGCGGATCACCCGTGCTCGGCGTCGTCGGATTGTTCGCAACAGGACGAGTCGACGGATTGGTCTGTAAGACGCTGGCGTAAAGAGAAATGCGGCAGGGACCCGTCACAAGCGCATCGAGCGAATCGTCCCAGCACTCGGTGCTACGCCAGTTCGCGCGCAAGTCGTGCACGTTCCCAAGGCCCGAAATCGGCTCCCACGTGCCCATCCGCCCGAGCGGCGGCGTGTAGCCGGTCATGCTGCTGGTGTAATACCCGCTTGGCACAGCGAAGCTCGCCGTCTGGTACAAAAGCGCCGGCTGGTCGGCGTCCTGATACATAAAGTTCGACAGGTTCGTTGCCGGCTGCTTTTGCCCCTGAAGCTGCGGGGGCTCGCGCACCAGGTGCCACGAAACGTTTCCGTCCGGGAAACGAAAGCCTGGCGTTACCACCTCGAATTCGACAGGCCGCACCAGCGTGCTCGTCGTCGCTGCGTTGAGGCCAATGGTCACGTACTGTCGCCAGCCACGTACGCGCTTCGCCTGACCCGCTCCCACGCCCACCGTCGCCAAGAGAAACAGGTAGCGGTTGTCCGACGGATTGGCGTTGTTCGGAACGAACGACGGAATACGCAGGCCAATCGACGATGGAAACGACGAACCGAACGGGTCGGACGTAAAGCCCTGCAGCCCGTCATCGATTCCTACAGTTGCCACCTCGTACGTTCGACCCACATCGTTACTCCAACTTATCAGTTATCAGTTCACTTGCTAAACCTGGCTGGTCAAGACGTGGCTGGGCGCGGCGTGGTCCGGCACGGCATGGCGCGGCAGGCCTAGGCAGGGATGGGCAAGGCCGGGCAAGGCGCGGCACGGATCTCACGGGCAGCACCCCGACACGTCCACACCACATTTCGCAAGAAGCTCGTACGCCGTCGAGTCTTGCATCCGGACGTACCGGTCGCCTGCAGGGGTCCACATACAAAATGTAAATGCCACCGTCACCGGCAGACTCGGCAACGGGATGTCCACGTTGAAGGACATTTTTATGCCCTGTGTGTAATTTAGGAACCAACCATATGGGAAGCCTTTTTTTAAAAAGGCCGCGAGAGTGCGTAACGGCTGATAGAACGGCGCCACCGAGTACTGCGGTGCTCCGTACACGTCGAGCGTCGCCGAGATACCTGACTGCAGATTGAAGAAGAAGTCCGCCAGGCTCTTGAGCGTCTGCCCGCTGAATGCGTTCTGCTGATTGATCTGGTAGTCGACGTGGTCGATGACCGACGCTTGGTAGATGCCCGACGGAAACGAAATGTTTCCGCCGCCTGCGTTGCCTCCTTCGAGCGCCACGTTCGGAATATTCGAAGTGTTCGAATCCGGGAACGTTGCCTTGCAGCTCGCGACGTATGGGACCAACTGGTCGCCGCGAGCGAGGGCGAGCGCGATCTGCGGCGACAGTCGTGCGAGCCGACCGAGCGGCAGACTTCTCCAGCCGCCCACGTCGAGCGCGGGGCTCCCGCTGGCTCCGAAACCTGCCGCAGCCAGCGGATTGCCGGTGGCGCCGAGACCGACGCCACCGTTTTGGGGTCCTGCTCCCGCCTCCATCGCTTAGGAGCTGAACTGGAAGGCGCAGCCGCACTCGCGCTGCATCGCGTCCTGGATGTTGGGATCGGCCAGCGCGTTCTTGGTCGCCTCGTCGAGCTCCCAGCCGCGGATGGCGAGACGAATCTTCCAGGGGCCGCCCTTATAGAAGGCGCGTGCCGTGGGCACTTGCTGCGAGACCGCAACGGGAGACGCGTCGAGCGTGAGTTCCACGCCGCTGAACGCTGCCACTCCGGCCGCCGAGAACGTCGTGTCGCTTGTGCCCGCCGTGTTGATACCGCCCTGGATGTTGACGTCGGGGGTGATGATGGCCGGCCCAAGACCGCCTTGCCCCTGCGTCGCGTCGAAGTAGCGTTGCATGAGGAGTTGGTCGTCGGTGTTGGACACGTGCGCCCGCAGACCGATGGGCACGCCGGGAGCCATGAGGTACGGCGTCGAGAGCTTGACAATTTCGCCGTTGCCACGGAGGAAATTGCGTAGGCCCATGCCGCCGTACGTCGCGCCCACCGTCTCGTACGCACGCGAGGGGCGATAGACGCCGATGTTGTTGCCGGGGCTGCCGCCGCTTCCGGTGAAGCTTCCGACACGCACGCGGTCGATGGGCAGGAACGTGAACAAGGAACCGAGATTGTTCACGTAGTACTGGTTGGTCCGGTTGACGTAGACCTGGATGTCCTCTTCGCTCGCGCTGGCCGAGCCGTCCTGCGCGTTGGTCGGCATGTACGCGATATTGCGCAGCGACTGGTTGATGAGGAAGTGGTTCGAGCCCATCTTCCACTCGAGATTGTACGCGCGCACCATGTAGTACATCGCCAATTCCGTCCACTTGCCCCAGTCGAGCCACGCCGGCAAGAACTGCTGCGCCGGAGCCGTGCTCGTCAGCGCAAGCGAGTTGGTGGACGAGCTGAGGTTCACCATATCGTTGAGCGTGTACATGTCCGGCGAAACCGGCATGCGCGCACCCACCGTCTGCTTGGTCCAGGCGTTGCCCTTGGCCGTGAACAGGATGGGATCCGGCTCGAGCGTCCAGGAGATGCCGCAGATGAGATTCCACGTCTGCGTCTTGCCAGGCTCGACGAACGTCGAGTCGACCGAAAGCGCGCCTGGAGGCGGAGAGCCCGGCAGCATCGTGAACGGATCGATGTAGGCGCCGAGCGTGGTGTTGACCTGCGACGGCGTGAGAGGTCCGCCGAAGTGCACCGTGACCGATTCCACCACCGGCAGGTAGTAGCTCGGATTGCGCAAATCCTGCGCCACGCGCCCGATAAACCGACGCACCTCGGGACCGTTCGGATCCATGCCACGCTGAATCGGAGGCGCTCCGAAACCGAGCTTTCGCCGCGGATTGCCCTTCTCGCCCAACGATACGTCGATACTCATGATCGTTCTCCCTTGCCCGGCGCTGGCCAATCGCTCATGACCGGGTTTTCAAAATTCAGTGGAAAATCCTTGAAGTTGTGAAAGTTGCGAAGTTGCTGAAGTTGCGAATTGAAGTTTGCTACTGAAGTTGCGACTTACGGAAAGCTGCTGAAAGCGCTCGACCTACGCCCTCTCCATATCGATGGACAGGTAGTCGCTCGTCGAATTGATGGGACACGAGCACCGCCCGCCGCGCGCGCACGTGTCACAACACGCCCCGCCACGCCCGCCGCCCTGCGCGTACGGCGGCGTCAGAGTGCCCGCAGGCGCCGGCAAACACACCGTATTCGTTGGCGGATTCGGCGGCCCCGGAGGACACATGCCCGGAGGATTCATCGGTGGCGGAGAGGGAGGACCTCCACCCGGCGGAGGAGGCGGTGGAGGGGGCGGAGGAGGTCCGCCCGTGGGCGGTGGAGGCGACGGGGGTGTCACGCACCACCGACCGTCCATCCCCGCGTCGATGTAGGAGCTTCCCGGAGGACACGCCGCCGCACTCGAGACGGGCGTCATGGTCGATCCGGGTGGGACCGTGAATCCCATTCCGAGCCGAGGAAGACCTGCGGTGCCGACCACATGCCCACTGGGGGCGCGTATGGCCTGCGGAGCCGCAAGCGCTGCGCTTCCCTGATCGGTGAGCGCCATGATTTCCGGCGCGAGCAGACGAAGTCCCATGGGGCTGGGAGTCGTCATCTTTTTGAGCGCCCAGGTAGCAACGTCGTTGAAGGCCTTGACGCCGACGAAGCCCAAGCCACCGAAGCCAGCGAGCTGCCAAAAGCTCTTGGCCGAAGAGCTCTTGACCTGAGAGCTGATGCCGAAGGGCGCGATCACGCCCAGGGCGGTGATGCCGAGCGCTTTCCAGCCGATATTCCAGATGGGAATGTTCGGCGCTTCGGCGTTGTACACCTGACCCTGAGCCGGCGCGTCTTGGCCCGCCGTGTTGAGCGGGTGCGTCACGCCAAATCGGAAGGCCGTGCTGACGAGAAACCCGCCGAGCCCCAGTCCGAGAATGCCCATCCCGAATTCGCGCATCCCGGAGATGGGATTGTGGCGCCGGTGATGGTGACGGCGATGACGGCGCCTATGATGACGCGCCTCGGTCGCTGCCAAGGGATTGCGCCGACGATGCCTGCGGCGTCGACGTCGGCGCCCTTCGGCTGCTTCCGTCACCCCGTGCAGGCGAATAGAAACGTTCGTGCCGCGACCGCCCGAACGCGGACGCGTCCGGATGACGGCCTTGCTGCGTCGACGGCCCTTCTTGCGTGCGCTGCGCAACGTCACCTGGCGCCGCTTGCGAAGCGGGTTGTGCCGGCGCCTACGATGCCGACGGCGCCGACGAGGTGCTTCGCTCGCATGACGCCGACGTCGATGCCTTCGGCGACGTCGACGCGTCTCGGTCGCCGCGATGGGATTGCGGCGCCTGCGATGTCGGCGCCTACGCCTTCGCGTCTCGGTCGCTGCGATCGGATTGCGACGCCGTCGGCGTCTCGGGTGTCCGCCGCGCCGTTTGGCGCGATTCCCGGCGATCATCTTGCGAGTGGCGGCCCGTTGCTTCGCAGTCCTGCGCTTCTTCGCCATGCTCCGATTTCCTCGTCTAGCTCTAGTGGAGCATGCTTTTGACCCATGAGTCAAATGAACCCCAGTCGATTTTGACCCACCACGCGTCAAACGTTTGGAGGCGGCGCTAGACGGCTTTCGCCGCGCATCGTCGATCATGCGCAAATAGTCGGCCACAGCGGCATGGTGCTACGCCCAGGCGGGTGGGTCAACTATGACTCATGACCTCTGAAACGGTGGACTCACGTCAACGTGTCGAATAGCTCCGTAAGCTGTTCGAACCGAAACGGTTTGGCCAGCCAGTGCACAACACCTGTGAGCGGATTGCGTGCGGCTTCTGCCCGAATTTGGCTCTCGTCGCCGCCGGAAATCACGATGATGGGAATGTCCCGCGGCGTCCGCCCCGCAACACGCAGTCCGCCCATCTCCCCATGACCGTTCATCAGAATATCCAAGAGCACGATGTCCACTTGCTCGACGCGAAGGCTCTTGATCGCGCCTTCCACCGTCCACGCCGAGTACACGGTGTGCCCCATGCGCTTCAAATACTGCTCGAGGATTTGGCGAAGCAGTTGGTCATCGTCGACGAGGAGCACACGCACTTGGGGAAGCGTATCAGGGAAAAACGAACCCGCGCCAATTGAACTCCGCCCCGCGACCGAGCTCCAGGCGTAGCACCCTGCCTCGGCGATAAAGACGCGGATGCGGCTGCTTGAACTCGTGTGTGTACTTGTCCGCATGCGCGCCGTGCCGCGTGTAATCGATGCGATTCACGCGCCCCACGAACTTCCAACCGTTTAGAGTTCGATCTGGAGTCTCGAAAACCCCCATCCGCACCATCGATGGGTCCTTTGCCCACGCCTTTTGTTCGTCCGTAGGCGACTTGAGCGGACTCCCACGCCGTTGAAACGATGCGATAAGGCAGCTCGTCTTCGGCCAGTGCCGCCCCGTGGGATCGTGCATGAGCGCAGCACCCTTCGGCCGCACGGTGCCGCCGCCATCCAGATGAAGCGCCGTGGCGTAGCACTTGGCAATCAGCATGGTGGTGGCCAACCTACGCCGGGTATCGCTCGACCGTCGAAATGAACTGCTCCGAGCGTCATGTACTTGCCAGGATCCGCACTGCGGTAACTCGGGAAAAAGTGACCATCGACTACGTCGTAAAGCCGTAGCGGCTCCGGGTGGTGCGCAACACTCCCCGCCACGTGGATGCGACCGATGTCGAGCGCACGATGATCATGGCCGCAGCACACATGCACGTTGGGATGCGCGTTCAAAAGCCCCAGCATACGATGCCGGTCGACCAAACCGTCGAGCCACTGAAGTGGGTGCGACTGGGGCCCGTGATGCATCGCCACCACAACCGGTTTCGACGTGCTCGACGCCAAACGTTGTACAGCCGCGAGCTGCTCTGCGCCCACTCGCCCGAGCGCACGAAAGAGCGGAGCACGCCTGCGGTAGCGCGTATCGAGCGGCAGAACGAACGCATCGCCCAAGTCGAGAAGCGCGGGAGAGCCGAACACAGGCTCGAAGTGCATCGGGTCGTGATTGCCCGGTATGACCGTGGACGTGCCAGGCCAGTACGTGCTGAGCACTCCTGCAAGCTCGCGGTACTGCGTCGGCAGGCCATTCTTGGTGAGGTCACCCGTCAAAAGCAGATGCTTGGCGCCCGCCGTGGTCGCCTGAGAAAGACCCTGGACAAGACGCATCCTTCGGTCCGCGGTCCCGTTCATGTGCGTGTCGGATAGGTGCGCCAGCCGGATCATGGAAGTTTTGCCCTATTGCCGCCAGAAGCCTTATTTCAGCCGATTGCGAATCATGAAAGTGCCCGCTCGAGCGAGCAGAAGAGCTCCTGATTGCCATCGTGTCGCACTCCTGCGAGCGTACGCCGATATGCTTCCGTCCTCGAAAGAAATCCGGAAACCGTTTGCGGCGTCAGTCCATGAGCGCGCTCACCAAACCCCGCGCGCTGCAAGTAGTTGGCGTTCAAGATCTGCTCGAATTGCCCTTCGAAAGGAACGGCGAGCATGGGCTTACCAAGATAGATGGCTTCCGTCATGAGCGTGAAGCCGGCGCCGCCGATGACGGCACGCGAAGAAGCCATGTCGCCAATGACGCCATCGGACGAAGGCTTCAGGGTCACGTTCCCGCGCACCTCGTCGGCACCTACACCGGTTCCGTACAGGTGAAACCGAGCCGGAACGCCGGATAGTGCGCTCAGAATGGCGCCGTGGTCCGCCTTGTCGTTGAAATACGCAACCACGTGATCGCCGCTGGAGCGAGGTGCCGCCAGCACGGCAGGGCGAATGACCGGCAGGTGCAGCGAAGTGTTCGGCGCAGAAACCGGTGCCCCGATGAACGTGGTCACCAGGTACCGACCGGCGCCCACCACCGTATTTCGCACAATGGGATACATGAGCGCCGCCGCCGTCCGGTCGGAAGCGATGACCTCACGCGGGTGCGTGCAGCGACTCAAAAAGTGCACATTGTCTAGCGCCACGAGCGGTAGCCGCGCGAACCCAGCATAGTTCGCCGTCCACGCGTCGAAGTCGCTGACCACCGCATCCACCTTGGGAACGTCGATCGCTGCCGCAATGTGATGAAAGGAGCCCGCGAGCTGCCGAAAGAAGTTCCCGGCAAGCGTAGCGACCGGAAGCACTCGGTTATGCTCCATGCTCATATTCAAGCCGATCGTCGTCGTCATCCGCCCCGGCCATCGGCGCACGAGGTAGTCGCGGGCTTTGCCTGGCGAGGACACGAAATGCACCGAGTGCCCTCGGTTCATCAGGTGCTCAGCGACCACAGAAGACCGGATGGCGTGTCCCATCCCCTCGCCGCAGACGCCGTAGAGCAGTCTCATCGCCGCAAATAGTACCGGTAGGCGAGCAAGCCCGCGATGCCAAGAACTCCTGCAAAAGCCGTTGCGGCGGCTCCTCCGGCGACATACCCCATGCGCTGATTGCGCGGTGCGACAACGTACCCGACGAGCCCTCCGATGCCGGCGTCCAGGAGTGCCGAGCCCGTCGACTGAGAGAGCACGCCGAGCGCCGCCGCGCCCATCCCAGGGGGAAGCACTACGCGCTGGTCGTTGGCGGGAGCGAGTGCTGTTTCAACCACGAAGAGAGCTCTTGACCTTCATTATACCCGTACAAGCCGAACGCGAGCGCGCCAACGCCCGCACCCCACAACGCTCCCGCCTTGGCGCTGCCGCCCGCCATGCCTACGGCACCCCATCCGAAAAGCGCACCGACCAACCCGCCGAGCGCCATGGCCGTCGCTGTCAGCGTTGCTACAGGGGATTGTTCGACCGATTCGGCGTAAAACCCGAGCGAATTCATCGCAACTGCGGCGGCACACTCGCCATTTGCTGAGGTACTTGCGCTGGGGTCGTAGAGAATCCATTGCCGATCACCGAGCCGAAGAAGCCGCCTGCAAGCGTGGCAACGCCTACGTACAGCGGAGATGGGCCGAACGACTTGTGTCGGAGCACGTCGAGCTGACTGAGCGTGTAGCCCGCCAATCCGCCGAGCAGAATCCCCAACATTTGCCCGTTGTTCATCTCTACCTCAACTGCGGCGGCACCCCCGCCAGCGTCTTGGTCACGACCGGCCGGATCAAAAGCTCGAAAAGCGAGAGCGCAGCGACGATGACGAGAATTTCTTTGATGGTGGAGCTTTTCATAGCGGATTTCGAACCGTTTTGTTCATCGCTACACCATGGTTGCCGTGACGCCGGGGGGAATGGCGAGCGGGGCGGGCCCGCTCCAAGTCGCGGTCACCGTGTATGTTGCCGGCGTCAGCGAAGTGACCGTCACGTTCGTCCAGCCAAGCGCTTCGAGCACGGGCTTCAGACCGGTTACCGCGGCCGTCGTGTTCAGTTGAGGTGGCAAGGGCGCCGTGAAGCTGTAGGTGCTCCCCGGCTGAAACTGCGCAACGGTTGTGATCGGGGCGTTCGGTGTCGGCTGCGCAGTAGGTGCCGACTGCTTCGAGAGAAAATACGCGCCCGCGCCGACCGCGGCGACCCCCGCAACGATGAGCCACGTGGAGCTCTTGGGAAGCGGATTCAGGCGATGCACCACCTCGCCAATGGGATTCCGGCGACGTGCCATCCGCCTCATCTCGCGCAATTCGACCATCGTCCTAGCTCTATCTTACGCCGCTTTTCGCTTCGGTAGCAACGGCACCACCACATCCGCCACCTTGCCGATGGCGTAGGCGAATGCGAACGCACCGACACCCCACGCGGCGTACTGCACGATCTTCGAAAAATCCGTCGGAGGCGTGTTCGGATTGAACACCGGCACCCCGAGCGGACACCCAGCGCGACTGAGCTTGTCCTGCCATGCGGCGAGCTCAGCACCGTAGCTCTCGGCCCTGTCCATGCGCGAGCCAAGGCCGAACCATCCGGGCTCTTCCTGCGCGAAGCTGGACGCCGCCGCATAGAAGAGCGCCCAGCCGGTGGTCGTCGCGCTGTCGAGTCTTGCGCTGCACGCCTTGACGCTCGCATCGGTGCCGCCGGCCGCCGCAAGCAAGCGCTTGTTGTAGTCGGCCACGGTCGACGGGTAGATGACGGTGGGCAGGATGTCGCTCATCGGGTTCCCGCCACAGTAGTACCGATGTTGCTCACGCCGCCCTCCGTCGTCTTGGCCTGCGCAGCACCTTCGGCACTCCCCACCAGGCAGCGAGGCTCGCGGCGCCGAAGATCAAGGCAACCTTCGTCGCGCCCACATTCCCGCCATCGGTAGCCTGCGGAACCGCGGCGGGCGCATTCGGCGGCGGCACCTGCGCCGCGATGACCGAGTACGTGAGAAACGCGCTGTCGGTGAGCTGCTGGTCGCTCGTAGCGATGCCTTGCAAGACCCAGCTCTGGATACCCCCCACCACGTCGCCGGTCGGCGACAGTTGCTCGATGGTCCAGTTCGGACCCAAAACGTTTCGCAAGCGCTGCTCGACGGTCAGATACCCGTAGCCGGGGTCCGGAACGTTGGGCGTCGCAATCGTGCTCACCAGCATCCCGATCCGGTACCGGTTGCCGTGGTAAATCGTACGGTCGGTCAAGAGCTGGAACGTCGGAGCAGGCGCCTGCGCGAGTCCCGTATACCCAAGCCCTGTGCGGACCAAACCCACCACCGACCTCGCCGTCGGAACGCTACCACGCCAGACGCCAACGCGGCCGACGCCAATAAATTCGGCTTCAGGAGCGCCGACGAGACCGATGCTGGAAGGGTCCGAGGGGTCAATGATGTCCTCCCGAAGCGCATGCGCACGCCATCCTATGGGGCGGTCCTGGACACTCGGATCGGCCGAAAGCCAGTCGCCATTGTCGTCTTGAATTTCAACCAAAACGTGTTCTTGCTGGTCGCCGCCGAAGCTCTGCTTGATAACGTGCGACGGGATGCCGTACGCGGTGGTGAGTGTCGCATACGCGACCACAAGTCCGTCGCAATCCTCTACCGGAACGCACATCGGTGCTCCAGGCACGCAAAGCGTGATCGCGGCGGATTGCGTGTATTCGGTCAGCGGCGGATCCGGCCGATAACGCACCGCGGCGCGAACGTAATCGAGCAGAATCTGCGCCGCGCGCCGGTTCTGAAGTTGAACGTTCGGAGGGATGCCGGCCCAGTTGCGGACCACGAACTCCGCGAAAGCTTTCATCGACGGCGCACGGGACCCCTCGTAAATGCGCTTCGCGATTTCGGTCAGCGACAAACGAACGCCGCCGATGCCGGCGGGGTACTCAACTCGTTTGACCGCCACCCCATAGAGGCGGCTGTCGCCTTCGAGCGTCGGCATCGAGGAAGTCACTCGCTAGAGCTTACGCGGATTCTGGAGCCGATTCCACCGGCGGCGCCACCACCGCCCGCGCCGCAACAACCGCCATTCCGATCAAGCCAAATTCCTTGGTCGCGAGCGCTGCGAGAAGCGCTTTCTCAACGCTTTGGGCATCGATAGGCTCTTTCACCACCAGGTCCACCTGCACGCTGAACTGAGTCGCCAGGACGAGCGGGTTGTAGCCTTTGAGGCCTTCTAAGAAGCCTGGGGTTAGCGGACGCCGGAGAATCGGATACCACTGCCAATTCTTGTAGGTGCGCTCGGTCACTTCTCCGCCAGCACAACGCCGCTCGCCACTTGCTCATCGGTCGCCGGGGGCGGGTTCTTGGCGTACCACGCATTGGCCTGACTGTTCGCCTCGAGCCACGTGGAAAACTGCCGCGGATTGGTGCGGTAGATGGCTAAGCCCGCCCTCGTTTGCAACGACCAATCGTCGGTAAGCTCCTGGGCGCCGAAACACTCCGGCGACTTCACGAAGCACTGCGCTGCCTTGCCGCCTGGCAGAAACCGCAATCCGTGGGGTCCAAGATGGATCTGAAATCCAGACCAGGCGCGGCCGTTATCGCACTCGGGCTTGATGCAATGCCCGGTCAGAATGCGATTGAGAAACCTCGACTCCAGCGCCTCAATGCTCGTTAGCAAAAGCGCTGTCCGCGCCCTGCCACGGCTCCCCTGAAATAGTGGCACTTCGTCGGCGTCGTAAGCCACCTGGCAGATGCTCTCGGCCGCTCGCTGCCGGACTTCGTCGACGTGTGCGAATTCTTCTGGAGGCAACGGCTTAGCTCCCCACGTATTCACAGCGAGTAGCACCCAAGCCAAGATGGCAGCTCCTGCGCTCATGCGATCTCCTTCCTCACCAGCTCCTGCAACCCGCTCTGAAAATCGATCGTCGGCTTCCAGCCGAGGACATCGCGCGCACGTCGCCAGTCGGCGCGCATCTGCGACGGGCCCGCGTCTCCGCCATCGACCATTTGTACCTTGCTTCCGGTCATCTCGGCCATCTGCCGAACGATCGCTTCGAGACACGTTTCGACACCTGTGCCGATGTTGAGCGGCCCCACGTAATCGCTTTCCAATGCCCGAAGCACCGCTGAAATAACGTCGCGCACGTGGACCCAGTCCTTGGTGACCTCGCGCACGTCACGCCGCAAGGTGATGCATCGATTTCTCGCCTCGCGAAGCTTGGCTCCGAGGAAATAGTCGCTGCTCTGCCCAGGACCGTACGCGTTGAAGAGGCGCAGCGACACGTACGACAGGCCGCAGTTGCCGTGGAACAGCTCGCAAAGCGACTCGCCGATGATCTTGGTCGACGTGTATAGGTCATGCAGCGCCAGAGGATGGCGTTCGTCCGTCGGTAAATATTTTGGACTGATGCCATACACGTGGGCAGAGGAAAGAAAGACCAATCTGCCAATCCCCAGGTGCCGAGCGAGCTGCAGCACGTTGTACGTGCCGGCCACGTTCGTCTGCCACGCGACCGCCGGCTCGTCCTGGCAAAGCCGAGGGCTCGCGATGGCGGCCAGATGAACGATCGCTTCCGCGTTACGCAAGCCCTCCACCAGCGGGAGCGCAAACAAGTGCGATTCGTGACGCACGTCGTAGCGCAAGGACAGCGGCCAGCGCTCCGCGATGTCGATTCCCACCACGTCATGCCCATCGCGCATCAGTTCCGGCACGAGATGAGAGCCAATGAATCCGGCCGCGCCGGTGACGAGGATTTTCAATTTGTATGCCTATCGGTTTGCCGCGCGTAGTTGCGCAGCGCCACTTTCAACTTCGCCTCTGTACCACTGCACCGTGTCCGCAATCCCTTCCGCCAGCGAGATGCGAGGCGCAAACCCGAGCCGCCCCACCGCGCGGTCGATGTTGACCAGGCGCGACCGAAGCGCCGTCGGCTTTTCCGGGTTGCAAACGATTTGCGCCGCCGAACCGGCCGAGCGGAGCACGTGCTCCGCCAGGGCGCGAGTCGTCACACCGGTCCCGGAAGCGAGATTGATGGGCGTCGCATCTTCGACCTTCGCAACGGCCAGCAAGTACCCGTAGGCAACGTCCTGCGCGTGAATGAGATCGCGCACGTCTTCTCCATCGCCCCATATTTCGAAGGTCTCACCCGCGTTTCCAGGTTCGACACTGCCCTCTATGGCGGACGACATTCCTGCTGGAGACGCGCGCCACTCTCCAAGCCCCTTGAGCGACCTCTGAATCATCCCCGGCACGACGTGCGACGTCGACTCGTCGAAGTTGTCGAAACGTCCGTACGCTCCCGAAGGCCGGACGACCGCGCACTTGAGCCCCACGCGCTCGTAGTAGTAGCGGCAGAGCCGCTCGAGGAAACGTTTCGAGTAGCCGATGCCTTCGTAGAGCTTGTAGGGATCGTCGCCCAATAGTTCCTCGGACACCGATCCGTCTTGAGCCGCATACACCGTCGTCGAGCTCAGAAACCCCATCCGCTCGACGCCCTCGCGATGGCAGGCGTCGATGAGGTTGCACGCCAGCATCGTCGCCGGACCCACATAGGAAACCGGATCCACCTTCGTGATGCCGATGCCGCCGGTAATCCCGGCGCAGTTGACGACGATTTCCGCTCCCCGGCATGCGTAGCGCGCACCTTCGGGAGAGGTGAAGTCGACCGGAATCGTTCGATCGGCCAGCGCCGAGAGCGAATTGCCCGGCCGCTTGTGCAAGAAGCCGAGCACCTTGGCATCGCTCTCGCGAAGGATCTTGACGACCCACGAGCCGATAAGGCCCGTGGCTCCAGGAACGGAGACCAGCTTGCCCTTGTAAAATGGAATGCCGGAAGTGGGAAAGGGGAGGTCAGGCATTGGATAGACTCATTCGTAATCGAACGTCAGGCATTGGATCCCTCAAGCATCTCTTACGTACTCATCGGCCGCTTTCTTGGCGATGGCTTCGGCTTTTTCCCATGCGCGCAAGAATTCTTCTCCTCGAACGGCGAAGCCTTTGAGCGCGTTCAGCACCTCCAGCGCGTCCAGAAGATTTTGACGAGCGTCATTCATCGAGCTTCACCTCCGGCAGCGGGTCCAGTGCTACGCGAGCGAACACTTCGTCGAGCTCGCGGCTGATCTCAGCTTCCATCGCAGCACGAACAGGTCCGTATGCCCCCGCGGACTCTCCGGAAATGCTCTGCCTCAAAAGCGGATCGACTTCAGCGAGCAACTTCTCGACGGCTTCTTTCCCACGGATGTCGCCCTGCCCTTGCTTATGATGGCAGCATCTGTGCGTCATGCACTCGAGCATCATCGGTCCATTGCCATCGCGAATCCAAGCGCTCGCGAGCATCGCGTTAGCTCGCACCGACTCGACGTCGTTACCGTCGATGGTCTCCGCCGGGATGCCGTAGGCTTTCATCCGCTCGGCCACCGTTTTGGTCGGCAGGTAATGGTCCTTGGTCACGTTGCCGGCGAGTCCGTTGTTTTCGCAGATGAGCAGCAACGGTACCTTGTGAATCGCGGCGATGGTGAGTGCTTCATGCACCTGGCCGTTGCTCGACGCGGCATCGCCGAAGAACACCGCCACGATCTCGTCGTTCTTGTGGAAGTACTTTTGCGCGAAGGCGATTCCAACGGATACGGGCACGCAAGTTCCCACCAATTGAAAGCTGAAGTCGTGCCGGATCGCCGGATTGGAGATATGCATCTCTCCGGCGATGCCGCCGTTGACGCCGGTGCGCTTGCCGAGAATTTCGGCGATGAGAGAGTAGAATGGCGCTGAACCACGATCAATCAGCTTCGAACAGGTGCCGTCGGTCCACTGTTCGTACGGGTAAACAGACCGTATCCTCGCAATCTCGTGCGCAATCGTTCGATGGTGCGTCACGATGTGGTCTGTCGTCCGGAGCGCAGCACATACGCCCGTAGCGATGGCTTCCTGACCGCGCGAGAAGTGCAAGTCGCCCGCCTCGCCGCGCATGCACATCGCCTGCAAGCGCTCCTCGACAAGGCGGATGGTGAGCATGGTGCGGAAGAGGTCAGCGGTCACTCGTGAGGTCCTTTTCGATTCGTTGGGCGGACTGCAAATGCTCCCACCGATCATCGAGTAGAATTTGTTCAGCGGTTACGTTGTGCCCGGCTTCGGCAGCCGCCTTCAACAGTACCCGAGCCAAATAATCAAACGGGTCGTACCGGTACTTTTCACCATCACCATACCGATCGATGTTTTGCTCTAATTTTGACTCACCTATCTTGAGGCTGCCAAACCAATGGTATTCTCCGCAATAAATTGTAAGTTTCATCGACATAGCGACTCAATCGCCTCCAGGATATCCTCGTCGCTCGGTATGTATCGCTCGTGCAGATCTCGACACGCCGGCAGCGTCGCCCGCGGCGCCCCGAGCCGTTCGGTTCGTACCGGCCTGCCCTGCGCGACGACCTGCGCGATGAGCTCCGCGCCGATGCCGCCGAACATCACGTCCGGCTCGACCACCAGAAGCTTGCCCGTCCGCTCGACAGAGCGGAGCACAGTGCCAACGTCGAGCGGGTAGAGCGTGCGAAGGTCGACGAGATCGGCCTCATCGACCGACGCTGTCTCGTGTCGCCGTCTCATGACTTCGATCCTTCGGTACATCAATCCGTACGAAACGACCGTCACGACGGATCCGGTGTGTGTAACACCAGCCAAGCCGAGCGGAATCGAGCCTGGCGGTGACAACCCAACAAGTGGACTTGTCTCGTCCTCGATCATCCGGTCCTCGAAGAAGACCGTCGCCTCCGGCCGCTGCAGCGCCGTCAACATGAGCCCGTACGCATCGCGAGGATTCGAAGGCACAACGACATTGAGCCCGTGGATGCGCGCAAACAGCCCCTCGATCCGCTGCCCGGTCGTCGGACCGCCGGTCATGAACTCGGCTTGAATGACGATGGTCCGCGGCTTGTCGCAGTACGCCGTCTTGGCGACAGTGTTGCAAATGGAGTCCATCGACCGGAAAGCGAAATCCGCCGTGATGACGTTCACGATGGGCTTGCAGCCAGCTATGGCCATACCCACCGCAACGTTCGTGTTGCAGTCTTCTGCGATCGGAAGCGTGAGCACGCGGTCTGAGAAATCTCGCTCGATGTTCGGGGCGTCGTAATGGACTTTCATCATGGCCCCCTCTCCCAGGATCATGATGGTCGGGTCGGCGCGCATGCGCTCTTCGATGGCGCGATAGATCGCGTCTCGGATGAGGCGGTTGCGGTGCCAGGGATCGCTAGGCTTCACCCGTTCCTCCGCATCGTCTCCGGCGGCACGTACTCGACCCCGTGCACAAAGAGGACGTACCCCGAACAGCCAGGCGAGTACGGGTAGCTGGGCCTCCAGTAGTCCTTGCCGAGCGTACTCTCCACCCACGGCACCGCAGCGGTGTCCCCCGGAAAATCGTCGCCGCAGTGGTAGTCGTCGATGAGGCACACGTAGGGCTCCGAGCGGCTGGAAACGATCTGGCATTCCTGCCGAAGTGGATGGTCGGTGTGCCAGTGCGCATCCAGCCAGAAGAAGGTCACCCCTTGGAGATCCTTGAGCGCGCGCAAAAACACGCGCGAGTCACCGAACGCCTGATTGACGTTTTGCAAGCCCGCGAGGTTCTCGCTCGCCAGATCAAAATACTCGCGCACCATCTCCACCGTGTGCAGCGCCACCGATGGGTAACGAGTCGCGACCCAATGCGCCGTCCATCCCAGGTGCGTGCCGGTCTCTACGAAGCGCGCGGGCTTGACCTTGGCGAAGATGTCCTCGACCAGCGCTTGCATCTTCGGATCGGCGTGCCAGATGGCCTGCGCCGCATGGATGCCCATCTTGGGGTCGACGGAGTGCTTTAGGTCGGTCATCGAAATATTGTAATCAGCTCGGAGGCCATCGGAATTCACACCTTTCGAAATACTCGTCATCCGAGACCCGCATCGGCTCGATGATCGCTTCCCGAAGCTTGCTGAGCTCTCGCCAGTGAACGATGTTCCCGCGACGCTTCTCGAAATCGTACGGATTGTTCGCCACCTTCCGGTCGGCGGTCGAGTGGTAGTACGTGTTGCCGGTGCGGATGCCCCACCTTGAACCTTGGTCGTCCTCGCCGAGCGAAATGTTCGGGTTGGGCATCACGTGCCGCGGGTTGACCACTTCGACTACCGCATCGGTCGCAAGCCATCCCTGAAGGCCTGAAGCAATCAAGCGACGCCCAAGGTCGTGGTCGCCGGGTCCTCGCCCGCGGTCGTAGTTCTCGTCGCAGCCGCCGATGGCCAGTACGTTCTCGAGCGGGAAGCTCTCGTTCTTGGTGTGCATGTAGAGCTCGTTGACGGGCCCCGTCGGCATCGATAGCTTGGAATCGTTTTCGGGCTCAACGGGGAGCGAGAAAACTTCATTGACACTCATCGGTTCGTCGGAGAGCTCAGCGAACTCGTTCCACTGAGCAACAACCGCCTCGAGCGCCGCACCAGCGACAAACTCTCGGATCCCATGACAAGCGGCGAATGGATGCATTGTCCGATACCTATGCGGCGCCACCACCATCCGCGGCTCGGTGTGGTGCGCCAGGTGCGCCTCGATCCACCCCGGCGGCGCGTACGCGTAATCACAGAGCATGAGAACGATTTCTCCGGCCGCGAGCGCAAACCCCGTGTTGAATCCGGCGCTGATCGTCGTCCAGGGGCCGACCCCGTAGCGGTGGTTGGGCACATGGAAAAACGGTTGCTTCAGGCCAGACGCAGCGACCAGGGCCAGCACTTCCGCATGACGCCTGTGGTAGCGGCCATCGACGAAGATGACCTCGAAGTCCTCGAACGTTTGCGCCGCGAGCCCCAAGAGCGAGATGTCGATGCCGCCGGGTCGGGAGCTGCCGAGGAGGACGGAGACTTTAGGCAAGGGAAGACCGCCTCTCTAGCTCCCGCGTAATCTCAAGCGACATCTCGACGCCGAATCGCCAGTCGTTCGTTGCCCTATTTTGTACCGCGTTCGCGAACGCCCGGACCGCATGCACCAGCGGGCGCTCGGTGCGGCCGTTGTAAAACAGGCGGTCAGTCGAGTACTCGATGTCGTGCTCCGTTTGAAAATAGAATGATTTTTCGTTGGCCACTCTCAGGTCCATAACGACGTCCTCCAGCTTGGCGCCAAGACTTGCGGCCATGGCCAGAAAGTGCGGACCGTAGTCCCACAAGAGCGAGTACGAACGCACTTCCGGACCGCTGGCTATACCAAAGACTCTCGGACAAATTCCGTGTAGGCGCCGCCGAATCCTTTCGTACTTCGGCGAAAACAGGTGCTGGTAGTTGACGAGGAAAATGGCGCCTGGAATAAGCGACGCACGAATCGATTCCGCATCCGCCATCGACAGGCAGAGCGGCTTCTCAACCATCATCGGCACGCCGCGCCGGGAGCGAATGATCGATGCGCGGACGTCAGGCGGCGTAGCGACAATGATGGCGTCCGCCTTCGGCTGCTCTCCCCAATCGCGTCCTGCACTCCATATCACCTCCGCCACGCCGCTCTCCTTCGCCGCGTCGATGTAGTTCTTGCCCCACTTGCCGGCGCCGATGAGACCGAGGCGGATCATGGTAGCAACCGTGCTTGCAGTTTCTGTATGGCATCGAGCGCATCGTTTTTGCTCCGATCCGAAGCCTTTGCCGAGGCGACAAATGCGATGAGCAGCGCGAACAGATTGCGCACTTCCTTGTCGTCTGACTTACCCATCACAAACTCCGCCTCACCGCATCGATCCCCTTGGCGATGACCGCTCTCAAAGCATCGGCACGAGTAGCTACGAATCCAGGTCGCGAGAGCCCCTTCGCGAGCTTCTCAATCGCCTCCAAGACGTCCTTGGGAAGGCGAATCGTCACCTGGACACTCTTGCTCATGGATCGCTATCCAGACTCTCAATCGCTTTCGAGAGTAAAACCCGCGCACACTTGGCGGAGCATGCGTGTTGCGGCTTTCCGCTCATGCCCCACTTCGTCCACATGTGGTCGAACAAAATGGACAAACCGCGCCATCTGCGTTGTTCGGTAGGGTCTTGGTCCACCTGCTGGACATCGATCGTTTTGTCGCAAACATCGCACGTGATCGTTTTGCGAATCATCTTGACACCCGACGAATGTACATGAATCCCAGTGGGTGTCAAGCGAGTGGTGCTCGAACGAACTCCCTCACGTCTCGCTCCGCACCACCCGCTCCAGCCCATCCTCAAACGAGACTTCTTCTCTCCAACCCGCTGACAACAATTCCGAGGCATCGACCGCGTAGCGCATGTCGTGCTTCGGCCGCTCGGGGCAGAAGTCGACCATCTCGTACTTCAGTGGCTTATGAAGGAGGTCCGCAATCTTCTGCGCAAGCTCCAGGTTCGAAATCTCTCTCCCGCCGGAGATATTGAACTTGCCGAGCATCCCGCTCCCGTCCATCGGTAAGCCCCGCTCGAGTAGAAACAGCACCGCGCTCGAAACGTTGTCGACATACGTGTAAAAGCGAGAGCTGGAACGCGTGCGTGTACTGTCGGCGTGAACCTTCACCGTCTCGCCGCGGCGAATCTGATCGATGCACGCAGGGATAAACTTCTCTCGGTGCTGGCGTTCTCCGAAAACGTTGGTGCAGTGCGTAACCAGGATCGATAAGCCGTACGTGTTCGCGTAGGCGGAGCACAATGCTTCGCCCCCGGCCTTTGCCGCAGCGTACGGATTTGCGGGATTGAACCTCGACCAAGCGCCAAACGATTCGTCCTCTCGTGCCGGACCGAACACCTCATCGGTCGAGAAGTACAGAATCTTGCCGCTCGCTACCCGCCGGTTGCGGCAGAAGTCGAGCAAGTGCGCCGTGCCCACCACGTTGTCCAGCACGAACCCCACCGGGTCCTCCACCGACCGGTTCACGTGGCTGCCGGCGGCCATGTGGATCACATGGTCGAACGGTCGCGCGTCGAACAGTCCTCGTCCGGTCAGAAGCGCATCGCCTACGCGCCAGTTGATCTCAGCTCGCAAGTCGTGATGAACGAAGGAAAGTCTACGAACCCATGTCGCCCACTGCTCTGTCGCCGTGAGACGATTCGCGTCCCCCGCCGAGTCGATGCGGTCAAGGCACACCACCGACGCATCCGTATTCTCCAACACGTACCGGATGAAGTGATGACCAATGAACCCAACGCCGCCGGTGACGAGGAGCTTCATGACCTTACACCGTGCTTCAGGCAGGCGGGGTCATACCAACACGTGCACCCCACTTCGCCTATGTGATGCTTGCGCGTAACCTGCGCGATCTGGTCCAGGATGCGCACCTTGCACTTGTAGCAGTGCGTGTTCTCGCCGTCCCAGTACCACGTATGTTCGCACTCACCCATGGCTTCCCCGCCGGTCCACCACTTCCACCTTCGGCAGCGGCACAATCCACCGATGCCCCGGATATCGCCGCATGATGTCCTCGGCGAAATTCCAGGCGAGGATCAGAACGAAATCCGGGTTCCGACCGAGTGCTTCGGGCGGCAGGATCTCGATGTGTCCCTCACCGACCCTCAAAGAGCCAGCGATCCAGGGAACGCTCGGCGCGAACTTGCCTTGCTTGGCCGGATTCTCGTCGACGATGAAATCGAGCGTACCGGCGCCAAAGCCGACCGCGTGCATGAGCGTCACCGCTTTCGCCGGGCAGCCGAAGCCGGAGACGCGCGCGTTCTCGCTCTTGAGCTTCTCCAACAAATTCGAAAGTTCCGACCGGAGAACGTCCGGATTCAATCGCGCCACCGTGTCGGCCACCGTTGCGGGCGACCACAAATGCAAATCGAACTCTCGGTCCAGCAGTCGACCCGCACGATCGGAAATGCGCACCCCATTGCCTCTTTTCACAAAGCACCGAAGTGCTCCACCCTGGGTGTCGACCCGCTTCGCATCGAACAGGTTCATCCCCAGTCGGTCGAAAAACCCGATGAGCGGTCCCAGGTGATGGTACGAGACGTGCTCGTGGTAGACGACGTCGAAGAGGCCCTTCTCGGCGACGTCCGCCAAGTAGCCCACTTCGAAGACGAACACGCCTTCTTCGGTGAGCAATTCCAGAACTCCATGGACTACGTCGCGCAAGTCGTCGATGTGGGCCAGCACATGATTGGCCACCACCAAGTCCGCTTGCCCCCAGGACGCGAGAATCTTGCGCGCCAAGTTCGCCGTGAACGGCTGAACGATGGTCGCGGGCCACGCGTCTTCCGCCGCGCGCTTCGCTGGATCGACCCCCATCACCTTGCAATGTCGCTGATGAAACAGCGCCAAAAACGTTCCATCGTTGCTTCCGATTTCCAGCATCTTGCTCGGAACACCAAACCGCTCCACGATCTCGGACGCGTACTCTTCCAAGTGTGCCCGGAAGACCGGCGACGTGCCGCTGCGGTACGGATAGTCCACGCCGAACATGCGCTCCGGTGACACCACGCCCGAAAGCTGAGCATGTCCGCACTCGGTGCACACCGACACGGAGAGCGGAAACGTATCCTGCTTCTCGCCGCTCTCGACGAACTCGCGCGACACAAGCTCATTGGCGAGCGGCGTTTCGCCGAAGTCGAGCACCACCTTCGTCGCATGCTCGCAGAGTCGGCAATGGGTGCGCGGCCGGAAGTCCTTCACGGATACTCCTTGAGGCACGAGTCCGCGTACTCGCGCGTAAGAAACGGCACACGCACCACGTCCGCTTCATGCGCATCATGCATTTGTGAATCGCGCGCCATCGAAAGCACCTCTGAATCGTCGACAAAAAGGACCGCGTGCTCTCTGTTCGCTTCCGTCAGAACCATCTGACCTTTCGAAACCAATTCCGGCTGCGGAATCGATACCGTCCCCACATCTCGCTCGAAATACAGCATTCTTCCTGAGAGCACGTAGAGGTAGTGCCAATCCTTCTTGTGGAAGTGATTGGATCGGATGGCGCCGCGCTTGCTCGAGATGAGCGCCACGTTGCCAATACGTTGCGATACGAGATTCACGATCGAGCCGCGTTCGTCTACGAATTCAGACACCGGAGTCTCTATCGCGCTCATCTTCCCTGCAACTTTCGCAACACAAGACAGCCGACGACAACGAACGCGACCGAAGCAAAGCCAATCGCAACGTGAACCGCTTTCGCCCAATCAGCGTTCATCTCGTCAAATTCTCCCGGACGATCTGGTCCAAGATATGACCCATCCTGGCAAAGGTGTACTTCGAGGCGTACCTACGCGTCAGGTACTTGTGGAAGAGCTGCCTGGGCACGCTTTTCAGCATCGCGATAACCGCATCCGCGAACTCCGGCAAGTGCTCCTCGACCGGCGCAGGCGTCAGCTCCGCAATCCCGCGATACACCTCCCCGAGGGCATCGGACGGCGCCAGCACTACGGGGATGCCTGCCGCGCAGCACTCCATGACGGACACCGAGAACGTCTCGCATGGTAGGAGAACACTGCACGGGAAAGCGAAGCACGCTGCCTGCCCGAGCTCCTGATGAAGCTGCGCACGTGATACGCGACCGAGCAAGTTCACGCCACCCGCCGCTTGCGCCTCTCTTAGTCCACCGCGCATTTGCATGATACGCGCCCCCTGCGGCGTACGCTGAAAGCTCGGAAACAGCGGCGCATCGTTCCAGCGCCCACCACCGGACACGTCGCCGATGACGTGCAAGGTCGCGTGCGGAACTGCGGCGCGAATGATCGGCCAGCACTTGAGCAATAGGTGCAAGCCACGGTCGGGACTGGCATGGTGCACCACCCTGCCGGCCACCGGCTGGTGTACGATGGGCGGATGCTCCACACCGTTCGGCAGTACGTACCATTTGCCTTTCGGATCGAACCCCCCTCGCAAGGCATCGACCGCGTGCTGGCTCGGTGCCACGTTCAGATCCGTGTGCGCGGAAAACCACACGTCGGGCGGCAGGTACGTATGGTGCGAAGCGATCCGCAAGCACCCCGTATCGACTCCACGAAGGGGCGAGGTGTCGTAATACGCAAACAGCGCTTTGCGTGACGCATCGTTTTTGTCGAACGTGTCGTACTGACGGAACGTGCCGTTTTCGTGGGTCAGACGCGCGAAGCCGCGCACCAGGTATTGATGGGTTCCGCCCGGCTGCATCACGCGAGTCATTTCGTTGACCAGACGCATGAACCCCGCACGCGACCCGCCCCCGCGACTTTCGTCGGCAAACGTTTCCGGACTGATGGGGTCCTCGCCGCCCGCGAACGGTGAAAGAACGAAGTCGATGGGGATGCGCTCGCTCGAGGTCCAGACCGGCGGCGGCGCTCGGCGCTTCTCCGCGAGCCCGCGCTCGAAGAGCTTCTCCATCTGAAACGCCAGGCGCCCCCAGTCGTGATTGATGGCGAACCCGCGCGCCCGCTCGGCCATCTGCACTCGCCATGGCTCGTCGGTCAGCGCACGGATGACGAGCTGGCGCCAGTCGGCCATGTGCTTACGCGCAGGTGCAGGCACCATGGGGCACACGCCGCTGTAGATGCTCCCGAGCGCGTCCGCCGCCGAGATGATGGGAAGAGCACCTGAGGCGCACCCCTCGAGCGTCGACACCGAGAAACCTTCGGTCCAGGCAATCGTGTCACACGGATACGCGAGCACTTGTGCTTCGCTGAGCTCCCGTCGCATCGTCTCCCGCGACGACGAGCCCACCACCTCGACCCCTTCGAGCACGCCGGGTTGAATCATCCGCTCCAAGTAGCGAGCCCGGCATCCCATCTCGACGTTGTCGATGGTGTGCGTCTGGCTGTCTTGCGGAACCTTACCCGCCTCCCGAATCAGCCTGTCGAGCGAATGGTAGAAAATCTTCAGGTGCGCATGCGGGACGGCCGCACGAATCGCGTTCCACTCCTGAAGGAGCAAGTGCAAGCCCCGGTCGCAACTCGACGTGTGCACAACGCGTCCCGGAACTTTCGGGCAGAGACCGTAGTCTCCAATGTAGACGCCGTTGCCGAGCACATGCCATTTGCCGTAGCTGATGGGCGTCCAGTTCCGGACGAAGTCGCGCTGCGCAACCGATGGAGCGATGAACAGGTCGACGTCGTCCTCGAAGTTCAGGTGCGCGTAGTCGAAGCTGTTGCACTGCTGGCTGAGCACACGTAGGGGCTTGGCGCTTTTGTTTTCGAATGGCGCCGGGTAAATCCAGCTCGTGATGACGTCGAACGAGTCCCAGGCGCCCGCGAGCTCCGAAATGTCTCGCACCTGCACGTCGTCGTAGGCCGGCGCATTGGGACTCGGGATGTACATCGTCGCGCCGTGGCCGCGCTTGGCCATCTCGCGCGCGAAAATCAGAATCCCCGACTCGCTGCCGGTCATGCCGCGCGGATCGGTCCATAGGCGCGTGAAGTCCATGGGACGACCGGCGACGAGCTCCGGGGAGAAAACGAAGGCGAGGTTCATAATGCGTATGGCACCACTCGCGCGCTGACCCGGTTCTTAAGCTCGCGCTTGACCGCCGTCAGTGCTCGCTTTGCTTCCCGAACCGTACGGAACCCGAAGTCCATATCCCTTACGCCATTCGAAAAACCGAACCCGGAGCCCAATCGATGGCAGCCAACAGCTTTCTCGATCCGACGGTCGAGCGACGGATCAAATCCTCGCTTGTAGGTAACGACGAGCCTCGCAGCGAATTCTGTAAAGCGTCGCCTGCGACGGTGAACGGTGCGCCGTCGACGGACCGCTTTGCCTGATGGCTTCGAACGCTTCAAAACGTCAGTGAATGTACCTGAATCCCACCGGGCGTCAATACAGTTTCCGTCGAATCATTCGAATTCAACTACTCTCTGCACCGAATCTCCGCCAACTGCTCCGGCGTCACCGCCTCGTAGCCGACCACGGTGCCGTTTTCGTTCGCGAAAAGCTCGACGCCACACCCTTCGCACCGAGAGCCGGGCTCGAGAAGGAGGCCAATCGTCTTGAACTCGGGCACCACGAGCTTCTGCGCGCAGTTGATGCACACGGCGCTGAAGCTCACAAGACCCCCTCGTAAGCGTTCGGGTAACGAGGCAGCGTACTAGCGGGCGCAACCAGCGCATACGTATTGCCGGCTTGGTCGCCCACCTTCCCTTTCAACAGCAACTCCACGAAAAGCGCCTCCCACTGCAAGACCACCCCGTCCCACGAAAGATTCTCGCGCGCGTACTGCTGCAATTCCTTGCGCTTCTCTTCGGTCGTCTCGCGCATCGCACGCACGACGGCTTGCGAGAACGCATGTGCGTACTCCTTGCTCTTCGAGTCGCCGGCAATCAATACCCCGCGCTCCCCCACCGTTTCGTTGAGCGCGGCGATTGGCGACGTCACCATCGCCAAGCCAGCGGCGTGGGCTTCCATTGCACCGAGGCATGACGTTTCGCTGAACCAGGTCGAGAAGGCCCACACCCCGGCGCCCAAATACGCCTTCGCTAGCTCGCGCTGATTCACACGACCGTGACTGCGCACGCCCATCGGCTTCAATGTCTCGATGCGCGCCTTGAGGGTATCGATGCGCGCGAGTGCCGGCGCATCGTTTCCCTGCCGCGCCATCTTCTCCCAGTTGTACGTGCCATAGAAGATGTCCAAGCTCGCCGTTTGCTCTTGGAACCAAATCTCAGGCCACATCACCAAGAGCTCTTCCAAGCCCCGGTCGGCGCTCGACGAGTACACGCACTTGTGCACGTCCCGCGTCACCTGCTGGTCGAACCTCGATAGATCCAATCCGTTTCGGGTCACGAAGACCTGCTCAGGCCGGATGCCGTGCCCCCCGTGATGCTGTAAGAGAAACTGCTTGTGCCATTGCGACAACGCCAAAATCCGATCGAACTTCGGAATGTTGTCCGGCGTAGCACCCATCGCCCACACGTCGTGCACCCACAACAATTTCACAGGCGCCGCACACGCGTCGACGAATTGCGCATACCGCCAGCACACCAGAACGTCGCATCTCCCGACGCTGTAGAGGTCCGCGGTTTTCTTGTACTCCACCCCATCGTGACGGTTCGGTTCCCCGCACGAGGTGTAGACGCGCACCCGATGGCCCTTGGCGGCAAAGCGCTTGGCCATCTCGAGCACCGCCGTCTCGCTGCCGCCGATCCCTGTCTCGGCCGCGGTCTTCGGATTCCACTCCTCCCAGCAGTCGCCGCACGCAAACACGATGTCCAGCCGGTTGGGCGGAATCTCAGCGACGTGCGAGACGCCGTTGGCGGATGGCAAAAAGGCGGTCCGCGCCTTCACAGTCTCGCGCTCCGTCTCGAACGCGAGCGGGTCGTTGATGGCCCATTCGAGCTTGTCAAACGTTTCGGGCGTCGCTCGCCGGTGGTTGAAGTCCCGAACGATTTCCGCCGACACGCCCTTGAACTTGCGTAGCGCTTCGACCGCTTCGGTGCGTGCCAGGTTCTCCTTGAAGATGAGCCGATTCATCTTCAGGTGCGCATTGTCCGGATTGACCTTGAGCGCCGCTTCGGCCGCTTCCAACGCTCCGCGCGTATCGCCCACCATGCTTCGAGCCACGTTCATGAGCTCGTGGGCGTCGTAGTCGCGTTCCAACGGATTGGTGTAAATGGCCGTCGTCGTCGGCGGCAGGTCCAGACCCAGCTTGCCGAATCGCACGCACCTTTCCCAGTTTCGCTGACTATCGATGCCTTGCTTGGCCATCACCGAGCAGATGCGTGCCAACTGCAAGTACCCCTCGCCCCAGTTTTCGCGCTCCATCACCGCTCGAGAAGCCCACCGAGCCGCTTCGTGAAACGCTGCAGCGGAAGGCGCCGCCACCGCTCTGAAAAACAGAATGTTCGACAGCTTCAGGCACGCCAGTGCCCTCTCCTCGTCCCATCCGGACTTGTCCACATACTTGGACAAGATGGGGATAGCTTCGTCGGTGAGTCCCGCATCCGTCAGCGCGCATCCGAAATAATAGAGCGTTCTCGCGTCTTCCGGCTGCTCGGCATGCGCGATGCGCATGATGCGCACATTCCGGTTGGGGTCCTCGCGTCGGTAAAACTCCCAATCCTCGTTGCCCATCCCTGTCGGGGGCGTGGTGCCGCTGGTGTGCGCGCGACGAGACCGAAAGCGCCGGTTGTCGTGGTGCACAAAGTACGCGTCCGGGTACGGAGTGTTCGGCGCCCACGGCGCCGGCCGAGCACTGCGGTGGCGCTGGTGCTTCCACACGATTTCGCTCATCGCCGGCTGCACGACCGCGTTCGGCGCCACCCCAGGGCACACCTCGTGGCACCGATTCATCCAGCGAAACGCGGTTCTCGACGAAAAGATGCGCTCCCGCACCTGAAGGCAGATGCATCGGCCGGCGTCGTCGTGCGCGTACTCGTAACGAAATTGCAAAGCCGGCTCGACCCCCGCCGCCTTGGCCAGCGTCCCGAGTGCCAGCACATGCGGCAGATGCTCCAGGCCCTCGATACGATCGTCGGCATCCATCCACGTGGTCCACGGCTGCGTCGCCAAAGAGAACGAGAAGTTTCGCGCTGCCGCGAAGTCCACCATCAGCCCCTCGGCGCCGGGAACGTCGTTACAGCCCTCGAACACCTCCACCCGGTCCGCCTTGCACGCGCGGGCGGTCTCGACGCTCGCCTTGTCGCTGCTGCACGTGACGACGACGATGAGCTCCTCTACCCACGGGCGGACACTGGCCAGCGCTTCGCCGAGCAAGGGCTCGTCACGCACGATGAGGCACATACTGACGGGAGCTGGCATGTGAAAATTCACGAAATCAGAAATCGGGGTGCTGAGCAAGCGGTAGCAGATCGGAACCCCGCATCAAATCCCCAGCGGCAGAAGCCTGGCACGGATGTCTGCGGCAACGTAGAAATAGCCGGCGATAATGTCCCAGTTGCTAGACACCGCCTGACTCGCGGTGGCCTGAACGAACCCTGGCTTGCTCACGGACTGCCACTGATCTTGGTCGGATCCCGAAAGCGCGTCCAGAGGCGTCCACCCAGTACCAGCCGTGACCGTAGAGCCATTGCCCGATACGGCCGCAGCAAATCCCAGCACGGATTTGTTCGAGAGCACTACACCTTTGGTAGACATCGCCGTCCCACTCGCAGCCGACCCGCTATCAAACGGTCCGTCCGACCAACTACCGGTCGTCGTATTCGCTTCGATAATCCAAGCTTCGGGTCCTGCTGTTGGAGCCGCAGCAAAATTGAACGTCACTACGTTGCCCGCAGCATGCGCGGCAATGGACAAGCATCGATAGATCGCCATACCTCCACCACCACCAATCCTCTGATACAAATTCGCGGACGAATCAACGACACTGAGAAGCGGTTGCGTGTTGTCCCACACGACAATAATCGCGTTGAGGTTTTTTGCGCTCTGCGCATTCGCGTACGTGATGGTTGGATTTTGCGCAGTACCACCAAGAGCGTCCGAGCCCGTATGCTGCACAATGCTCATCGTCACGGCGCGCTTCTCCGATTGATTTGCAAAATGGCGCTCCAGTTGACGGTCGCCGTCATCCCCGCAGCAGGGTTGGGACCCGTCGAAACAACGAGCTGAATGATGTTGCCCGTCGCCTGAAGCGATGCGTTCCAGCCCGAAGCGCCCGGAGCGTTATTTTGATACGCAACCGTGTTTGCACCCATCTGAGAGCAAGCGGTCGCGTCCGTTCCGAAGGTCGCCTTGACGTCCATGTCGAGCGCGCCCGAGGGGCCAAGACCGTTTTGCGCCAACACCGACGCGAGCACGCTGACCGTTGACATCGGCTTCGGCGTAAACTGGGCCATGATGCCGGTAAACGCCCCCGAGTACGTTTGGAACTGCCCCTGCGTCCCACCGGTCGCCCCCGTGGTACCAACCAGCCAGGAAATAACGTCGTAGGTTCCCGTGTACCCGCCCGTGGGCTGCCAAAGCGTGGTCGGGGTCGTGATGGGAAACGCAACCAAACCTGTGGCGCCTTGCGCGCCCGCAGCTCCCGCGGGACCGGTCGCACCCTGCTGACCGGTCGCCCCTCCGGCAGGACCAGTGGCGCCCTGCTGTCCCTGCTGGCCCGTGGCTCCCGTAGCTCCGGTCGCACCTTGCTGGCCTGTTTGCCCCTGTTGACCGGTCGGCCCTTGTTGCCCTGTCGGACCCGCGACTCCTTGCTGGCCCTGTTGGCCGGTCGGACCGGTGACGCCGGTCGCACCCTGTTGACCCGTCGGTCCCTGTTGACCGGTCGGCCCCGCAACGCCTTGCTGTCCCTGTTGTCCGGTGGCCCCTGTGGCACCGGTCGCACCTTGTTGCCCCGTAGGCCCCTGCTGCCCCGTAGGGCCTGCAGGCCCTTGCTGTCCCTGCTGACCCGTAGCGCCGGTAGCTCCCGTGACGCCCTGCTGGCCAGTAGGCCCTGCAGGTCCCTGCTGCCCTTGCTGGCCGGTGGGACCCGCAACACCCTGCTGACCCTGTTGCCCAGTCGCTCCCGTCGCTCCCGTTACGCCTTGCTGGCCCGTAGGACCCTGCTGCCCCGTCGGTCCCTGTTGACCCGTGGGGCCGGCAGAACCCGCGGGACCGAGCTGCCCCGTGGGGCCCGTGACGCCGGTCGCCCCTTGCTGTCCGGTGGGACCGATCTGCCCAGTAGGACCGACCTGGCCGGTAGGTCCCGCCGCACCCGCAGGCCCAAGCTGACCGGTCGGTCCCGTGACGCCGGTTGCACCTTGCTGACCCGTGGGTCCCTGTTGCCCAGTCGGACCCAACTGACCCGTCGGTCCAGCGGGACCGGCCTGCCCCTGCTGCCCGGTAACTCCTGTCGCCCCGGTCGCCCCTTGCTGGCCGGTCGGACCGAGCTGTCCAGTCGGTCCCTGCTGCCCCGTCGGACCCGCGGCTCCCTGCTGTCCCTGCTGACCCGTAGCGCCGGTCGCCCCAGTCGCACCCTGTTGGCCAGTGGGACCTTGTTGACCTGTAGGACCTGCAGCGCCCGCGGGACCAAGTTGACCCGTCGGGCCCGTAACGCCCGTTGCGCCCTGCTGACCCGTCGGGCCAATTTGTCCCGTTGGTCCGCCTCCGGCAGGGCCCGTAGGTCCCGTGGCTCCCTGCGGACCCGTTGCGCCTGTAGCTCCCGTCGCACCCTGCTGCCCAGTAGGCCCAATCTGCCCGGTGGGTCCGATTTGCCCTGTGGCGCCGGCCGCACCCGCCGGACCGAGCTGCCCCGTCGGGCCCGTAACGCCGGTCGCACCTTGCTGGCCGGTCGGCCCCTGTTGACCCGTCGGGCCCGCAGAGCCTGCCGGCCCAACTTGCCCAGTCGGTCCAGTGACTCCCGTGACTCCCTGCTGACCCGTGGGACCGATCTGCCCTGTGGCGCCGGCCGCACCTGCCGCTCCCTGCTGTCCCGTCGGCCCAGTGACGCCTGTCGCTCCCTGCGGACCCGTCACTCCCTGCTGGCCGGTCGGCCCACCACCCGCCGGACCGGTAGGGCCCGTGACGCCCTGCTGCCCCTGCTGCCCAGTGGGGCCTGTAACCCCCGTCGTGCCCTGCTGGCCCGTCGGACCGATTTGTCCTGTCGGACCCTGTTGCCCCGTCGGTCCAGCGGTGCCGGGGGGGCCTACCTGTCCCGTCGGCCCTGTGACGCCGGTGGCTCCCTGCGGACCCGTTGGTCCCTGCTGGCCGGTCGACCCCGTCGCACCTGCAGGGCCCTGCGGTCCTGCCTGTCCCGTAACACCCGTGGCTCCCTGCTGTCCGGTTGGACCGAGCTGCCCCGTCGGGCCGCCACCGCCCGGACCGGTCGGCCCTACCTGGCCGGTAGAACCCGGCTGCCCCGTCGGACCGAGTTGCCCCGTCGGTCCGGTGAAGCCGACCGAACCGGTGGGACCAACTTGCCCAGTCGGACCCTGCTGACCCGTGGGCCCTACCGCCCCAGCAGGACCCGTTGCCCCCGTCGCCCCAATCGGACCCGTGGCTCCACCCGCAGGACCGGTCGCACCCTGAAATCCTGTGATTCCTTGCGCGCCCGTAATTCCCGCTGCGCCCGTAATCCCTTGGGCGCCGGTCGGCCCCTGAGCTCCGGTAGCGCCGCCCCCACCGCCGCCCAAGCGTCGGTACAGCTCGAGCAGGTAACGCAGCTCGTCGAATTGACCTACCGATTCTTGCGCAAACGCCATCGGCCCATCATCCGGCCGGCTTCGGTGCGGTCAGCGCTCCACCGATGAGGGCCCCGGCTCCGACTGCGGCGCCCACGACTCCCACATCGGCGGATCCAGAAAACTTTTTGCTGATGGCCCACACAATGAGCCCACCGAGCAAGCCCCCGATGGCAATTCCAGTCCAGGTGCTACTGGGCGAAGACGCTTCACCACTTACCGCCGCACCGTTGGCCATCATCGCGGACGCCCGATCACGGCTTTGATGCCGCTGCCGCCAAAAGAGATGGTGCGAAAGCTCCCGCGTCTGAAATCGCTCGGCGGATGCTGACGAAGCCGAACGTAATCCCCCGTCGAATGCACTTTCCCAGCGCGGTACCCATGCCTCCGTGCCCAGGATCGTGCAGACGACGGGGAAAATTCGGGGCGCGGGAAGAGCAGACTCTGCACCGTCGTCGACTGCCGCTCGAAAAGACCCAGCGGATTGGGTGTCAAGTGCTCCGCTTCTCCCACCACCTTGTAGACGAAACGTTTCGCGCTGCTCCAGAACCGGCTGAGCACGAAGTCCACCGAGTGGCCCGCGACCCACGCGTAGGCCAGAACCCCAAGCCCCAGGACCGCAGCCGGAGCGGCGACCTTGGTTACCGCCGACTTGGTCGTTGCCGACAAGCCCGTCGACGACACCGACGACACCGGCCGAAGACCGCCGCCGTTAACGGCCACGTCCTTGCCCGTCATGATGTCGGCCGCATTGGCGCTGACCACCATGGGAATAAATTGCTTGTAATAGTCCGTCGGCCAGGTGCTGAGCGGCACCACCGGCCCCAAGTGCGCCCGATTCCAAAGCCGCACGAAATGGATGAACACGTCCGAATCGGACTGCGCCCGCATGCCGTTCAATACGTATTCCGCATTGGCCTTCCACGCGCCGATGTAGCTCGCCGTGAAGTTGGAAGGCCCGTCCGGATGCGATGATAGGTACTCGATGTTGTAGTAAGCGCTCGGATTGCCGAATGGCAAATAGTCAATCGGCCGCATGTTGTACGTGGCCGGATTGACTCCGCTCGGCGTACGCGACTCAAAGCTCATGTTGCGCGACGTGTCCGTAAACGCGCATCCCCAGCGGCCCGAGCTGTCCTGATTCATGCACTGCGCAAACCAAGCCGCATCGGCCGCGTTGTTGGGGTCTGGAAACGTATTCCAGTTGAGGGCTCCCGGAACCGACGTGGGCGTGTTGAACGAGAAGAATCCTTCTTTGGGCGGACCCACAACTCCGAGCGCATCGAGCATACCGATGACCGCTCCGACTGCGGCCATAATGGCCGTACCCACACCCGCCGTTGGCACCCCACTGAGCGCGCCCGCAGCGGCCAGAAATCCGACGAGGGTCCCGGTAAACACTTGCGTAACCTGGATCGGGTCCGCTCCCACGCTCCCCGGATTGAAGAGGCCCTGAACGTTTTGGATTGCGCCCGCGACCGACCGGCCTGCAATTACAAACTGTTTGGCGTAGTCGCTCACCTGGTCGGCCGACAAGTCCGTGGCCTTATTGACCAGTCCCTCGAATTCGCTCGTGAAGTTGATTTGCGCCGCGTTAATATCGGCGCTCTTAAATCCTTCGGCCGTAAGCTGCGCGCTGATGTCGGCCCAGTTTTGCGCGAACTTCGGGTTGGTCGCCGCTATCTGCGCGAAATCGGCCAGGGATTGACCGAATCCGCGCGGCAAGGATTGGTCGAGCGTTCGGACCCGTGGCGCGACCATACTCGCTCCATGCTACCTCAACGGTTGGGGAGGGTCACTATTGACCCATCGGGGCTCGGCATCGCGACGAATGATGCGCTTTCGCCACCGCCTGATGCGATCCTTGGCGGCTTTCGCCACGCTCTTTCGATACTGACGCCCTTTGGTCAGTAGAGAGCCCCAACCGAAACGATGAGGCTCCTTCACCGCCTCACCGATGATGCGGCCCGATGTAGCCGAAGTCCATTCCAGTAAACAAGCTCAGAAGCCAGAGCAGCACGGCAACAATGACCACGGCATTGATGATCGTTTTGATCTTGCCGTCCATGGGCACGACGGCGTTGAGGACGTACAAAATCACGCCAATGATGACTAGGACGACTAGTAGGTGGATGATGGGCATGACGCTCACCTACTATGCATTGCTCGTGCCGATGGTCATGGCCCAGGATACCCAGGAGGCGTGCCCGTACCACCAAGTCCTGCGCCGCCGCCACCCGCCCCGTTTGCCGTGCGGCCAGCCATCTCGGCCGCTGCCTTGGCGGCGCCGCCGCCCTGCGCCGCAACCGCTTGCAGAAGCTGTCCGAACGCCCCTTGGCCGAGCACCTTGCTCGCACCCTCCAGAAACGAGAGCGCAAATTCTGGATTGGCGGCGACGAAACGCCCTGATTTCTCGAGAAAGCTCTCATCCACGCGAATTTTGTTACCCCCTTCGTCGACCTCGTACTGCGGCATCGGGTACATGATCTGCTTGCCCTTGTAGGTGGCAAACGGAACGGGTTTCACGCCGAATGCGGGAGCATTTGGATCCTCCACGATGGGGTTGGGCGCCTGCACGACTTCTCCGTCCTCATCCGGAGCCGCCATGCCCACTTCGCGGCGGAATTTGTCGAGCTCCTTGAACATGCTCATGGCATCCCGAAGCGCGCCGATACCGTCCTTGACCTGAGTCGTCACGGCTGCGACCCCGACGCCGACCGGCGGAGCACCTACGCCTACGGGCTTGACGCCGCTTTCGTGCAGCACCGCCCTCACGATGCGCGCGATGCGCATCTCTTCGCTTTCGGGGGCAGCCGCAGGAGCGATGATTTGCGGCGCAATCGGTTGCGGAGGAGGCTCTCCACGCTTTTCCGCTTCGCGAGCGCGCCCTTCATCGATGCGACCCAGCATGGTCGCTACCTCGCGACGCATCGCCTCGACTTCGCCCCGGATGGCCGGATCTTGCGGCGGCGGATAGTACGGCGGGGGTGGTGAGTAGGGCGAAGCGGGCGGCGGATAGTACGGCGGCGGCTGCCCGTAACCCGGCGCTGGATACCCGCGCCCAGGCATCGGCGTAGGAGCCCCGAAGCCGGAAGCCTGCATCCGGGCGGTGTGCTCCGCCGCGGCCGCACGCTGTCGAGCCACTTCCTGAGGATGAGCAAATTGCATCTCGCCCACCTTGATGGTGCTTCCGGTCCGCTTGTGGAAGTTCAGCTCGTAGCGCGCAGCACCCGGTGAACTCGGGTGAACGACCGTCTCCATGTACTCGGTCAGCGCTTCCCCGGGCGAAACGGTTTCGTTTCCAGCAATGGACATCCCATCGATGCGGGTCAAGTACACGCGGTTGGCGTGAAACGTTTGGCCCGACACGGAACCCACGCCGTAGCGGTACACCAGCGCGTAGATGTTTTCGGGCCCGTACTGCTTTTGCGGAGCCACTTCGCGCAGTATTTTCTCCCACACCTGGCTCGCTTCGGTGGGCCACCTTGTGGCGCTGACAATCCCATCGGCCGTAAAGCTCGAATCCTTGGCGACTCCCGTCGCCTGACTCGGCCGCGGCTTTCTCGGTCGCCCGCGGCGCCGCTTCGCCTCGCCTTCCGGAGCCGCAGGCATCCCGTACCCCGTCGAAGGGGTCACCGAAGCGGTTTCCGCCGCAGGATCCTCCGCCGGCTCTTCCGGCTCCCCCTCTTCCTCTTCTTCTTCCGTAGGCTCTTCTTCTTCTTCGGGCACTTCAGGAGGCGGCTCTCGAGGGGGCATGGCTAGCTCCTTGTAATGCAGATCCAGTAGCTCCGCATCGGTCGGCGTCGTCGGGGGTTTGGCGCGCCTCACGGAGCTCACGAGCATAGCGCCGACCTTGCGCGCTCAGCCACCAGACAACAACGCTCCCGCGCCGGTAGTACTTCACCAAGCTCGCGTCCATCAGGAGCTCAAGCTCGAACATCTCCAAGCCCCACACGCGAGCAAACAATTGCGCCTCGGAAAGCGCTTCGCTCGGCGCCAAATCGAACAGCGTGTCGAGCGCTCGCGCCTGGCGGGCGGTCAAGTCTACGGCACTCACGTCACAACCGGCGCCGACGCGATGACCATTGCCAGCGCGCTATGCTCGATGACCTCGGTCATGAAGTTCTGCAGCGGGCTAACCTGATCGGACCCGTCCGGAAACATCGCCTTGAAGAGCGGCGTAATGACGACCGTCGGCGCCACGTCGTACCCAAGGCCCGGATCGTCGACGACAATCGACGCCACCGTGTTGCCGCTCATGACCGCATGAAATAGCGCCGGCCGGATGGGCGCCGGATGCCCCGCCGCCGTCTGCGCCGTCACAACCGGAATCCCCGTGTAACCCGAGCCGGCGGCCGATACCGTTACTGCACTCACCCCCGTCCCGTTGGAACCTCCGGCCAGTGCGGCGGTCGCCGTGGCCGCCACCGTAGGCACCATCGAAAAGACCGCCGTCCTGGTGACCGTAGACGCTGCGGCAGACGTATTGTCGCTCGTCGTCGAAAGCCCGTAGTCGGTCAAGAGCTGCGAATCGAGCGGCACCGCGGCCGCCGCCATGCGCGTAGCCAGCGCGGCTCCCGTCAAGGCCCCCGTCGCGATGGCCGTGTACACGCACGTAATCGTCGTCGCCATGGGGTTAGGGTATCACACGAATTGGTGGCCGATCAGGTCACGTGGCGGGGTCGCCCCTGCCACCTCGCATCTTGCGCCTCGACCGGCCGTAATCACATGTTCGTCGGTTCAGGCGGCGCCGGCAGCGTCTCGGCAACGGCAGCGGGTGTCTCCTCGTCTTCCACAAGAGGTGTTCCGCACTCCGGACACTTCTCGGCTGTCGAGAGCACCAGCTCTTCACACTCCTCATTCGGGCACTCTTCCAGAATGCCTCTCTCAACCGCCATCGCCTGCACCTCGGCAACGATTTCGTCCATGAACACCTCATCGCTCATGCTCTCGCCCCCAAAGCCCGCATGGCTGCGATTGACCACGTAGCGGGCGAACGGCAAGGCTTCCGTGGTGCTCGTCGGAAACGCATAGATCCGCACATCTCCCGGCAAGAAACCGTCGTCCGGCTCGGTGTAGAACATGCTGTGCACCGTCATCGACGGATTGCTGGGACTGGGCTTGTTCCACTCCCAAAGCCTCCCGGCGCCATCCATCACCTTCGCCACCATGGGCAAGTCCTTGACCGCTTCGCGCGTCAGGCCCGCACGCTCGAGGATTTCTGTTTCGACGTCTTTGGCGGTGGTCATGCTTTCTTCACTTTCCCCTCAGTAAACGAAAAATACTCTCGCGAATTCCCCCCCGCGATCACCAAATGGTCTAAAAAGACAGTATTCGGCATCGCCACTGCCCCCGCCCTACGAATCGCTTCCGTCAACGCTTTATCAGCATCACTGGGACGAGGTTTCGAACTGGGGTGATTGTGACAAATCGCGTAGGCGGTGGGTCTTGGCTTTATCGCCAGCACCGCCCCGAGCACGTCCTCGACATCGACCGCCACACGCGACACTTGCCCTCGTGCCACCTCGGTGAAGCCGACCAAGTTGCCATGCACGTCGCAACTGACGACGTAGAAGACCTCTTGCGGCTCTTTGCGCATCTGCGGCGCGACCAGTGCGTAGAGTTCCTTGTCTGAACGGATGGGACCGATTTCCTTCGCGATGCGCTGGCACTCATCGGAAACGGTGCGCGCGGGCTTGGTGCAGGGGGCGGGGGAAGAGTCTTCGGCGGCGGTTGTCGGCGCGTTGGCACCCTCTTCCGGATGATCGATAGCTCTCTCGATGGCGCCAGCAGCTCCGTACTTAGCCCGGTTTTCCTTGACTAGAGTTTTGCTCCCCTTGGTAGCCGTACCAAGCCATTTCCCGTCCACAAAAAATACCAGGATCTTCCAGCCCTTGTATGTGTACGTCAGCCTTTCCGGACTCTCCTCTGCCCCAGTGCGCAGCACGCTCGTCGGCGGATGCCGGTGCCGCGACGTCGCGTAGATGATGCCCGCCGCCGCCGCCGGATCCATCTTCGCCTTCTTGCTGTTCTCGAGTAGCGGTCCGGTCGCCGCGATGTCTTCATCGGGGTTCTGAGAACCGAGAGTCGACAGGACTTCGCGAACGCGCGACTCATAGTGCACGGGACGGCGGGCGGCGGCTTCGTAGGCGACAGGAGCGGTGGGCATGATGTTTTCCTCCGAGACCGCTTTCAGTCTACCTCACGAAGCGCCGCGTCAAACCCGGCGATTGAGCCAGCAAGGCCAATCCCGAGCTTGGCGTCCATCACAACTTTCAACGCCTCCCGGAACACGACAACTTCTTTCGGTCGCAGGCGAACCTGGCCACTGACAGAACGCGGTGTCAGGCGACCTATGAGACCAGCAATCGTCATCACCGCACCGAGTGCCACTTCTTCTCATTGTCGTGTTCGAGCGCCATCGCCATGCGCTCCATGACCTGCGTCCTCTTCTCGTAGAGGGTTGCCTCTTCCTCCTTCACCTTCTGCCAGAGGGTCATCGCGTCACCGATTGCCTTGACGATCAAGCGAGGCACGGATTCATCGGGCAGCATGCGCATCCCCCTTCGTTCCAGGCGCCTCATCGAGCACCGCGAGCGCCTCTCTCGCCACGCTCTTCGGATAGTCCCTATCAACCCATCCGCCCTTGATCTTCCCCAGCGCCTCGCGCATCACGGCGAGCTTGCCGCGCAAGTCAGCGATGGTCGCCTCGTTGTTCTCCTGCGGCGCAAGCCGCATACGCATCTCTTCCCGCGCCTTGTCCGCCGAGAGGCGTGCCGCCCTCAATCGCTCGTTCTCCGTCGCAAGCGCATCGATCTGGATGTTGTCTTTTTCCTTCTGCCTCGACGCCTCCGCTTTCCAGGCGCGAAGCTCCTCCGCTTCTTTTCTGGCCGCCTCCGTCTCCCCGCCAAGGCTGCGCTTGAGCGAGTCGAGCTCGGCGCGAGCGTCCCGAGCAAGACGCTCGCCGCTCTCGAGTTCGACGACACGCGCGCTCACCCTCTCGAGCGCTTGCGTGGCCGAAGAGAGCTGACCGCGACAGCTTGATAGAACGCTCTCGGCAGGCTCCCCGCATGAAGCACACTTGGTGCCCTTGGGATAGTCCTCCGAGTAGCGAAGCGATGGATGGGTGCAGACGGGCATGGGGGTTTCTTTCTTACTTTTGCAACATGTTATCCGCGGGGATGAAGTGAATGGTCAAACTGACCAACTGACCGTCATCCTGCGTCGTCCACGAGATCGCTTCCACAGAGCACAGGTTGATGCCCATGTGGTTGGGAATCACCGCCAGGGGAAGCGGAGAATCCTCGTGAGCATCGATCAAGTCAGACACCGAGCGAGTGACGGTCTTCAATCCGCTTCTCCTACTTCTCCCACGGCACGCCAGCAGACTTCTGCATTCCGCCCACCGGCTGCCCCGTCAGAGCCGCCACCCGCGCCGCAAACGATTTCTGGTCCATGGGTTTGCTGAGGGTCACCCGAGATCCGCCCATGATTTCGCACTTGTTCTGCGGCTTGCCCTGGTACTCCTCGACCCAGTAGCGCGTGGCGACCGCGTTGGTGTCGATGCCCGTCAAGTCGTTCAGGTCGGCGCCTTTCCAGCCGAGCGCCCGCAACCGGTCGAAGCTGTAGGGTGCCGAGTCGGGACTGAAGATGAGAAACGTTGTGGACTCCTGCGGCTCGTCCACCGTGCGCATGACAACGGCCATTTGCGGGTAGCCGCCCGAGGTCTCGCCGAATTGGATTGCGTCCTTCACTGCCTTTGCGGGGAAAATTCCGACTCTCATGATGTGTGCTCCTTTTCTTAGATTTGCGCATCGAGAACAATATTCGCTGCCAGCTTCACGCGTACGCGCACAGCCGCTTTCGCGACATTTTACGTACGTTTCCACTACCCTTCCGCCGCCTCCGGCTCCTCTTCCTTCCGATCATAAAACTGCTTCAACGTGTCGAACCCCAGCACCCAGTCCAGGGTCGCCAGCGCCACCAGGCGCGCGTTTTCTTTGATGGTCTCTGTCGATGAAATCTCATCGCGAAGCGCCTTGATTTCACTGCCGTCGCGCATCGCAGGCTTGCCGTCCACGATCTCGCGCACTCGCCGCGCGCGCTTGTTCTTGTGCCCCGGCGCCGAAGGCGCCTCTTCGAGCAGTGCCCGAACCCGCGTCTTCTGCTCTTCGGCCGGCAGCTTCGCCAACCGGTACGCCGACGCCGCAGCAATGCGGCCCGAGTCGACCGCTTTCCGCACGCTCGAAGAGGCGTCCAGAAGAGAGAGCGTGTTCTTCACCGTCGCCCCCGAACAGCCGAACAGAATCGAAAGCTCCCCTTCGGTCTTGCCGCGACCCAAGAGGCGCCGCATCTTCTCGGCACGTACCAGCGGAGAATCCGAGAGGCGGATCTCGTTCTCGCTCACCATCACTTCAGCGAGGTCCTCGTCCTTGGACCGGTCCACGATGGCCGGTACCCGCCACGCGTCCTTGCCACGCCTCTTTTGCAGCGCTTCGGGCAAGCTCTTGAACACGTTGCCGCGTGCGCGAATCTCGCGCACCGCACGCACCCGCTGCCGCCCCGCGACCACCTCGATCCTGTCGGTCTCCGGATCCTTGCGGATGATGACCGGCTCCAAGACTCGTCCGTGATGCAGAATCGAAGCGACCAGCTCCGCCGAAAGCGGCAGGTCCACCCGCTCGTCGTAGAGCGGATGCTTCGGGTCATCGACAATCACCAGGTCACCCGGATCGAAATGCAAAAGCTTACTTTCTCCCAGTGCCCCGTACGCGTCTCGACTGTTCTTAGCCACGACTGGCCTCCAGGAGTTCGTCGTAATCGCCCGAATAAATCGCGTCGTCGACTTCGTTCTGCTCCTCGTCGGTCAGTTCACGGATGTCGCCCTTGCGTTCTACCTCCTGCCAAATTCTCAGGTAATGATTGCACTCGCCCACGCGCACGTTCTGGCTTCCGCTTGCGATCATGCCCTCGAAGCGAGTGATGTGCGCTTTCGCAAGCGCCACAATTTGCGAACGATTCAGATCGTCCGCAGTCAACTCCTTTGCTTCTTCCTGCAGTTCCATGACGGACTCCTTTTTTAGATTGCGTTCGTACTCCCTCTGAATTCCCGCCAGTGTGACCAAGCGGCGGATATCCTCCGCCTTAGGACCCGTTCGGATTCGCTTGCGGCGCGGGTCCCGGCGCAAAGGCCTTCTCCTCCAGTTTTTGCACTCGCGCCGCCTCGATCTTCGCTTGAAGCGATTGCGACGCTTCCACGAGCTTGTCCGGGTTCTGCTTCAGCCAATCGCGCACCTGCTTGGTGAGCGACGGATCGCCGAGCTCCGTGAGCATCGCCTCGATGCTGGCGCCCATCTCTTCGGCCCGCGCTTTCTCGCTGGCGATGGCGCCCGCGAACTCGTCCCACGAGAGCAAAATTCTCTCGGGAAAAAGCAGCGTCCCACGCGCCTTCGCGTCGTACGCCGGCGTACGGCGCGTGTAAGCCCACCGAGTGCCCGTCGTAGTCGCCTTCGGCCGTTCCCCCTTCTTGCCGACAGAAAGCACCTCCTCGCGCGCAAACAGCACGTAATCGACCCATTGGCGCAGAAGTCCGGCAAGCTTCGGACGCACGCCGACCTCGAACCGCTCATATCCGGGCCCCGACGGGTCCTCGAACTTCTTGGTCACCGCATGCGCCACGAGCACAATCGTTTTGCCGCCGAGCCAGAGTCGCTCGAGGGACACAAGAAACTCTCGCCACTGGCTCACGGCGTACGTCTCCCCCTTGCCGAAACCTCCCTGCCACTCCTCAATCGAGGTCCCGGCAAAAATCTCGGCATGACTCATCGGCTCGAGCGCCGTAATCGAGTCGAGCACCACCGTCTGGCACTTGACGCTCCCCGAACCGATGGCGGCGATCCAATCCTTGGTCTCGCCCCACGTCTCCGGTGTCACCCGCGCGGCGTCGTACTTGTGGCTCCCCCGGTCGAAGTCCAAGAAGAACGGATCGGGAGCGCCCGCCGACCAGCGAGTCTTGCCGACGCCTTCAAACGAGTAGATGAGAACGCGCGGCGGGCGAGACTCCTTGCCGCGTGTGATTTTCTTGAGATCGATCATGGAGACTCCTTTATGTTGTCGCCCCTGATGACTTCGTACCGCTCAACAGCGTCCCTTAGCGCCTTGAGTGTGCCGCCCGCCCTTGTCACTTCCCAGTCCGAATTCCTCTTCAAATACGCTCTCCACTCGAGCACAACGCCATCCATCGCCTTAACGAGACGCTCAACGTCGCGTATCACCTGCGCCGACGTCCTCACGCCGGCACCTCCGGCACCTCCGGCACCTCCGGCACCTCCACCACCCCATCCATCTTGCCGCCGAGCCGAAACGTTCTGCTCGCCGCCCCCGTCTCCGGGTTCACGAGTTCCATCTGCCATTCCTTCTCGACCGCGATGACGCCCGTCGGCTTTTCCCACCGCGCGTGGTAGCCGGTTACCATCGCCGCTTCCTTCGCGTACTTGTACGGGCCCTCTTTGTCTAAGCAGGTCAGCGCGAGCTCGAGATCGCCGCCGGACTTGCTCCACGCTTCGAGCGCCGCGTGCACACTCTTGCCGGCGCGAAGCGGCTCCGCTTCCGCTTTCAGCGGTCGCATCTGCATCTCGTAGCGGTAGAAGTACTTGCGCGGGCAGGAGCGGTAGGCGCGCAAGGACGATTGGGTGAGGAGCTCCAGAGAAGTTCGTGCGGTTCCGTCGTCCTGCACCGGCACCGTGTCTGCATCGAGCTCGACGTGTTTCTTGTCCTGCCTACGAAACAGCACCGGATCGTCAATCGACTGCTCGCCGCAACAGACCGCGAAGTAGTCGCAGACGCGCGACCATTGAACGCAACTATCGGCGTTCCGGGGAAAGACCTTGAGCCGCCGGCCGTCGCGAATCGCCGTCGCCGTCTGCCATACGTCGGCGCGCGCTTCGTCGAGCTCGGACTCGAGCCTGACGATAACCCCCCGAACGTAATATTTGTCCGGCTGCTCGACGATCGCCTCGAGAACACGCCGCCCATACGCTTCGGGCGTTTCCGACTTCGCTTGCGACGGGCGATGCGCAGGCTTCCTCAAAATATCGTACAAAACTCCGCGACAATCGTACCCGAGCGAGCGGGCCGCCTGCATATAAACGCTAATTTGTAAGTCAATGGACAGCCGCTTGAAGTATACCGACGCGTATCCGCATTCTTCTGCGGTCGTCTTGATCTCCTTGACGTAGACCGGTGTCATGACCTCACCGGCTGGGTAACAGCTCGCTTTGGCGACCAACCGTGATTGATTCTGCACAAAAGCGTGTTGTAAGGAATGCCGAACCTCTCTGCCCATTCAGCAACAGTCGCCGTTTTTCCGTCGACCGTTACCAGATGACCGCTGCGACGATTTCGAGCTTGCTGTTTCGCCGTCTCCCATCGACAGTTTTTGGGAGAATATGGGCCGTCGTTGTCGACGCGACCTAACGTTCTGCTTGCCGGACGTTCCCCCATATCGGCCAAAAAGTTTTCGAATTTGAGCCAGCGCTTGCAACACACAATACCGCGATCAAAATATCCGGACGCGCAAGCTGTGCCGCGAACCCGTTTCCGCATTGCAATCCAAACAACATGCGTCGGAGTCCTACTTAAGTGATGAGTTATCCGCAGGCAGCCACAAGATTTTGTGGCACCATTTCTCAAATTTCCCATCGAAAATGAGCGAAGCGTGCCGCACCGACACCAACACCACCATCGAGTCTGACCTCGCCTAGAAAATCGCCAAACCGCCACCAATCGCCCAAAACGTTTTCCTGTCAGATCCAGTCTCCTCACGGCATCGGTACCAATAGGCCAGGCGCCCACCGCTTGTCAAACACTTTGTTTCGTTGTACAAGAAAAAACATGGAAGAGCCCGCGGAACAGATGCTGTATCTCGGTGTGCGTGTGCCCAAGCGAACCCACGACGCCATCGTCAGGATCCAGAAAGCTTCGCCCATCCATGTGTCGCTGACCGCCGTGGTCCAGCATCTGCTCCAGGAGGCGATCGAGAACAAAGAGAACAGCAAGAGGCGACGCAAATGATCGTCGCGCAGCAATGCGGTACGAGCACGCTTCACAAGCCCTATCGCGCTCCCGAAGCGCGCGCGGTCACCGGGTGCGGACAGGTCGTCAAGTACGGATCGTGGGGCGTGTACGAGCTGAAGGGCAAAAATCTTTTTGCTCGATCCTCCGGAACCGCCACCAATATTCCGGGACTACCGTGTGACGAGTTCGAGTTCTGCCGAGAGTGCTTTCCTCCATGAGACTCAACGAGCCCGGCGTCCACGCGCTCACCGAGTGCGACCAGTGCAACCGCGGTGTTCTTCCCGGTCCCTGGCCGCCGCGCCAGTGTCCCGTCTGTCTCGGCTTCGGCGTACTTACAGCTCGGCGTCTGGCAAATATTTTCAATCTCGACGAGCTCACCATCAAATACTTCTGGAACGGCCGGCGCCGGACGCGTCGCAAGACGCTCGAGAAGATCCTCTCGAAGACCTGCGAAATTATCGAACCGAAGCGTGCGAAGCAGCTTCCGATGTTCCCCGCACCAAAGCCCAAGCTCGACGACGTCTTACCGCCGCAATTCCTCCCGGAGCCCGCAAACCGATGCCCTAAGTGCGGCAAGCACGAGCTTACCGAGTTCTCTTGCTCAGACCCTGAACCGTTCTCCATTCCATGAGCTCTCTCCCCCTCTTTCCCTCCGGCCCCACCCTCACCGACGCCCCGGCGCCGGAGCTTCGCTCCTACCAGGAGCGCGCAGTGCGCCTGGCGGCCATGCACATCGAGCAGGGCAAAAAGCGCATCCTGCTCACGCTTCCGACAGCATCGGGCAAGATGGTGATTGTCGCCTCGGTCATCCGTCGGTCGACCGTGCCGGTGCTCTTCGTCGCTCATCGCATGGAGCTCCTAGACCAACTCGTCGAACAACTCGCCAGGCAAGGCATCACCCACATCGGAGTCCTGCGCGGCGACGACGAGCGAGAGAACGCAAGCGCCTCAATTCAGATCGCATCGATTCAAACGCTCGCGCGACGAAACAAGCCTCCCGCTGGGCTCATCTTCATTGACGAAGCCCATCGTTCGCTGGCGGACACGTACGTCGAACACGTCTTCAACGCGTACCCCGAAGCCATCATCATCGGCCTCACCGCATCGCCCTGCCGCAGCGACGGTAGGCCGCTCGGCGAAGTGTGGCAAGTGCTCGAGACCGTCGCCTCGTACTCCGAGCTCCTGAAGCGCCCGGAGTGGATGGCGACCCCGGATTGCTACTCGTCGCCGGTCCGCGCCGACTTGTCCGGCGTCGCCACCAAACACGGCGACTACGACGAGCCGGCGCTCGCGGAAGTCATGAGCCAAGACCGGCTGGTCGGAGACCTGCTCCGCCACTGGCTAGAGCTCGCGCACCGCTACCCGGTTTTTCTACGAGGCAGCCGTTGTATAGGAGAGACGACCGCCGGAGAGCGGCGCCGCACGTTCATCTTCGCCGTCGACATCCGGCATTCCAAGGCCATCTGCGAGCGATTCTCCCAAGCAGGCGTCCGCATCGCGCACCTGGACGGCACCACTCCCGAGGACGAGCGCCGGGCGATGCTCTTGGCGCTGCGTAATGGAGAGCTCGAGTGTATTTCCAATTGCAACGTGCTTTTGGAAGGGGTCGATGCCCCCGAGGTCAAGTGCGTCGTGCACGCGCGGCCGACTCAGTCGCTGGTTTTGTGGTTGCAAAGCGTCGGCCGCATCCTTCGCCCCTGGCGCGCTCCCCGCAGCACACTCGACGGCTCGAACGACCCCACCCCCATGTGGGTACCGCCGCTCATTCTCGATCACGCTGGCAACTGGGACCGGCACGGCCCGCCACACGAAGACCGCGTCTGGTCGCTCTCCAACGTCGTCGGCCGTAAGTCCTCCAGCAAGCCCTACAAGCTATGCCGCGCCTGCTTCGCATACGTACAGCTCAGCTTACATATATGCCCGTATTGCAAATACGCATTCACTGCGCAAGAAATGCGCGAGCCGCCGCGAGAGACCGCTGACAAGCTCGTGTACCGCTCCGACGCCCCGGACCACGTGCGCCGCGAGTTCTTCAACCGGATGGCCACCATCGCCCGAGTCCGCGGTTTCAAGCCCGGTTTCGCCTCTGCAAAGCACAAAGAACACTACGGCGAGTGGCCCCCATCGGCCTGGAGCGACGTCCTCAAGTCGGAATTCGCCACCGACACGCAATGGCAGGCTCGTCTGGAGTCAAGATTGCTTGCCAAAGCGGAAGAAGAAGCCGCCTGGGACGCGACGACCGAAGACCATTCCTTGAGCGTCGGGGTCGACCCCGCGGAGATGGCGCCGGGGTCCGTGGCCGAGGATGTGGAGACAGACACGCTCAAAGAGGCGGAAGAATTCGACAAAGCAGCGAACGAATACTTCGAGCAAAACGCAGAGCCATTCGACGTCTACGAGGACGGATCGGAGACGTTCAGCGCGTGGGTGAAGAGGGAAGTGGGATCATGACGCGGTGTGACGGTTGCGCGTGGAACAATAATAAATTCATACAGTTACAACAATGACACGCCGTAAATGGTGACGCTGGCCCTGCGGAAGCGTTCCCGCCGCCGCCCATGACCCTCGAGCGCGATCCAGAATGGGAACCGACGCAGCTCGAGTGCTCGTACGGCAAACTCTTCTTACGCGTTCAAGTGGCCAACATCAAACGCGCTCGTTCTTGGCGATGGTTCGTCATCGAGCTCGAGAAGGTCACCAAGAGCCCCTACTGGTTTGCGCCCAAGCTCGGTAAGGGCTCAAGCCAAGCCATCGCCGCCGGTTACTCGTCGACCCGCGAGAAAGCGTGTCGAGATGCGGTTCTGATGGCCGACGCCATCCTGAAGGATCCGAAATCCAAGATCTATTTATCCAAATGACCCTCGAGCGCGATCTCAAATCCGCCCTCCTTCTCGCCGCCCCGCGCGAGCTCCCGAACCTGCGCCTCTTCACCCGCCAGGTCATGCGCGTGCGGCCGCTCGACCCGGACCGCACCATTCCCGTCGGCATCCGCGGTCAGTCGGACCTCTACGGCATCACCCGCGGAGGCCTGCACATCGAGCTCGAGCTCAAGACGGCGACCGGTCGCCTGTCGCCCAAGCAGCTCTTCTGGCAAGACTTCTGCCTCGAGTGGGCGATTCCGCACCTGGTGCTCAAGGCGCGGAGCGGGGAAGCGGTTCCGGAGACGGTGAAGCGGTGGTGCGGGGAAGTGCGGGAGCGGATTACTCGGATGGTCTGAACGGTTGAGGTGGCGGTTTCGCTTTCTCATCGTTCAGTCGGGCCATGGCCTTGAGACGCAATTTGTGCACGTGCTTACGAACTGTATCTCCTACGGAAGACACGCTGTCGGCCCCAGGCAGAGAGCTTATTTCTCTACTGAGCAAGCTCAAAAACTCTTCGCAAATCAAAATGACTCTCGCGTAAGCCTCGCTCTTGTCACCCGACAGCTTTCCCTTGCGCATGCGAGGAAATACAACCGGAACACGACGCTCTATCTCCAGCGCTCGCTCGTTGTCTGGACACCACTCGCTCGGCAGCTTGTCGCTCTTGTTCTGGTTGCACTCAACGCAGGCCAGAACCCGATTCCATTCCTCTTCGGGACCTCCACGAGAGATCGGGACCACGTGGTCGACGCACACCACCGTCTCCCGATGGCAGTAAAAGCAAACTTCATGGATGCGGTAGCCGCCCGGTTGTCGACCAACCTTGGCTTGAATGCGACACATTGAGCATACAATTCCAATTTTATCGCATGACTTGTGACCGCACACTGGGCAGAAAAACACGTTGTCCAACACTCGGACCCTCTCCATTTCGGAGGTTGGCCACGAATAAGCATAATATTTACGTAAGCTTACGTGCTGGCCAACCTGTCCAACCGATTTCCAAAGACTTCCTGTGAGTTCTCTCTCACGCACGCGTGTGTGCGCTCTCCCCAGGTGAGCTCACTGGCATACCTGGCCGTCCTTCTTAATTTCCCCTTTTCTTATAAAAGAGGTTGGACAGGTTGGACAGGTTGGCTATTCATCGGCAATTGCTAATCTTTCTTCGTCCAACGTGGGGTCTACCTGTCCAACGTTTTCAGGCACATACGCCCGAACACGCATCTTCTCCCCAATCGTTTGACGCACAGCAATAAACTTTAGCTCATGCATCGCAGCCCCCACGCGCGTCTCGAAAGCACGATCGATTTTGTCGATTCCGTACCCGAGTGCGGTCCCAATGGTTTGAGTCGTCAGCACCGACGGCTTCTGTATTCCGCGAAAGCTTCCAGTTTCAATAAGAGTATGAATTTGCTCAAGAAGAGGATCCACTAGACGTCGTTCATCGGACACACGAAGAGCCTCCAGATAGACCGTATCGGTCACTCCATCGCGCCATCGTGCGCCTCCCCGGACCGCCACCAACGCCTCCGAGAGCAATTGCAACCTATCTCTGGACAGCTTCTCGATAGCGATGCGTCCGGTTCGCCAAGGCCACCATCGACGATTCCCGGCTTCATCGTGCAAGTAATGACGCTTGTCGGTGTTCGAGATAAGGAGACCTCGTCTTTTCGCTACAGTAATTTCTCGTGCGTACGGAAGTCGGAAAGTCTCCTGCGTTCTGGAATGCCACGACTTGATGGCGTCGAGGTATTTGGGCTCGCGCGCGCGCATTTCGTCGTCCTGCAGAATCCATCGACTGCACGCGATGCGCTTGGCATTGTCGCTGTCCATGGCGTCTCCGCGCACGCCGCACAGCCATGGGGCCCAAGAGGGCCCCCCCGCGAAAAGCGTCTCCAGTGCCCGGTTCTTTCCTGAACGCTGCGGCCCTTCCAGGACGGGTGCTACGTCTACAAGACCACCAGGGGTCAGCGCGCGCTCGATGACTGCAGTGAGCCAAGCGCGACCGGTGACCTGTATGTAGGTGTTTTTTTCACATCCAAGGTACATGGATGGCCACGTATCCAAGCGAGGTTTTTCGTCCCACTTTGGGAGCGCCTCGACCCATTCGCGTAGTAAATCGATGCGACGCCTTGCGCTGGCCAAGTGCACTCCGACGGCGACTACATCGAGTCCGGCACGAACGCGATGACTGACGGGAAGAGACAACACCCATTCCTGAATTGCAGCATGGTCAGCATCGACAATCTCTCGCTCAGCACGATGAATGGAAGCGATGGGCGCTGGGATAGGTTCGGGCCATATCTCTGTTTGCGAATAAGCATCGAACGCGGGTCCGCCGGCCCACACGGGATGTTCCGCCAAAAGAATGGCGACGTTGCCTGCGGTTTTCGCAGGGGATCCTCGGTCGTCTTGCAATCGAATCGATGAGAGTGGATCGTCGGAGGACAGCGTCGCTGGCGGCGCCGCGGAGAATGTTCCCGACGGCGGGTCCGCGAGAGCGACCGGCATTCGAACGACGTTTTTCGCTCGGATGGCCTTGTCTGCACTGTCTATGGTTTTGCGGACTTCTTGTGGCTTGAGACCACAAGCGGTGGCAGCCCGAAAGAGCTCGTCATGGACGTAGCTCCATCGCGCTCCAATGAGCAGTTGTCCACACAGGTAGAAAAGGCGAATTGCTCGGTCGTAAAGATGATTGTTTCTGAGACCCTCACCACATGACGCGAGCGCGCAGCAGTCTTCGGTGACTGCTTTTTCGAGGTAGCCTTCGGCTCGTTTTTTTGCCTTGGTATTGTCTCGGATGGTTTGCGGTGTGTACTCATGAATCCATTTAGGCGGTTCTCGCTTGACGAGCGAGAGAGCCCAAGTCACTGGCAGTCGCGCGAACGCGCCGAACTGTTTCCATTCGTATTTTTTGCCGCTCTTGTGGATCGATGGCGCGACGACCACCTGACCATTACGAACCTTTGCATCAACACCAGGAGCATCTCCGATGACGCCATTGCTCATGCCGCCTGGAGCCACTTCAGTGGGTGCTTCAAAGAAGAGATGGTAGCCGCGACCCGAACCGGAAATGCTTTGAACGGTATCGGGTAGCTCTCCTAGCTCCTCGGAGAGCTCGGCGAATCGTTCCTCTGAATCAATGTCAATGGCGATGAGGTACTGGCCGCCTGTCTGCTCTCCCAAGACAACGCCCACGTTGGGCTCTGAAACGCGCAAGTTTGATAGCTGGTCGCGAAGTACATCTAGGTCTGACGTCGCTATTTTTTGCCAACTCTTCGCGATAGGGTGCTTGCCCTGCGAGTTGCAGACTTTTTTGCATGTGCAAATGACGCCTTCTTCGCCAAAGACGGGCGCATGCACCCAGGTGACTTTCAGCCCCTGTCTTGCATAGGCGAAAGCGGCGTCGGTACTGGAGAGGGCGGTGTCGATTTCTTGGAGACCGAAACTACCGGTCGGGTCCGGCAGGACCACGGGGCTACGGTTCCTGATTGAGCCGGAGAGTCCACTTCACCGAGCGGCCGAGCATCCGCCACGTGGTAGGCGTCTCGGTAGGCCGCCAGACGATAACGCCTTTTGGTATGTTCACGGAAATAAGTCGCCCGACACCGCAGAGCGGTTTCATATGCAGCATGTGCATGACTCCTTTTGCAGGCCCCCTTGGGGCGAAACGAACTGATGCTACTCCCGCACGAGCTCGCAACGAAAGCTAGAATTTGCTGTAAGAGAAGGGCTTACAGGGCGTACGTCGCCGTGTGTTCGCCGCTTCTTAAAAGAACAACCCCCGGAAAGAGGAGTCAACTCTCACGGGGGTCGTTTGAGCTCGTCGAGGGATCGACTTAACTGGCGATGGTAGTGGAGTCGGGTGGCGGACGTCAATCGTCAATGGTCCATACGCCCAACGGCTCCAATCGTTTGGCTACGGAATCGGACCAATCTTCGCCGCGATCCGGTCAAGCGCGTTGGCGACGCTGGTGGGTGCGGTACCGCTCCAGTTTCCGACCAAGGCCGGCGCATAGGTCACGTTTGTCGCTTGACCTTGTGGAAAAAATACCATTCCCGCCATTTGCGGCGTCTGCAGAGTCACGTTGTCGTCAAAGACCAACTGGATGGCTCCGGTGCCGCTGGTTGCGTTGGCAAATAGAATCGTATGATTGGATAGGTCGGTTTCGATGCTTGTGGGGGAGTCTACTTGAATGGTGGAGTGGGTCCCGTCACCGATATCGCATTCTCCACCTTGAGTAATCAGGTTGAAATTGGATCCGGCTGCTCCGGTTACCTGAACGAAGGGCGCTGTCGAAGTGGAGAGCAGTGTGGCATTGGTGAGAGACATCAAGCCGCCTACGCCGTTGAAGGTGGCGACGTGGCTGGTGGATGACGATTTTACGATAATGTCTGTAAAGTACACTGTGCTGAAGGTCACCTTTGCGCCATCCAAGAACGTCATTACGGGAGAGACGCCGGTTGACGTTGTCTTTCCGTAGAATTGGACATTGTCCACGTTCCATGTGCCGGCAGGCACGTTCGCGGCGGCAAACGTGTTGTCCACAAGCACGATGCTAATACCCTGAACTGCATTGGCCGCCGCCATGAGCGCGGACCAACTCGTGTACAGGTTTCCTTGCTGCGAAGGTCCACCCGGTTGCCACACAAATGCGACCGGCGGTCCCGGCGGTCCTGCGCTGCCCTGGAACCAGAAGACGGTGAGCTGACCGTTGGCGCCGCTGCCTCCGATACCGCCTGCAGCTCCACCATTGCCGCCGCCGCCGCCACCACCACCACCGCCACCGGTGTTGTTGAGCGGGGTGAAGCCGACACCTCCGTTGACGCCGCCGTTGCCGCCTTGTCCGCCGTTACCGCCAGGACCTCCGCCGCCGGTTCCGCCGCCACCTCCGCCCGAGCCGCCGGCAAACCCGCTAACAACGTTTCCGCCCGTTCCGCCGACTGACGGCGCCGCGAACCCCGCCCCATGCTGCGCGAAGCCTCCAAGACCACTGGCACCTGTACCGCTGAGGCCTCCGAGCCCACCGTAACCGCCTGAGCCTTCGACGAAATCGACGAGCGCTGTATTCGGCGGAGTAAAAATCCCTGCCCCTGCCTCGTTGGTATTGAATCCAGGCGTCCCTCCTACGCTTCCGAGTCCTCCAGGAATTCCTTCGGAGAAGGTGGCCCCGACGCCTCCCACTCCGCCATTTCCTCCTGGGAAAACGGTGTAAGAAACGCCGCCACTACCGAAGCTGGTCTGTCCGCCTTGACTTCCGCTTCCTCCGGGATTGCCGCCGCCTCCGCCTGCACCTGTACCGCCGGCTCCGCCGCCGCCAATTGTAACGGGGTACGTGGCGCCCGGCGTAACGGGCACCATGACCGTGCGCTGGACGCCGCCTCCTCCACCGCCACCGCCTGCAGCGTTGTTTCCAGCACTCGAATTTCCGGCCTGTCCACCGCCGCCACCACCGCCGCCGCCGTAGCCTTGAAGCAGAACGAAATTGACGCCCGAGGGAACAATGAACGCGCCGCTCGTAAGAAATTGTGATTGCTGAACGACATTGCCTACAGGTCCTGCTCCCGCGGCGCCGGTGGGTCCTATCTGCCCGGTGGGCCCTTGCGGCCCTCCCGCGGGTCCTTGCTGTCCGGTGGGACCTGCGGGTCCTGTAGAGCCGACGAACCAGTAGATAGTGACGTTTCCGCTCTGGCCGCTGCCGCCGGCTCCACCGTTTCCGGGGACGCCGCTCGAGCAATTGCCACCCGCGCCACCGCCGCCGCCGCCAGATCCGCCGTTGAGTAGAACACCGTTGTGTCCGTTCTGTCCTGGGCTGCCGGATACGCCACCGGAGGCGCCGCCGTCTCCGCCGGTTCCTCCCTGCCCACCGAAAGCGCTTGGGCCGTTACCGCCGCCACCGCCGCCGGATCCTCCCGGCTGACCTGCGTTGGTGGCTCCACCAGCGCCTCCGGTCGCGATGCCATTGTGATTGATGTCTCCGAAATTTTGGTTTCCTGAGAGTCCCGTAACGGAAGTGGACTGATTGCCAGCTCCGCCCAGGCCTCCGTACGCTTGACCGATCAGGCCCGTTTCGGGACCGGCGGTGGTATTCAGCCCTCCGTAGATGGAATTGGCAAATGCATCGGTGAAACTCGCGCCTCCTCTGCCGGCTGCAAACGCAGAACTCTGTCCACCCCCTTGTCCACCAGACGCGCCGAAGAACGTGGCAACGACAAATCCGCCCGAGTCAACGACAGCGCTTGCGATGCCGTTACTGCCGTTGGCTCCCGGCTGAAGATTGCCGCCGCCTCCCGCACCCCCTGCACCGCCTGCGCCGACCAATACGGACCAGGATTGCCCCGCAGCGATGGGTGCTCCCGAGGCAAGCGAAACGATCGTCTCAACGGTCTTGACGCTTCCGCCACCACCACCGCCTCCGGCTGCGTTTCCGCTACCGCCGAGGACTCCAGCGCTTCCGCCGCCGCCACCGCCGCCACCGCCGTAGCCTTCGACAAAGAGAACTGAAACGTTTGCGGGAATGGTGAACGTGCCATTGGAGGTAAATGTTTGGGATTGAACGCCAGGCCCATTGGGCACGCTTCCGGTTGCGCCCGCAGGCCCCGCGGGACCGGTGGGTCCGAGTTGTCCTGTAGGGCCGGTTACTCCCTGCGGTCCAGCGGCGGGACCCGTGGGTCCCTGAGGACCGATTTGACCCGTAGGTCCTTGTGCCCCGGTGACGCCTGTCGGCCCGAGCTGACCTGTCGGTCCCGTTGGACCAACCTTTCCCGTAGGGCCGAGTTGTCCAGTGACGCCAGTGGCACCGATTTGCCCGGTGGGTCCCGTTGGACCGATTTGTCCCGTAGGTCCGGCAGCGCCCGTAACGGCTTGCCCCGTTGCGCCGGTCGCACCGACGGGACCCGTCGGGCCGGTTGGACCTATTTGGCCCGTAGGACCTGCGGCTCCAGTCGCACCGGCCGCACCGATCTGACCCGTAGGACCGGTGGCGCCGATTTGTCCGGTGGGTCCGGTTGCGCCGGTCGCGCCGACAGGCCCTGCGGCAGGTCCCGTGGGGCCGATCTGTCCGGTAGGTCCTGCTGGACCGCCAAAGGGCCCGGTGGGTCCCTGGGGTCCTGTCGGTCCTTGGGCGCCTGTAGCGCCTTGTCCCGTCGCACCGATTTGTCCAGTGGGACCGGTTGCTCCGACGGCTCCCGTCGGTCCCTGGGCGCCGGTAATCGATTGCCCCGTGGGACCGGTGACACCCGCGGGACCTGTGGGACCCGTAGGTCCGATTTGTCCTGTCGGTCCTTGAGCGCCGGTAATCGATTGCCCTGTAGCGCCGGTCGCGCCGATTTGACCGGTGGGTCCCTGTCCGCCGGTAACCGAGGGTCCGGTAACACCTTGCGGTCCTGTCGTTCCTTGCGGTCCTGTGGGACCAGTAGCACCGATCTGACCGGTAACACCGGTGGTGCCTTGAGGACCTCCAAAAGGCCCCGTCGGCCCAAGGGGTCCTTGCTGCCCAGTAGGCCCTATGCTTCCTGTCGGTCCAGCAACGCCTTGAGCACCTGCGGGACCTGTGGGACCTGTGACGCCCGTCGCGCCTGCGGGACCGCCAAAGGGTCCTGTGGGTCCTTGCGGACCGACTTGACCCGTAGGGCCCACGCCTCCGGTTGGGCCGGTCGGCCCCAGTTGCCCCGTGGGTCCTGTGGGCCCGAAGGGGCCTGTCGGTCCGGCGGGTCCAAGCTGGCCAGTAGGTCCAGTCGATCCCAACTGCCCCGTGGGTCCTGTCGCGCCCAGTCCCTGAGGTCCGGTGGGTCCCACGGGTCCCGTCGGGCCGGTCGATCCCAATTGCCCTGTCGGCCCCGCAGGACCTACGGCTCCCGTCGGACCGGTCACTCCTTGTTGGCCCGTAGGTCCCGTGGCGCCTTGCACTCCGGCGCCAGTCGATCCTTGGGGACCGGTAGCGCCTGTCGCGCCGATGGGACCCGTTGGCCCGACGGCCCCCGTAGGTCCAGTCACGCCCTGAGGTCCAGTGGCTCCCTGCTGACCGGTAGGTCCGGTAACGCCCGTTGCGCCTTGGGGACCGGTAGGGCCTGTGGCTCCCTGTTGTCCGGTGACGCCCGTTGCACCTTGCGGTCCAGCAGCCGGTCCGGTCGGTCCTTGAGGTCCGGTGGGACCTGCGGGTCCGCCAAAGGGGCCCGTAGGACCTTGAGGACCTGTCGGACCGATGGCGCCGGTCGAGCCAACGCCGGTCGCTCCTTGCTGACCTGTGGGACCGGTGACTCCGGCAGGGCCTGTGGCGCCGATTTGTCCTGTCTGCCCGATTTGTCCCGTAGGACCCACGCCGCCGGTGGGTCCGGTTGCGCCCGTCGCTCCCTGAGAGCCTGTGGGACCGATCTGGCCGGTGACACCGGTTGTGCCTTGATTGCCTTGCGCTCCCGTGGGTCCGGTGACGCCTTGCTGTCCGGTCGGTCCGATTTGCCCTGTAACACCGGTCGCTCCGGTCGCCCCTTGTGCGCCCGTGGCGCCGATGGGTCCCGTGACTCCGGTTGCTCCGATGATTCCTGTGGCGCCTAGCTGACCCGTGAGGCCGGTCGCACCGATGCTGCCTGTAGGACCAAGTTGTCCTGTCGGACCGACTTGTCCTGTGACTCCAGTAGCGCCCGTAACGCCCTGCTGCCCCGTCGGCCCAAGCTGTCCGGTGGGACCGGTCGCACCGATTTGGCCGGTGGTTCCGGTTGCGCCTTGCGAACCCGTAGGCCCCGTCTGCCCAGCCGAACCGGTCGGCCCTACAGCGCCGGTGGGTCCAGCAATGCCTTGCGCACCTGCTTGGCCTGTAACGCCGGTTGGTCCCTGCTGCCCCGTTGGTCCAGCAGGGCCCGTGACGCCTTGCGAACCCGTCGGCCCTCCGCCGGCCGGACCCGTGGGTCCTTGCGGTCCGGTCGGTCCTACGGGACCTCCCGCGGGTCCGGTGGGACCGGTTGCGCCGATTTGCCCCGTGGGTCCTTGGGCGCCGGTAATGGATTGCCCAGTGGGACCTGTCGCGCCGACGGGACCAGTTGGACCGGTCGGCCCGATCTGTCCTGTGGGTCCTTGGGCTCCGGTAATCGACTGTCCGGTGGCGCCCGTCGCGCCAATTTGTCCTGTAGGGCCTGTCGCTCCCTGTTGTCCGGTGACGCCTGTCGCGCCGATAGGTCCACCGGCAGGACCGGTTGGTCCCAGTTGCCCCGTGGGTCCTGCGGGCCCGCCAAAGGGGCCGGTCGGTCCCTGCGGCCCTGTCGGCCCTTGGGCGCCGGTAATGCCTTGCCCAGTTGCGCCGATCTGTCCCGTGGGCCCCGTCGGACCGATTTGTCCCGTAGGTCCCTGAGCGCCTGTAATCGATTGCCCGGCGGGTCCGGTGACACCAGCGGGTCCGGTCGGTCCGGTGGGTCCGACTTGCCCTGTAGGTCCCTGGGCGCCGGTAATCGACTGTCCTGTGGGTCCGGTCGCTCCCTGTTGCCCCGTGGGTCCTGTAGGACCCAAAGCGCCTGTAGGTCCGACGGGTCCGCCCGCGGGGCCTGTAGGTCCTAGTTGTCCCGTAGGGCCGGTGGGACCCTGTTGACCTGTGGGTCCGGTCGCTCCTTGCTGTCCTGTGGGACCGGTGGCACCCGTAGCTCCCTGCGGACCACCGAAGGGGCCCGTGGGCCCGAGCTGGCCGGTGGGACCGGTAACGCCTTGCTGTCCGGTGGCCCCAACCGATCCAGTCGCTCCCTTTTGACCAGTGGGACCGGTGGCGCCGGTCGCGCCTGCGGGACCGCCGAAGGGACCCGTAGGTCCAAGCTGTCCGGTGGGGCCCGCTGGTCCCGTAGGTCCTAGAGGTCCCGTAATTCCTGTGGGTCCACCGATACCCGTAGGTCCGGCGACGCCTTGCGCACCTGGTTGCCCCGTCGCGCCCGCAGAACCCGTTGGCCCGACGGTGGCGGTAGCTCCCGCTCCCCCTCGACCTTTCAGCCAATCGAGGTATTCGAGATCATGATTGTCAAGAGAGTGCTGGGATTCGCCCATGGATTTACGACGCCCCCGGCGGAGTTCCGCTGTCTTGCTTTTCGCTGCCCTCTACGACCCACCAATGCCAAAAGAGCCCCACAGCGAGCCCGAGTCCCAGTCCGAACAAGAACTCGCCCATCACTGCCACCAGTAGATGGTGAATTTCATTACTGCCACCAGTACACGGTGAGTTGACCGTTGCCGCCGTTGCCGCCGGCAGCGCCCGTTCCGGCGTTGCTGAAGTCTCCCGCCGTGCTACATCCGCCGCCGCCGCCTCCACCTCCGCCGCCACCGCCTGCGCCAGCAATTCCTGCCGTTCCGTTGACGGCTGCGGCGCCGCCGTTGCCACCGGAGCCGCCTACTCCGGTGAAGCTCGCGCCACCACCACCGCCGCCGCTTCCACCAGGTCGACCGCCGTTTCCAGCGCCTCCCGTACCGGGCGAGCCTCCCGAGAAGTTTCCGTTGTCTGGTAAAGCGTTGCTCCCGTTGTAGCCGCTCAGGCCCGCGGTAGCGGTTTGCCCGTTTCCTCCGGCGCCGCCCGAACCGGGACCGCCCGAACCTTGCGGGAATGCGCCTTGAATGGGTCCATCGACGAAGGACGCCTTGACACCACCGGCGCCAGAACTTCCTCCGAGAGCGACGCTTGCAAACGTTCCGGCGACCAGGGCTCCACCAGCGGCTCCCTGCCCTCCGTCAGCGCCGGTGAAAGAAGCTAGGCTACCGAACGTTGTCGCCGTGCCAGCACCGCCATCATTGCCGCTAGACGCAACGCTACCGCCTGAACCACCGGTGCCACCGATTCCGATGGTGACGCCGATGTTCGCGCCTGGCGTCAAGCCCGTCAGGAGTTGCGAGGTGACTTGCGCTCCGCCGCCGCCACCACCACCGCCAGCGCAAATCTGATTGGGGTCGTTGCTGGAATTGTTGTTGCCTCCGCCGCCTCCACCGCCGCCGCCGCCACCGCCGAGACCGAAGACAAGCGCCATCGTCACGCCCGCCGGAACCGTCCACGTACCGCTATTTGTAAAGGTTTGGCTTTGGGGCCGTTTCCCCGGCGCACCTGTCGGCCCGGTCGCTCCCGCTGACCCGGTGACTCCTGCAGTACCAGCGCTTCCGGTCGCACCCATCGAGCCCGTAGGCCCTTGGCTTCCTGCGGTACCTGTTGGGCCCGTCACGCCGCGCTGTCCTGTGAGGCCGACACTTCCGGTCGCGCCCACGGGATTGCTCGCGGGTCCCGTCGGCCCTTGAGGCCCCGTCGGTCCGGTGACGCCGATTTGCCCCGTCGCTGCCCCTCCAGCACCCGTGGCTCCTTGGACTCCCGTCGGCCCGGTCGCGCCCTGAAGACCGGTAAATCCAAGCTGCCCCGTGGGGCCGGTTGCGCCTTGCTGACCTTGCTGGCCTGTGATGCCTGCAGGCCCAACGCCGGCCGAAATACCCGTTACCCCCTGCTGACCTGTCGGACCCATTGGGCCCGTCTGCCCTACAGGCCCTGTCGCACCTGCGGAACCTGTTTGCCCGGCAGAACCCGTCGGCCCCTGAGGTCCGCCTCCGCCAATTCCTGAGCGACAAAGCTTGAGCAAGTACTCGAGATCGGAATTGTCGAGCGAGTGTTGGTCGAGATAGCCGGGCATGACTATTCGGTCTCCACGCGGCTTCGTCTCTCAATTTCGTAGAGACGTTCCAACTGCTTCCGCGCTTCCGCTTCCCTCAGTCGATCCAACAGTTCCCACGTAGGAAGCATGCGTCGGTAGAGATTGTCCGAGATATCGGCTCTCATCACGCCCACCACATCACAATGAGCTGTCCGCTTGCGCCGGCCGCTCCACCGGCGCCCGCACCGCCTGTCGTGCCGCCATTACCTCCTGCGCCTCCGCCGCCGCCGCCAGCGCCGCTATTGGCTGTCGGTGCGGTCCCTGCGCTCCCGTTGGCGCCCGTGACCCCAGCACCCGCGCCTCCGGCGCCTCCGTTGGGCACGGATGCCTGATTGCCGGGGCCACCGCCGCCACCGCCGCCACCCGCGCCTCCTGGGAATCCGCCGGCAGTCGCTCCGAATGCGCCGCCGGTTCCCGGTGTCAGCGTGCCGAAGCCCACAGGCGAGAACGATCCGTCGCCTACGGTGCTTGCGCCTGTTCCGTTTCCACCACTGCCCGGAATGCCGAACTTCTGATTGCTGTAAGGATTGGTGTTCGGCGCGTACTCGTTGGCCGTCGTGCTCGCACCAAACCCGATCGGCGCGCCTCCGAAACTTGCGCTGGACGAGGTTTGCGTGAGCTGTCCGCCCCGTCCTCCTGAACCGCCGTGAAAGAACAAAAGCGCGCCAAACGTCGTATCGGCGCCGAAGGTCCCAGCGCTGCCGGCGACACCCGCAGCTCCGTTGGCTCCTCCGGCACCCCCTCCTCCAATCGTAACCGCGACCGTACCTCCCGGTGTCAATCCGGTGACTGTGGCCGAACCGAAAAGCGCTGCGCCACCGCCGCCGCCGCCTCCGGTCGGAACCGATGCGCTTGTCGTTCCTCCGGCGCCACCACCGCCTCCACCACCACCGCCCCAGCCGAAAACCGTCGCCTGGGTGACACCCGCAGGAACGGTGAACGTGCCGCTGGACGTAAACGTTTGCGTATTGAGTTTCGAGCCTGGGCCAGCCGGTCCCGTCGCGCCAGCAGGTCCTGCAGGAAGAGACCCCGTGGGACCCGCAGTGCCGGTAGGCCCGATACTGCCGGTCGCTCCCGCTTGGCCCGTGGGTCCGGTCGCCCCCTGTTGTCCGGCGGACCCGGGCGCGCCCGTCGGTCCTGTGACGCCGGCCGCTCCCGCTTGTCCTGTAGGGCCAATCACGCCAGTCGCGCCCGCAAGCCCTCCCGCCGGTCCCGTCGGTCCTTGCTGTCCGGTGGGACCGATTGCGCCCGTCTGGCCCGTCGCGCCCGCTTGTCCCTGAGCGCCCGCAGCGCCCGTAATGCCTTGCAAGCCCGTGGCGCCAGCCGTGCCCTGCCCACCGCCGCCAAACCCCGTAGGTCCGGCAACACCCACAGGACCCGTAGACCCCGTCGGCCCGAGCGATCCTGTAGCTCCCGCACTGCCCGTAGGCCCGGCGCTTCCTACAGCGCCGGTAATGCCCGTCGCACCCGCACCGCTACGAAGCAAATCGATCAAGTACTCGATGTCTGTGTTGTCGAGCGAATGTTGGTCGAGGAAGCCGGGCATTTAGAAGGCCTCCTTGTGGGGCGACGCAATCTGCGATCGGATGCGAATTCGCATCACGCCCACCACAAAACGGTCAACTGACCGCTTCCGCCGTTGCCGCCCGAGGCGCCGCTACCGCCTGCAGAAGTCCCGTCCCCTCCTGCGCCTCCGCCGCCGCCTCCTGCGCCTGTATTGACGGCAGCCGAATTTCCGGCGGTGCCTGCGTTTCCAGTCGAGCCGCCACCGGTTCCGCCGCTTCCGCCGGCCGCACCATTGCCTCCGCCTCCGGCTCCCCCTCCGCCGCCTCCAGCGCCGCCGGGCAGGGTTCCGTTGATGCCGAAGCCTCCACCGCTGCCTCCAGAGAATTGCGGACCGCCGCCGCCGGGAGACGAAATGCTGTTTCCGATGCCGGCCCCGCCGCCTTGCGGAACACCCGTGGCGACGTCGAAAAATCCTGCCGCGAGAGACGAGCTTTCGGAAGAATTGCCGAGATAAATATTTTCGGGTCCCGGGCCCGTCGTCGGAGAGCCGCCCCACGAAACGGTGCCGGGACTCGTGTTGACGGCGTTCTGCTGTCCCGCGCGACCGCCGCTTGCGCCTTTGAATGTAACCGCTGTTGCTGAACCGAAAACGGTGTCGGTTCCGAACGTCCCGTCGGCTCCCGCTGCGCCTCCCGCGCCACCCCCGCCGATGGTGACAGCGACACTATTAAGAGCCGTAACCGTGGCGAACGCAAGCGAGGAGACAGCTCCACCGCCGCCGCCCCCTCCGGAAGAACGAGGCGCCACGGTGTTGCCGCTCGAACCGCCCCCACCGCCTCCACCACCGCCCCAGCCGATGAGAAGGACGCGTGTAACGCCTGCAGGAACGTTGAAGGTTCCGGTAGACGTAAACGTTTGCGCGTTTGGGCTCGCACCGACAGGACCCGTCGCTCCCGTCACCCCGGCAGGCCCAGTCACGCCACTTCCGGCGCCAGTTGGACCAATGAAGCCCGTTTGCCCAACCGCTCCCGTTTGCCCTGGCAGCCCCTGAGCGCCTGTCGGTCCTTGCGGACCTGTGGGTCCTGTAGGACCAGCCGTGCCGGTCGCTCCCGCCTGACCTGTGGGTCCCACTTGGCCCGTAGCGCCTTGCGCACCGGTGCCGCCTCCCGCGCCGGTTGGGCCCGCCTGCCCAGTCGGTCCGGCTTGTCCAGGAAGACCTTGGGCACCGGTCGCGCCGATTGCGCCCGTGGGTCCAGTGGCTCCCTGCTGTCCCGTGAGCCCTGGCGACCCCTGCGGACCGACACCGCTTCCCGTAGGCCCTTGCACACCGGTCGGGCCAGCCGGTCCTAGCGCGCCTGTGCCGCCCTGGCTGCCGGTCGGTCCTTGGCTTCCCGTTGGCCCGACGGGGCCGGTGGGACCGGTAGACCCAGACCCACGCTTGACCGTAAGGTCAATTAAGTACTCGAGATCGACGTTGTCGAGCGAGTGCTGGTCGAGCGGGCCGGGCATTTACATCCCGACCTTCGAAAACTTGTTTCGATCCTTCGAAGAGCCGGGCATGCCAAGTGCTCAGCCATACGGTACCTGAGCCACATGGGTGGGTCAATTGTGACTCGGGTCTCAGAAATTGTGACTCGGCGCTGGGAGCACAGTGTGATTCGGTGCCCTGGGCGGCAAGCCACTCGGTGTCCGAAACGCGAACGAAATCGCGCTCAGAGATACCGATGAATCCACCCCGATTTCGCCGCGAGCCAGCTCGCCGTCAGAATCGATGCCGCGATGCTCAGTTTCGCGAGATTCGGATGCAATTGCCAGAAGCCGAAGTCGTCACCGTACACGATGTGGTTGACGTCTTCGGGGGACGCGCCCAGGCCGATGGGCGGTAGCCGTCGAGTCACGATCTCTACGTCTCCGTCCATCATTGGAGGGTCGATGGGAAACTGAATGCCGAAGCCGTTTCGATAGCAACCACCGAGATACACCGGGCCACTGACTCCGATATCGAGTGGCGAGTACCGGCCTTTTGCGGCGTACGTCGCAGCGATGGCCGACTGCACTGCGTGCGAGCTCGCCGCGGTGGTCATGACGCGCGCCAAGTCGGCGACGGTGATCGAGCCTTTCTTGTCTTTGTCCAGTCCGGCGTTTGCGTTGTACGCGGCACTCGGTGCCGCTACGATGACGTCATTCAATCCGCGAGCCGTCTCGAGCGATGCCGGGTAGAAGTTGGCCTGATAAAATCGTGTGGCACTGCGAATCTTGCCGTACTGATTGACGAGCGCTTTCACATATCCGCGCACGACGGTACGAAGCTGAGCACTTGCTGGCCAGGTCAGATAGGTCTGCGGATCGGTTCCGGCGTAGGCGGAGATGAGGTCCGCGGAAGCCTGGTTGATCCCATAAAATGGCTCCCCTGCACGGTTTGGGATGGATGGATCGAATCCGCTCTCGAAATAAAGTCCCGGCAGCAAGTACTCCGGCAGAACCCCGGTTTCGCTGGCGATGCGCCACAACTCGCCATAGCTCGCCGCATCCAGGCCCATTTTAGTTGCGTCCTACCAGAGCGCCGGTCACGCCCTTGAGCTTACGCCGCTTTTCCCATAAGCTCTAGATCGATGCGCCCGCCGACCACTTCCGAGGGGGTTGTCTTCGCCGCGCTTCTGGCCCTTGGGGCAGTGACCGCAGCGGGCGCCGCCGTCGGGTACGCCGTCAGCCCTCCACCGCCGAGCAATCAATCTGTGGGCGCGGTCGAGGGGGGAACCCTGGGCGCGCTTGCGGCGAGCTTCGGCGGGCTCCTGGTGGGCGCCAACTCGAAACGTTGGCGTGCGGTGGCCGAGACGACGGCGATGGTCGGTATCGGCAGCGTCTTGGTCATCGCGGCGATTGGCGCTGTAAAAAACGTCCAGCAATTGCCGGTGACATCATGAGCGGATGGAAATGGCTTGCGCTGGCGGTGGCCGCAGGCGGTGGCTACTGGTGGTACACGCATCGCGCTGTGACGCAGCTTGCGCCCGGCAACAAGTATCAGGTGGCCGGGGCCGCGGCGGCTGTACTCGGTGTTGCAGCGATGGGCTGGTCGAGCGATGCCCAGTACACGATCGCGCCCGGCGGGAACACCGCCACGCTTCTCGGCACTTACAACGGAAATCCCACGTCGCTCCCTGCCGGCGTTACGGCCCACGCGGCGTAAGAGCCGTGAAGCTCGTATTGGGTTTCGGATCGTGAAGCTCGTCAGCTTGCCGCATGCGGCGCTCGGGTTCGATTGCTTCTCGCTGCCTACCGCCGAGCAGTACCTCGCGATGCGCGCGCTTGGGTTCGTGTTTCACGCCGGGTATTTGGACAACACCACCATCGACAACTTGAACGATTGCCTGGCGGCTGGACTCTATTGGGTGCCCGTGCAGACGGCGCGTAGTGGCGGCTGGACGCCGAGCAGCGAAACGGGAGGCGAAGACGGGGCGCGCGCACGCCGAGACGGTATTCGGCTGGCTTTGCCGGAAGGAATCAACCTGTTTCGCGACTTCGAAGGCTGTAACGTGCTCACCACTAATGCTGAAATGGAAGCCGATAGCATCTCGTGGTGTACAGAGATGCGTCCGTCCGGATTCGTCGGGAAGGTGTATCTCGGAAACGGTCTTCCCGTAGGCGTCACACCTGAATTTCTGTACCGCAAGCTGGCTTACAAAGGGTACTGGTCTAGCTTTAGCCGTGTGCCGGATGTCGCCATACGTAGCTACCAGATGCGACAGCTCTACCATCACTCCCAAGGCGAGTGCCTTGTCTCGGATGTGTTCCCCGAGGCGCCCGATCTAGTGGCGGACATGGTGATCGACGCCGATATCGCGCTGAGCGATTACCTCGGGGGCCGCGTCAACGCCGTTTCGGGATGACGAAACGGATTGTCGATCGGGATCAGTCGCGCCGGATGAAGTAGAGCGCGCGGGCGAAGATGTCGCCGTCGGTGACCGCCGGGTCCGGGTAGTTGGCGATGGCCGTAGGCAAGCGCGTGTTGCCCTTGCGCGCGCGAGCAAACGCAGCGGTCGCTTCGAGTTCGGAGGTCTGAACGGCTCGAATCGAGGGAGTCATGACCGTCGCGACGGATGCGGAGGTGTGCTGGATGAACGACATGCTGGAAGCGTAGCACGGTTCGCCAGCATCAGTGGATGCTAGGCGGTCGAAGGTCGTGACCAAACGTTAGGCAAGTGACGCTGCCATGCGACATTGGGCATCGGCCATGAGGATGTCCGTCAACATTTCTCACGTCGTCGTTGGGGCAAGTGCACGGGTCCAGATGCACCTCGACAAACTCAGACCCGCACCACGAACATTTGAGGTTTATTTCGACTTTCATGCCGTATGCGTTGACCCACGTGATCATCGCACAATGCACGCCGGGCTCCCCGGCGCGTAGTCGTCTCTTCCCCAAAGCTCGGCGCACGCCCAGCCGATGAGAGCGAGCACGAGCCACACGGCGGCGGTCGCCGTGATTTCGTCCCTGGCGCTCATTTCTCCGCCCGCTTACGGAAGTGCAGCGCAAGCATTTTGTCCGCCTGCTTTGCCGCTTCTTCGAGGATTTCCTCGCCTTCGTCTTCGTCGCAATCGACCGCAACACCGGCGCAGAAGGTTGCCCAGGCGAGTGCTTCGGTTTCGTTCTTGAACTTTATATCCAATTTCGCCACTTTTCCTCCTTTTCACTTACAAATCACAACAGCGACAACAACCGAATTGCACGTCGCCCCGTTGACGACCTGGCAGCTCGACGGCGTGCCGAGCCCTTGGCAGACGCTCGAGGTCATCAGGCACGCGCACGTCCAGTTGCAAGCGCACTCGCCCGGAAACGTTTGGATGATGCTCGAGCCGCGCGCTGGGGCGGTGGCGCAAATGTTACTGAACCCGTCGGGCGCTACGGGTGCCGGGGGGCAGGCTTCGACGCTTGCTTCCATGCCACTGGGTTTCGTTTGCGCAGCTTCTTCAGCGCTCGCGTCTGCAATCGTTGCGGCTTCGGCAGAGGCATCGATTCCGGCAGCGTCTCCCTGATGATTCGCCAATACTGGAACGCTTGCCGAATCGATGCGCTCAGTTTGAACATCAGGTAAGTCTCGAACATTCGCAAATCCAACGGCAGGCGCGGCGTCTTTTTGCGGCGTGGCATCGCTTGACTCCTCAATGGTAATCGGCGCCTGGGCGTCGAAGTTGTCGGCTAGGTAGAACGGTGCTCCGCCGCAGGCGATTGCTTGCGTGGCGACAAGCCAGCGAAGCATGCGCAGCCACCAGCGGTCGCGAGGGACAGGGTGATTCACTTCGATGTGAAGCGGCAGATGTTCCTCGAACACTTCGAGGTCGCAAATTGGGCAACGGGCGTCGATTCGAAACAAGATCGGATAGCCGCCGCCTTCCCCTCCGCCGGTGTTGCACTGATTCATGTCAACTGCTCTCTTACGTCGCGCAATTCCGGCCGATCCAGCCATCGGTAGAGCGTTCGACGTCCCACGCCGAGCGATCGTGCAGCTTCCTCAAACGTTTTCGTATTTCGCACGGCCGCAGCGACCGTCGCCGCCGCTTTCGCCGGATCGGTAAGCCAAAGAGCCGACAGGTGAGGGTTTTTGGGGTAGGGCATTTATAGCTCCAGCTCTTCGATCGCGCCGTCGAGCATCATTCCAAACATCGCCTTTGCGAACTCAAGTCCGGGCCAACGTTCGGCGAAGTTCTGCACATGTTGCGCACGGATCGCTCTAAGCGATTCGATGATGGGCGCATTCTTGGCCGCTCGACGAGCTTTCATCTCGGCGATCATGTCGCACTCGGCGCACGAACTACCAAGTGTTGGGACGGTGTGTCGGGCGTTCACTTTGCAATAAAACAGTGGATGGTCGTTTACGGCGCGACATTCAACGCAAAGCTTCTCGACAGTCGGACCGTCGCACCAGAGGCAAGCGTTCATCGCTTCCTCATCGCCGCTACAGCATTCCGCATATGCTCTCTGGCCTGCTCGAGCTGCGCATGCGGCTGTCCGCTGGCGAGCGCATCCCAGTGTGCTGAGCACCGTTCGGTAGCGATTTTGAGCGTCAACCGGTGACGGGTCATGGCCTTTTGGATTTTGGTGGGCAGAGTCATGGGTCTACCTTTTGAATTTCGGTCGGAAGCAGACGCAAGATCTCAAGAATCGAACCGCCGGCAGGCGCATCCATTTGCACATGCGTGATATGGGAGAAAACGCTGGTGATTTCGCCGATACGTCCGCGATGTTTGCCGCGAATTACCCGCACTTTGTCTCCAGCCTTCAGTTCCGCGGGCGTCACGGCCGCACCTCGTCGTCTAAGTTTGGGCTCGACGGAAACGGATCGGATTCCGTGTTCCGATGCCCATCCCACGCGTCCGGCAGCCATCCGCCCTTATTCAGCCACGCGTCGAGCGCGGCGGCGGCATCGATCAAGTCGTCAAGCTCGTCGCGCTTGTAGGCGTCCCGAGCGAGAGCGACAAGACGCGCGCGCCTGGGGAGCAGAATCGAGAGTGCTACGCGTAGCTCGCGCAAGGCTTCGTTGGGGTTCATGGGTTCACCGTGGCGGCAGCCACCCTCCTTCCAGGTTACCGGCGAACACCGTCGCGTAGCAGGAGAGCTTGCGCCATGTTTTGCCGGGTTCGCGCGCTCGCGTGGCCACAAGAAAGTCGCGGTTGGCGGCTCGCGCGCCGACGTCCACGCGCGTGCCGGCCGGAAACGTTTGCGACGTCGTAGGCGAGACGTTGATTCGTTCGGGGGTCCTGAGGGTGCGGATCATGACCCACACTCCCGCTTGAGCACTTCGATCGCCCCTTCGAACCCTTCGGCGCGCCCACTCATGCGCGAGCTACCGTCCGCCTCGGCCGCTTTTGCATAGGTCCTCAGCATTCGGATCGCCCTCTCCACCCCGTCGCTCCGCACTTCTTTTTTCCGAACCACCGGCCCGAGCTTCGGCACGACGAGCAGCACCCCGCCCGACGCGCACGACTGGCAGACGCGCGCGCCTTTCAGTCCACCGGGCGTCAGCAAGAACGCGAGAACGCCCTTGCGGTAATCCGAGCCGCAGGCTTTGCAGCGGGTCATGACGATTCTCCGATCTCATCAATCCTGTCCAGCGCTGATTCCAGCGCATCGGCAAGCGCGTCAATGAGCGTACGCGCTTCGTCTATGTCCGATGGGTCCGACGCTTCATTTAGAAACGTTCTCGCTTTCTCAATGAGTGCCAAGTCACCTTTGCTCATGGCCGCACCTGCCCCGTAGGTCCCGCCCCCGTGGCGCTCGTCTGCTCCTGTTTCGCTACGACGCTGGCGTGGCCTACGATGCCAAATTCCTTGGTCGCAAGACCGCGCAAGACCGCAATCTCGACGACCCTAGGGTCGTAGGCTTCGACCGTCGTGAGCTGGATTTCGATTTTGTAGATGGCCACGTTAGTCGGCTCCTTTCGCCGCACTGGACAGATGAGGACCCGGCTTGCGCCGCGCTCTCGAGAGACTCTTGTCGTCATCTGCCCAGTGCGACGGGCGAACCCCTTGCGGGGGCTCGCCCAGGCGCACCTTTTAGAACGCCATTTGCATCAGTTTCCCCGCTGCGCGGTCGACCGTCGAGCGGTCGTCTGCGAAGCCAATCGACTGCGAAGCGTGCGTCAGGCCTGCCACGTTTGCCCATAGCGAACGCGGATTGCCATACCAGTCCTGATGTGCTTCTGCGGTGTCGTAGCCTTCGCTAAGACGCTGGCGCGAGAGCGGAATCGAGTGCGTTTTTGCGTATTTCACCAACGTGTCCAGCACTTCGTCCTTTGAGCTGCCGAGGATCAAAGACTTCGCCGCGATGATTCCCGCTTCTTCTTCGGCCGCCCCGTCGCGATAGTGGTGCAATTCTGCCTCGAATTCGCGCAAGGCCTTGCGCATCGGCGCTTGTCCAGTGTGCCGGACGCGGACTTCGTGCACGCCTTGCGCGCCCCAAACGATGTGATTGCCGCATATCGCTTGCATGAGAAAGAACGTGAACACAAGCGAGGAGTCGCCTACTTCCGAATTGCGGACGAAGATTCCGCGCATAAGAGTGTCGGCGCCGCTACCAATGACGCGATCCGGCGCTACCAGGAAAGCGAACATGTCATGGTCGGAGGCGTACAAGCCAGCCGGCCCGATGGGGTCACCCTCGTGAATGTTTATTTGTCCGGGGAGGATATCGTCTGCCGTTGCCGGACGCGAGGGACCGTAGATGTGTCGGCCGGCCGGATTACGCCAGCCGTCGAGCCCTTGCAGGTACCGGCAGACATCGGCGTCCCATACGCGTTCGTAGCGTTCCGAGAGGCACGCGCGAAGCGTCAAGTCGCCACTCTTATGAAAGAGCAAGTCGCGGTCCAAACGGTTTTCGGCCGCGTTCTTGCTGAGTCCCACGTTGAGGCATTCCGCCGCGATGTGCGTGGGAAGCTCTCGCAGATACCCGGCCGGCGCTCCCACGATCCCCGCCAATTGGCTAAAGGCGTAGTGCGTCAGGCGCGCAGGATTGCCCTTGGCACCCACGATCGCCAGCTCGCCCGCCCTAGGCTCGGCGCGCAAGTCGCCGAACTTTACTCGCGACACCGCCGAGCCTTGCTGCGAATCCACGCAAGCGGCGGTCATGTCTTTTAGCGTCCAGAACCGTTCATCCGCCGGACGGCTAGCCCATTGGCTAGACGCGGCGTGCAATTCGTTGCCCATGGTAGACTCCTTTTCGTTGCGAGGATAATGCGGTATCCTCTTACCGGTTTGCGAGTATTCTTTTTTTTTAGTTGAATATCCGCCTAGCGCGCCACGTCCAACGGATAGTGGCGCGATGTGGCGAGGATTCAAACCTTTATTCGCCGCGAT
>Ga0070732_10000112_pt1 | contig 74996 bp, 58 predicted proteins | sample Coa_R1_5_FD_66449 | JGI IMG/M metagenome (GOLD analysis project Ga0070732, IMG submission 66449) | Surface soil microbial communities from Centralia Pennsylvania, which are recovering from an underground coalmine fire - Coalmine... | ecosystem: Environmental > Terrestrial > Soil > Unclassified ... | reverse complement strand
TGGGGTTTACGACATCGTACTGGCAGAAGGAACGGTGGTCACGTCGAGCCGCAGATACGCTCACAAGTTACGGGCGCTGCTGGAAACCTAACCCTGGCAACTGGGATTTAAATTGGCGTGCCATCTTGGAATGCCAGCGGCGAAGATGATCCGGTTGCATAAAAGTGCGCAAGATGGCTGGTTACAAAAACAAATCTTCTTCCAACGCTCATTCGCAGCAGCGGACTGTTGACCAAATTTATCTGTGCGGCAAGGTTCAGTCGCATACGACGTTGGCGCTGGCCGTAGCGAAGGGTTCCACTCCTTGACCTGCCCCCCATTCTTAGTGCAGGGATAATGAGACTTTCTCCGCATTCTGTTCGCCCCGCAGCATAGCGGGGATGGGGGCGTGGGGCAAGGGGCCGGCGTTTGAGGTCCTTGCCCCATACCCTCTGTAGAAAAGGTCTTTGGCCTTTTGCTCGGAAGCAAACTCCACCGGGGTTCGATACTGCAAGCTGCTGTGGGGCCGCCGTTCGTTGTAGTCATGCTTCCACTCGGCGATCTTGGCGCGCGCGTCGGCCAGATCGCTAAACCAGTTCTCGTTCAGGCACTCATCCCGACAGCGCCCATTGAAGCTTTCTACGTATCCGTTCTGCATGGGTTTCCCCGGCTGGATGGTGTGCCATTCAAGCCTTGCTCATAAGCCCATTGGCCGACGGCACGGCTCACGAACTCCGGTCCGTTGTCGGAGCAGATCTGCCGCGGCAGCCCGCGCCGCGCTTTCACCCGCCTCTGACTCCTTCAGAATGGCGATCATCTGTTCTTCGCTGAATCGACTCTTGCGCACAGCTTCTCCTTCCTGGCTGGTGGGACCAGCCATCCTAATCGGAGAAGTCACATTCCCGCTGGCCTAATTTTCGGGGAGCAGGTCAGCTGGATTTGCTTGCAGCTCTTTGTGACGAACAATGTTTTGAAAGACCTTTTGCCATGCTGCACTCGCAATCAAAAGCATCGCGACTCTGGCGACCAGTTCTATGACTCATATCGCAGGTTGCAGCACAGTATGTGCGCACTCACATCTCACAGGCGCATCCGATCGGGATACATCGACGACCATCTCGATTTCAACGCAGCATCCAAACGGAATCTGCGACACGCCAAAGGCGCTGCGTGCATGGGCTCCGCGGTCGCCAAAGACTTCGAGCAACAGTTCTGAAGCGCCATTGGCAACGACGTGCGGTTCGGTAAAATGCGGCGCACTATTCACAAAGACGACTAGCTTCACGATGCGCCGCACTTCGTTCAGGTCGCCGATGGCTCCCTGGAGTGCCCCAAGCAGCTCTATAGCAACGCCGCGCGCTGCCTGTTTCCCCTCGTCTGCACTAATTTCCGCGCCAAGTTTACCGACCCAAAGTTTTCCATCTTTTTTTGCCAAGCGTCCGGAAAAGTGAATCTGATTGCCGCTCCGGACAAAAGGAACAAATGCAGCAACGTAGCCGTCCACCACAGATGGAGAATCAGGCAATACGATTTGCAGGTGCTTCAGCCGCTCATAGACCGACGCCATGTTCATTCGCTCCCGGATACTCATCCAGTTTTTCGCATTGTTGATCTGAGGGCATCACGAGATCAGAGCCCTGAGTTCTAAGACAGCCCCCCTATCTAGTTGTTAACACCTCGATTAAGTGATTGATATCCTGCTCTGAATTGAACAGGTGGGGCGAAATGCGGATCTTTCCCTCCCGCATGCTCACGATAATCTTTTGCTTCTGCAGCTTCTGATAAAGCTCGGCAGTATTCTCCGGAGTCCTCGCGGTAAAGCAACCGTACGGCCCGCGCTGTGCGGAGTCTACCGGGCTGGCCGGAACGCAATCTTTAGGGAGATTTTCGAAGAAGAGTTCGATCAACTTCCGGTTATGTTCGAGCACTAAGTCAGGCCCGACCCGCGACACAAAATCCACCGAGGCATCCATGGCCACCAGATTGAAATTGAAATAAGTGGCCGCCTCCGCGGCATCCCAACGTTTCGCATTCGCTGATGGTCTGGGATCGACAAAATTCAATTTAAAAAAACTATCCGTGCCTTGCGCCGTCCAATAAAACGGCCCTGGAAGCCCCGTATTCTGATGTTCGCTCTTGGCCCAGAAGAATCCTGTGCCGTAGGCGCTGAGAAGCCATTTATATCCGGCACACACCAGAAAGTCGGCGCCAAGTTCGCGGACATTCATCGGCACCGCGCCGCAGGACTGGCTCACATCAAGCACAAGCAGTGCCCCTTGCGCATGACACGCCGCAGCCACACGAGCCGCATCAAGCAAGGAGCCATCATCAAAGCGCACATGACTGACCGAGACGACCCGCGTACTCGGTGTCATCGCTGCAATGAGATCGTCCGCCGTGATGAACCGGCCTTGCGGCGCTACGATTTTGAATTTCACACCCTCGCGTTCTTCCATGGATTTCCAAGTGGCATATTGCAGCGGGAATTCACCTTTGGCCGTGATGACCTCATCACCCGAATGCCACCTCAGGAGATGGGCTACGGCCGCAACGCCACTGCTTGCTCCAGTCGTGAGCGCGATTTCTTCCGGCTTTGCTCCAATCATTTTCGAGAGGGACTCACGAATCCGGATTGGCACTTCGAAGAAGACTGCGTCATCCACGTGATGTGGAAACTTGTTGGCTTCGATCGAGGTTTGCACAGCGCGCAGGGCAATGCGAGGGATGGCGGCATGGGCCGCGGTGTTCAGGTATGTTGCATCTTCAATCTCGAACCACTCGTTCCGCCACTCAGTTGCGGTTCGTGACGTAGCAAGTTTGTCGGGGGTGACGGCTTGACGAATCACAGGTTGTCCTCCTCCGAAGTCTTGGCACATGCACGAAATCGATCCAGTTCCACTACAAAGGCAGCCCATTTGTGTCGCCCGAACCGTTCGACCACTCTGGTCTGCACTTCTTCCCATTGTTCTCCCGCCTTTTGGAGGAGTCGGTACCCCTTGTAGGTAATGACCGCCGTAAGCGACCTCGCGTCTGTTCCAGCTGCGGTCTTCACCCATCCGTCTCGCACCATGGGGTCCAAGGCTCGATAGAGCGAGGACCGATCCATTTCCAATTGCTCAGCTACATGCGCGAGGGACCGGCCCTTACTGCGGTCGATGCAACGCAAGATTGCAAGCTGAGTGACGTTCATCGGTGAAGTAGCGAGCGCAGCGTCATAGACCCGGCCCAAGACCCTGGAGAGCTTCTTGATAGAGGTGCAAGCACAGGGTCGAGGGACGATTTTCATCCCAAATGATGTGTACACATCGTTTATGATAGCACAAGTGATCTGCGATCGCCGCCACTGCCACCGTCAGCGTGCCTCAACAGCAATTCGGATCGCTGTACCAGCGCCGGCATATGCATTCTCCGTACCCCGGCACTTCGATTTACAGATCCTTCTATGCCGTCCGGCGATTCCCCGCGAACCCCCGTCGTCGCGGCATCGCGGGAAGCAACCCCCGCGCCCCGAGATAGAGGCCCCGTGGATGCACGTATACACGTCGATCATGACGAACGGTCGCAACCACACCGTCACCACGGTCGCTGTGCTTGCCGCATATCACCTCGCCATTACCGAACTATGGCAGGATCTCCTGACGGGAACACAGACGGAGCAGGTCGCGCGGCGCCTCCAGGATGCCCTGACGCCAGAAAGCCCGCTGACTGCTTTTCATGCCAATGCCATCGACGAATGCGCAAAGGGAGATCCCGCAATTCTGTTAACGCTTTTCGACCTGATGCGCATCTCGCTCACTTACGTCACAAACACAAAGGGCGGCGACCAGGTCATTGACGCGTTCAGGGAGGAAGTGGCCAAGGCACACAAGCGCCGCGGCGGAAACTTTGGCAATGTCTACACCTTCGAGGCGACAGAGTTGACCGACGACGACTACGGCCAGATGTTCCCGCTCTATACCACGTACTTCTTCGTGAACCACGACATGGAACAGCAGATGCAGCTCGGGAGCAAGAGAAAACTCTTCGGCGGCGAAGGCGGCAAGCCCTTGACCGCCTTTATTACAGGGGTCGGGAAGTTGGTGATTACGCCGCTGGTCAATATACTGTTGCCAACAAATGGGTGGCGGTTGTCACGCCGGTTCCTTGCGGACGGTTTCACGAAAGCGGAGAACCCATGTCTTGCCCCGGCTGATCTGGGTGCTGCCATGCTGCTCTTTCACTTCGCACTCCTTTTCGCCCAGCGCGCCCGCGCGGCTTTCTGTGCCTGCTCACGGCGCTGCTTCTTTGTGCGAGACGCATTCGATGCCTTCGCTCCCTTACGACCGAGCTTGCTGAGGTATTGCCGTGTAGCGTCGTCCATCTCTGGATTTTATGCTCAACGGTTGAGCAATAGCTAGAGAATAACGCGAAGGATGCCGAGGCGCTTCTGTGGCACAATCCGTAGCACACACCCGCCAGACTGACGCATAAGCATGCGTACTAATGGGTGGTTATCGTCTAGATAAGCTGTTGAAGGGAAATGAAAGGGAAGTAAAAGAGGAATTTAGCAAACCGCCGCCTTCAGCCACTCGGCCACCTCTCCGTTCCTCAGGTGAGTGAGTCACCTTGGCAAGGATACCCCGAAAGCAGTTTGCGTGTCACCTAACCGGACAGTCAGAGCGAAAGCGCTGGTTGACGCGTCGGCTTTGCAACCTTTAAGGGCCGAAGCCGCCTTCAAGCCGGGGCGACCGCTTTCAGTTGGTGGGCGGGCGGCTGCTTGAAGGTGAGCGCAAGATTTGCAGCAAACACCGTCACCGCGGCGAGTTCGCAAATCGCCGACACCGGCAGTATGTTCCAGGCCGGCGGCCAGTAGCCTTCGTAGGCAAGAATCTCGCTGCTCACTCGCAGGGCGCAGCCCAGGTTGAGAAGAAGAAGGCAGACCAGCATCAGTCGCGGGCTGTAGAGAACTCGCATCCCGGCAAATGCAGGCAGAACCCGTTGTCCCACCGAAAAAACCATGCCGGCTATGAAGCCCACGGTCAGCGCGTGCCGCGAAGCGCCGGTCCAGCCGTTGTTGCGGTCAAAGTAGGCCGCGCCCACACCCAGCGCAGTCGCCAGCATGAGCCAGATATAGGCGCCTTTGATGAAAACGGAGAACGAAGAATGGACTCCACGGGCTTTCGCTGGGCGCTCCCCTGGCTGGAGGATGTGAAAGGCCTTCACCGATGCGATGGCGCCGATCGCCAGCAGCCACGGCGCCAGGCGGGCGAGTCCGGCCTGCGCCGCGACAACGCCGGCGAGGTCGAGGCCGAGAGCAAGACGAAGCGCGGTTTCGTCGACAGGTTTTAGACCGAGAAATGTCGGCAGCCATCGGGCGCTGAAGCCCAGGATCGTAGGAATAATGAACGCGAATAGAAGAATGGTCAGAAACCGCGACTCGAACGTGCCCGGAAATGCGGCGCCGGCCCCAGTCAGGCTTGCGTACATCGACGCGACCAGATTCATAACCAGGCCGATTCCCAGGCCAAGAGTGCCCATCAGGACGGAGACGACCCACAGCGGCGGTCCGCTACGCGTCGGCTGGGCTGGGTCGGGACGATGCCGGCTCACCGATCGGAGAAAAATCAGGAAGGCGCAGAGCTCGAGTACAGCGGAAAGCGGCAGCAGCGTGCGCCAGTGCCACTGATAGACGCCGGTACTCCAGCGCAGAAGCACTCCGGAGGTCCAGAGCGCCCACGCGGTCCAGCCACGCCGGGCGGACTGCACTTTGCCTCCGGTCATCTTGGGGATGGAATAGAAGCCGATCCCCAGGATGAAGGTGCCGATCCAGCCGAAGATTTGCGCGTGGCCATGTGCCTGAATCCACGCAGCATTAACAGAGGCGTGCTGCCCGCTGATCGAGATCAGGTTCCACACGCCCAGGAACGTCCCCGGCAGAAGCATGAAGAAGAGCCCGGCGAGAGCGTAGCCCATCATCAATCGCTGGGCACTCTCTTCACGGGCCCTGGTCAGGATGGCGGGCGTTCCCCCCGGTTCTTGCGTGGAGGCGTCAAACGCCTGGTCTGGAGCACGAGCAGCCATGGTTCACGCCTCAAGCTCGATCGCCCGGGGAAAGAGTATGTTGTTTTCGCGATGCACATGCTGGTGCAGGTCGGCCTCAAAGTCTTTCAGGGCTGAATAGAGCGTCTTGTAGCTGAAGCACGCTGTCTCAGGCGGGGTATAACCGGACGTCAGCGTACGAATTGTCTCCAGCGCTTTGCCTGCCGATGCATGTTCCATCTCCATCATGCGCACGGGATTGCTGAGGGAGCCGAACGGGGCTACCGGCGCCGGCTTGCGCGCGTCCACCGCTTGTTCGAGCTTCTCGATGTAAGGGAACAACACCATCTCTTCCTTCATCATGTGCGCCGTGAGCTCGTCGGCAAGATCGCCGAACGTCTGCTGGACCGCAGGCAGTTCGGGATGCGCGGAGCCGTGAACGGCGACGACCTTAATCAACAGCTGCTTCAGGCGGGGGATCTCCTGCTTCACATACACGTGATGCGTCCGAAGAATAAAGGCTACCAGGTCGGTGAGCGGGGCGTTGCTGAAGTCTGGATTCGCAACGCCAGTTTCAGCGCCGGGCACCATGTCATCTTCCAGGCTGCGCAGTACGTCATCCACCGGGATGTTGGCCTGCCGGCAGGCATCCTGCAGGGGCTTGCCGCCTCCGCAGCAATAGTCGATGCCGAACTTCTCGAAAACTCGGGTCGCATTGGGGATTTCTACTGCCAGGTCGCGGACGGTACGGGTCGCATTGAGGTCCATTGGCTTCTTCTCCTTGGAAATTGCATTCGATGCATTCTCGAGAAGAAGAATAAAGACCGGGCTTGGCCGCAGGCGATGACTTTTGTCACAGCTGGGCGATCAACCAGCGCTTTCCAGCTCGGCTTTTAGGCGGCGGAGATCGGGGATGAGCACCGTCTTGGCGTCCACGCGGATCAGCTCTTCCGCTTGCAGCCGGCTCAAGTTGCGGGAGACCAGCTCGCGTACCGTTCCGATCTGCGAAGCCAGGTCCTGATTGGGCGGAAGCCGGATCTCGATTCCGGCCTGTGTCTTTTTCCCCGACTGGGCGAGGCGCAACAACACGGAAATAAGCCGGGAACGGACCGTCGTAAATGAAAGCTCCTCGATGATCCCCACCAGCTTGCGGAGCCGCGCGCCTACGATCTTAAGCACTTTCAACGGCACCTGGGGATGGACATGGCAGAGCGAGTGAAAATCCTGCCGGCTGATGAAATAAAGGCGAGTGTCATCTACGGCCGACGTGGAAGCCGGATATGTGCCCCCATCAAATACGGGCAATTCTGCTACTGAGCTTCCCGGGCCTTCAATGGTCAGCACCTGTTCCCGGCCGCTCGGCGCGCTCTTGAAGATTCGCAAGTGGCCCGTCTCGACCACGAAGAGTCCGGCGCAGGGATCACCTTCGCTGAAGACCAGATCCCCTTTGGCGTAGCTGCGAGCCACAGCACGCTCTGCCAGGAACTGCAGCTCAGTTTCAGAAAGATCGGCGAAGATCGGAACTCGGCGGAGAGTATCTACCGTGCTTGGTTTGGACGGCATCCCACGAGCATTGTAAATCGCGTAGAAGTCAGGAACTGTGCGTAATGAGCCGGAAGGCGGCCCGGCCTAGGCGGTCTTCTCGCGCAAGACGGGATTGATTGCCTGCGGGATGCTTTCCTCGGCAGGAAGCAGATCGGCCACATGCTCCACGGCGTCTGATTTCGCGAGCGTTACCTGCTGGGCGCTTGCTCCGAGAAGTGCGGCACAATCCTGTACCGGGTAGCACTCGACAAACGCCATGACGAAAACGAATCGCTCAAACGGCGCCAGGCAGCTGACGGCTCCCGCGAGGGTCTGCTGCGTCCGCTTTGAATTCTCCTTGAAGTTCCCGCTAGCAGCATGAGGCGACGGCGCTACGGCTTGAATGGCGTTCCTGATGATCGCCCGCTTGCTCCAGGTGTGTGCCCAGTCGTGGAATGCCGCGTTGCCCGGAGCTTCTTCGTTCAGTCCAAAAACCAGGCAATGCTCGGCCAGGGCGCGGTCGCCGGTCAACAGAAGGGCCAGCAGCCGTAGGCCGGGTTCGCCCTCGGTGAATATCTCTCTGAAGTCGTAGTGAGTGGCATATTCTTCTGCCTGTTCCCGAAGATCCTGATCTTTTTTCCAGCGAAACATGTAAATCCTTCTCGGGTACTCACGATCGATGCTGCTCTTTGCCTTTCTCTCAGAAAGAACGTGCCAGTTTGTGTCCCGGTGGCTGAAAGAACTGCAAGCCGCGTGCCAAAAACGGCTGTTCCGGCAGATTTGCACAGCTTATTTTTTTATGCCGCTCGGCAACCTATTGTGCTTTTTGGGGTTGATCCCAACGAGCGGTTTTTCCTAGGAAATTCACCAGGAGAATTCAAAGGACGTTCCCGGCCGAAACGCTTATAATGCGCGGGTTGAAAGACTGCTGGTGTTGTCGGCACGACGACTGACTCAAGCGCAAGGAGATGAAGATGAAAAAGCATCTTGTGGCCTTCCTGTCCATGATCGGCCTGGCAGGCGTAACCGGCCCGGTACGCGCACAGGTTCTGAAAGGCTCGGACGAGGAGTCCAAGGTCAAGACCGAGAGCAAGATCAAGAGCAGCAAACAACTCGCCGAAAAAAAAGGCGCCAACGCCCAGATCCAGGACAAGCGTAAAGACAAGTGGGCGAAGGCCGATGCTGAAAACAAAGCGGTCAAAGCCGACGTTCAGCACAAAGCGGTAAAGAATGACGCGTCTATAAAGAGAAGCAAGGATGCGGCAGAGATCAAGAGCAACAAGAACCAGGCCAACATCAAGATGAACCAGAAGACTGCTCCGACGGAGCCGGCGACGCAGCCCAAATAAATCGGCGGCAATTTACCAGCGATGCAGTGAGGATCGCGAATCACCTGGCAGCGGCCCGCGAAAATCTGATTGATTTCGGAAAACGTTCCGCTTCGCTCGCTGTGTTCTAATCTGCCCGTGCAGCTTTCCGACTTCAACTTCCAGCTTCCTGAAGAGCTCATCGCCCAGGAGCCGCTGCCCGTGCGCAGCGCCTCGCGCATGCTGCACCTGCGCCGAGATTCGGGCGCATTCGAAGACCGCAGATTTCGCGACTTCCCGGGTCTGCTGAACCCGGGCGACCTGCTGGTGCTGAACAACAGCCGCGTTTTCCCGGCTCGCTTGTTTGGCCGCCGATCGGGCGCGCGCGCGCAGCAGGTGAGCGCGAAAAATCCTGCGGCCAGGGATTTTCTTCAGGGACGCGTGGAAGTCCTGCTCACGCGCCGGATTGCTCCACAGGAGTGGCAGGCGCTGGTCCATCCGGGACGCAAGATCGGCGTCGGCGAGAAGATCTACTTCGGCGAAAACAAAGAGCTCATCGCTGAAGTCATCTCCCGCGGGACTTTTGGCGAGCGGACTTTGCGTTTCGCCGGCGTCCCCGACTTTTTTGCCCGGGTGGAGGCCCTGGGCCACGTGCCGCTGCCACCCTACATCGATCGTCCGGACCGCCGTGAAGATCGCGAGCGTTACCAGAACGTTTACGCGCGGGCGGACGCTACGGGCAGCGCTGCGGCGCCAACCGCGGGCCTGCACTTTACAGAGAGCATTCTCCAGGCGGTTCGCGCTCGCGGGGTGGAGATCGCGGAACTCACGCTGCACGTTGGCCTGGGAACCTTTCAGCCGGTGCGGACAGAAAACGTCGAAGAGCACAAGATGCACCGCGAGAACATCTCGATTTCTGAAGCTGCGGCGCAGCAGATCAACCGCGCCCTCGCCGATCGCCGCCGAATCGTGGCTGTTGGCACCACCACCGTGCGCACTCTCGAATACGCAGCGCTGCACGGCGGCGGTTCCGGAATTCAGGCGGGATCGGGCGAGGCTGACATCTTCATTTATCCCGGCTTCCAGTTTCGCGTGACCGGCGCCGTGCTCACCAACTTCCATCTGCCGCAATCGACCTTGCTGATGCTGGTCTCGGCGTTCGCAGGACGCGAAAACATCCTGCGCGCTTACCAGCATGCGGTGGGCGAAAAATACCGCTTCTTCTCCTACGGCGACTGCATGTTCATCGAGTAAGCCCGGCGGCGGTTTCATTTATCATCGTTGGCAGCGCATGAACATTCGACTGGACGGAAAAACCGCCATCGTGACCGGATCGACCGCCGGAATTGGACTAGCCATTGCCCAGCGGCTCGCCGAATCCGGCGCCGCGGTGATCGTGAACGGGCGCACGGAGCAGCGAGTTCAGCAGGCCTTGCACGAGATTCAGGCGGCTGCATCCGACGCCAAACTCAAAGGCGTTGCCGCCGATCTCGGGACTGGGGAAGGCGCCAAGGCACTGATCGCGGCTGTGTCCGATGCCGACATTCTCGTGAACAACCTCGGCATCTTCGAGCCCAAGCCGTTCTTCGACATTCCCGACGATGACTGGGAGCGATTCTTTCGCGTCAACGTGCTCAGCGGCGTGCGTTTGGCGCGGCATTACACTCCCGGCATGGTCAAGCGCGGATGGGGCCGCGTGATGTTTATTTCCAGCGAGTCGGGCATCCAGATTCCCGCCGAGATGGTTCATTACGGAATGACCAAGACCGCGCAGCTCGCGGTATCGCGAGGCCTGGCGGAGACGGTGGCGGGCAGCGGCGTGACCGTGAATGCCGTGCTCGCCGGACCAACGCGCTCTGAAGGCGTGGAGAAGTTCGTCGACCAGATGACCCGGCGTTCCGGGAAAGGCTTTGCGGAAGTGGAGAAAGATTTCTTCCGCGCCATTCGCCCAACGTCGCTGCTCAAGAGATTTGCTACTACAACTGAAGTCGCCAATATGGTCGTTTATCTTGCTTCGGAAGAAGCGTCCGCTACCACCGGCGCCTCGGTGCGCGTTGATGGCGGAGTCGTACGTTCGATTGCGTAGTTGATAGTTTTTGTTAAGGACTTATTGCCTTGCGATCGCGTTTGCTGGTTTTTATCAGCATTATCCAGACCATCCTCTTCCTGGGACACTGGCTGCTCTACGTCACCTGGTCCAGTTTCTGGGGCAGCGCGGCCTCGTCCACGGGGATGAAGATCGCCGTCGCCCTGCTTTCTGTCAGCTTCGTTGGCGCCTCCCTGTGCGCGTGGTACTCGCACCATCCTGTGATCAGGATCTTTTACACGCTCGCGGCCGTGTGGCTGGGAATGGCCAGCTACTTTCTCTGGGCGTCGCTGCTGTGCTGGATCGTTTACGCCGTCAGTCTCCTGAGCGGACTTGGCTGGCGGCCGGCCTACATCGCCGACGTTCTGTTTGGCGGGGCAGTTTTGACTGCGGCTTACGGCCTGATCAACGCCTCCAAGTTGCGCGTCACGCGGCTCAGCGTAGCGCTGCCTAATCTGCCGGCGCAGTGGCGCGGACGCGTGGCGGCACTGGTCAGCGACATGCATCTCGGCCACGTCAGAAATGGCCGCTTCATTCGCCGGCTGGTCAATACGCTGAGGGGCCTAAGCCCCGACGTGGTTTTTCTTGCCGGCGACCTTTACGACGGCACCTCGGCGAACTTTGAAAAGCTCGCTGAACCCTGGCGGGAATACATTGCGCCCAACGGCAACGGATCGCACTCTGAAAACGGCAACAGGGCGAAACCCGGGCTGGGCGTCTACTACATCGCCGGCAACCACGAAGAGTTTTACAGCCGCGCCGAGTATCACGCGCCCCTGGTGGAAGCCGGCGTGCGCGAACTGAACAACCAGAAGATGGAAGTCGACGGCCTGCAGGTTGCCGGCGTACATTACCGCGACGCCGCCTATCCGGAGCGCTACCGGCAGATTTTGCGCGACGCCGCTCTCGACCGAAATCGCGCCAGCGTGCTGCTGCTGCACGCGCCGGTGAACCTGCACGTCGCCGAATCCGAGGGCATCTCTCTTCAGCTTTCCGGCCACACCCACGGCGGCCAGTTTTTCCCGTTCACCTGGGTCGCCGGCCGCGTCTGGGGCAAATTTATCCACGGATTGAGCCGTGAGGGCAACCTGCAGGTCTATACCAACTACGGCGCCGGCACCTGGGGACCGCCGTTGCGCGTGGGCACATTTGCCGAGATCGTGCTGATCCGGTTTGAGTGAAGCTCACCGCTGACAAGTCCCCGCAGTGATTCTCATTGACCGAGGCAGCGGCGGTTGTGAGCACGACGTCACCGCAGCCCGATCCGGCGAGCCGGCCTGTTAAAATTTTCTGTTGGCTGCTTCCACCAAACCTGTACCGAAGGGCCGGGTCTTTCTCATGGACTCGATGTCCTTCATCTTCCGTGCCTATCACGCCATGGCGCGGCAGCGGCCCATGTCGACGAAGACCGGCGTCCCCACCGCGGCAACCTACGTTTTCGTGAACATGCTGCGCAAGCTTCGCGCCGACTTTCATCCGGAGTACCTGGCCGCCGTCTTCGACGTTGCTGGACCCACCTTTCGCGACGAGCAGGCCAAGGCGGTCAGCTCGGTGCGCAAGTTCGACATCAAGACGCAGACCTTTAAGGAAGTCGAATACCACGGCTACAAAGCGCAGCGGGCGGAGATGCCGCCCGACCTGGCGCAGCAAGTTCCTTACATCCGGCGCGCGCTCGAGGCCTATCGCATTCCCATCCTGGAGCAGCGCGGCTTTGAGGCTGACGATGTGATCGGCACGCTGGCGCGCAAGGCAGCGGCTGAGGATTACGAGGTCTATGTCGTCTCCAGCGATAAAGACATGCTGCAGCTGGTCAACGACCGTATCTGCGTGTTGAATCCGCCCAAGGACAACCTGATCTGCGACGCGGCCAAGGTCGAGGAGATTCTTGGGGTCCGCGCCGAACAGGTGATTGACGTGATGGCCCTGCGCGGCGACTCCATCGATAACATTCCCGGCGCGCCCGGCATCGGCGACAAGGGATCGGTGGATCTCATCAAGCGCTTCGGCACGCTGGAGAACGCTCTCGATCACGCCGCCGAAGTGGAGCGCAAGACCTACCGCGAGTCGCTGCTCAACAATCGCGACACCATTTTGTGGAGCAAGCAGATGGTCACCATCGACCAGAATGTCGCCATCGATCTCAATCTCAACCAGATGGTGGCAGGCGAGCCGGACAGCGACGCTCTGCGGAAGCTCTTTAGCGAGCTGGAGTTCACCACGCTGCTCAAGGAATTGGCGCCGGCCATCGAGCTCAAGCAGACGGACTACGGCGACTTCAAGTCCGCGGCCGAAGTCGCGAGCCTGGCGCAAGCCGCGGTCCGCGCCCAATCGCCGCTGGCAGTGGCGTTTACTTTCAGCGAAGCCGCCGCAGCCGACGAGGAATCTGAGGAAGAGGCGGAAGCCAAAGCGGCGGGAGAGGGCCTGCTCTTTGCCGCGCCGGCTTCGCCGCAGAATCCGGCGGACGCCGCGCTGCCGGTCGCGCTTTCTTCCCAGGCCGGCAAAGCGAACACTGCGGTGCTGGACGGAAGCGAGATCTCCGCAGAACTCAAGCGCGTCCTCAGCGACGCGCAGGTGCCCAAAGCGATTCACCACTACAAAGCCGCGCTGCGTGAACTGGAACCGCGCGGTGTCGCGCTTGAGGGAGTGCGCGATGAGCCCATGCTCTACTCCTACCTCATCAATCCCACTTACGCCAAGCACTCCCTTGCTGAGATCGCGCTGCGCAGCTTCAACCTGAATCTTTCCGGATCGCTGGCCGAAGCCGCCGATGTCACCGGCCGCATCACTACCACGCTGCGGCAGGAGGTCGAGACTGAAGGCCTGATGCCGGTCTACCAACAGATCGATCTGCCCCTGGTTCCGGTGCTGGCGCGCATGGAGCATGCGGGAGTCAAGATCGATACCGGCGCTCTCAGCGAACTTTCGGTTCGCCTGGAAAAAGACTGTGACTCCAAGGCGCGCGAGATACACCTGAAAGCCGGCCAGGAGTTCAATATCAACTCGCCCAAACAGCTGGGCGAGGTGCTCTTCAACAAGCTCAACCTCAGCAAGCCGGTGAAGTACGGCAAGGGCAAAACTATTTCTACGGCCGTCGACGTGCTGGAAGAGCTTGCCGAGGAGCATGAGGTTCCGCGCCTGGTGCTCGACTATCGCCAGCTTTCCAAACTCAGGAGCACGTATGTCGATGCGCTGCCGCTGCTGCTGAATCCGGTCACGCGACGCCTGCACACCACTTTTAACCAGACAGGCACGGCGACCGGCCGGCTTTCCTCGGTCAATCCCAATCTGCAGAACATTCCCATTCGCACCGAACTCGGCCGCGAGATTCGCGCCGCCTTTATTGCGGAGCCGGGAACGGTGTTGCTGGCCGCCGACTACTCGCAGATCGAACTGCGGCTGCTGGCGCATTTTTCCGAAGACCCGCTGCTGGTGGAAGCCTTCCGCCGCGGCGACGACATCCACGCGCTTACCGCCTCGCAGGTCTTCGGCGTGCCGCCGCTGATGATCGACGCCGAGCACCGCCGCCGCGCCAAGGCCGTGAACTTCGGCATCGTTTATGGGCTCTCACCGTTTGGGCTGTCGCAACAGATCGGCATCGAGCAGCGCGAGGCCAAAAGGTTCATCGACGCCTACTTCGAGAAATACCAGGGCGTGCGCAAGTTCATCGACCGCGTGCTGGTCGAGACTCGCCGCGAGCAGCGCGTCAAGACACTCTTCGGCCGGTCGCGCCCCATTCCCGACATCAACAGCAAGAACCCCAACATGCGCGGCTTTGCCGAGCGCACCGCTGTCAACACTCCTTTGCAGGGTACGGCCGCCGATCTCATCAAGCTGGCCATGATCGAGATCGACCGCGAACTGAGAGCGCGCGGGCTCAGGTCGCGCATGCTGCTGCAGGTCCACGACGAGCTGCTTTTCGAAGTTCCCCAGGCGGAGCTGGCTGCCATCCGCGACCTGGTGCGCGACAAAATGGAAAACGTCCATTCCCTCAAAGTTCCGTTGCGGGTCGAGATCGGAGTCGGACCAAACTGGCGCGACGTCGACTGATTCTAGCCATCGCTTCGGCCGCGCTCGATCGCTTCCCTCATATAGCGCGCATTGCGAATGCGGCGGATGTGCCATGCGCGAAGGTAGACCCTGCCCCACACCGACATTACAAACCATCCCAGGACCCCAAACACCGCCGGAAGAAAAAACACGCAGATCACAAACGCGGAGAGGCCAGTCACAATTTCCAGCAGCGGACGGAAGAAGACAACCACCAGGCTTGCCGCCAGACCAATGATGGCGATATTGATTGCGGTGCGCGCTCGCGGGTTCATCGGCCGTTCCTCCGTCGATCAGAAGCGCTAAGTGGATCCCAGCGCCTTCTGAATCGCCCCCGCGATCTCGCCGGCCAGATGTTGCACTATAGCTTCCGACTCCGCCTCCACCATCACCCGGGCCAGCGCTTCCGTCCCCGAGTAGCGGACGTTTACGCGGCCGTTGCCGTGCAGTTGCTTTTCTGCATTGCGAATCGCTGCGACGACTTCAGGTATCCGGTCCAGCGGACGCTTCTCGCGCACGCGGACGTTCTTGATGGTCTGGGGAAAAACTTTCAGGCCGGCCACCAGTTCGCCCAGCCCCTTGCCGCTCGCGGCCACGATCTCCAGAACGCGCAGCGCGGTCATCAATCCATCGCCGGTGGTGGCCACACGCGAAAGAATGATGTGGCCCGATTGCTCGCCGCCCAGCACCGCGCCGGTCTTCAGCATCTCTTCCAGGACGTATTTATCGCCCACGGGCGCGCGCAGCATCTTGATCCCCGACATGCGCAGCGCGATTTCCAGCCCCATGTTCGACATGGTGGTGGCCACCACCGTGTTCTGGGCCAGTTCGCCGCGCCGCTGCAGCTCGCGCGCCAGCAGCAGCATCACCGCATCGCCGTTGACGACTTTGCCCGTGGAGTCGGCGAAGAGCGCGCGGTCGGCGTCGCCGTCAAAGCAGATTCCCAGATCTGCCTCTCGCGCGACCACCTCGCGCGCCACAATCTCCGGGTGCAACGCTCCGCATTGCGCGTTGATGTTGCGGCCGTTGGGCGCGCTGTGCGTGAACTCGGCGCGCAACCCGCAGGCGATGAGCACTTCGGGAGCAACAGCGGAAGCGGCGCCATTGGCGCAATCCACCACCGCCTTCATCTTTGCGGCGCCCGCGATGGGATGTGACAGCCACTGCTCGTAAGCTGCGCGCAGCCGCGCATCGCCGGGGAGAGACGGGATAGTCGATTTGATTTCGGAGTCGTCCGCGGCTTCAAGCAAGGAGAAGATTTCCTTCTCGATTTCCAGTTCCGTCTGGTCGGCCAGCTTGTAACCGTCGCCGCCGAATACTTTGATCCCGTTGTCCTGCCAGGGATTGTGCGAGGCGGAGATGACCACGCCCGCGGAAAAGCCCTGCGTGTGCGCCAAATAGGCGACTGCCGGCGTGGTGATCACGCCTGCGCTCGAGATCTCGACTCCGGCCTTCTGCAATCCGGCGGCAAGCGTGTCGGCAATCCAGGCGCTTGATTCACGCGTGTCCTGGCCGATCACTACCCGTTTGCGCGGCTCCGGCAGATGGTCGCCCAGCGCCCGGCCAATGGCATAGACAGTCTTTTTATCCAGCGGATACTGCCCGGCAACGCCGCGAATTCCATCCGTCCCAAAAAGCTTTCTCACCTTTGTGTTCCTTCGCGTCCTTTGTGGTTCACGGTTTTGTCTTCTTCACTTCGGCCACAAAGCTTCCGCCGGCCACGCGCGCGGAAACTTCCTGTCCCACACGCAATTGCGTTGCGTCCTTCACCAGCGCGCCGTTGGCATCGAATACCAGGGCGTAGCCGCGATCCAGAATCTTCAACGGCGAGAGCGCGTCGATCTTCGCCGCCAGCTGTTCCAGCCGCGACCGTTCGCCGGCGATGCGCGCGCGCAGAGCGTGGAGCAGCGCATTGTTATCGGCGTCCAGGCGGCTGCGCGTGAGCGCCAGCGACCGCCGAAAATCGAAGTGCGTTACCCGCGACGATGCAACCTCCAGACGCCGCCCGTATTCCCGCAGCCGCGCCTGAAACTCGCTGGCCAGGCGGAAGATCAGCTCATCCAGCCGCTGCGCGCGGCGGGCCAGCTGATCCTGAATGCGGGCGAAGGCGCCGTGCTGCGCCAACTCCGTGAGCTGCTGGCGCGCCATGAGCAGGCGGTAACGCGCGGCGCGCGCCAGCCGATCATGCCATTGCGCCAGGTGCTCATCCAGCCGGTGTTTGGACTCGATCACCAGCTCCGCCGCGGCTGACGGCGTAGGGGCGCGCAGGTCGGCGACAAAGTCGGCGATGGTGAAATCCGTCTCGTGCCCCACGGCCGAGATCACGGGCAGTTGCGACGAAGCAATCGTCCGCGCCAGGCCTTCGTCATTGAACGCCGCCAGGTCCTCGATGGAGCCGCCGCCGCGGGCGACAATAATCACGTCGACGTTGTGCGCGCGGTTGAAGTAACGAATTCCCGACGCGACCTCCAGCGAGGCTCCCTCTCCCTGCACCTGCGCCGGATAGATCAGAATCCCTGCGCTCTCATGCCGCCGTGCCAGCACGTTGAGCATGTCGTGCAAGGCGGCTCCGCGCTGCGAAGTGACAATGCCGATCGTCCGCGGCAGCAGCGGCAGCGGCTTCTTGCGCGACGGGTCGAACAATCCTTCTTCCGCGAGCTTGGCCTTGAGCTGCTCAAACGCCACCTGCAGCGCCCCGGCGCCGCGCGGCTCCAGAAATTCGGCGGAGAGCTGGAGCTCGCCGCGGACGTCGTAAATCGTGACCCGCCCGCGGGCGATGATCTGCATGCCGTTATCTGGACGAAAGCGCAGCAAGCGTGCCTGCGAGCGGAACATCACCACGCGCAGCTGCGCGTCGCCGTCCTTGAGCGTGAAATAAAGATGCCCGGATTCCGCAGGCCGGAAGTTGGAAACCTCGCCTTCCACCCATACGTCGGTGTAAGCGCGCTCCACCATGGTGCGCACCGCGCCGATCAGGTCGGCCACGCGCCACACACGCCGCGCCAGCGCTTGCTCAAAGGTAAAGCCGAGTTGGCCTTCCACGGACACTCCAGAGTTAAATCGTCACCGACCCAGGCGAGAAAACAGCCAGATAACCGCCGAGAGAGCCACGCTCAGGACAATGCACGTGCCTAGCGGGAAGTACAGCGCTGTGTGCTTGCCGCGGATTACGATGTCGCCCGGCAAATGGCCCAGGTGCAGACGTCCGGCAAACATGAATAGAGCTCCGGCCAGAAACACCGTCGCGCCCACCACCAGCAGCAACTTCCCCAACTCGGTCATGAATCTATTCTATCTTCCGCCCACGCTCTCGCAGACCGGGCGACGCGATAAGCGCCGCCCGTCTTTCGACTGCCTCCCAAATTGTGTCTACTTCCAATTCTCGCTACTTCCAATACCGGTCGCGCAGTTCCGTTTGCTTGCTAACCAGCGAGATCTCCTCGCCGGCGATGAAGACGTGCCTCACGTCAGTCTTTACATCCAGCGGATCGCCGTTGGCCACCACCACGTTGGCCGTCTTGCCTACGTCCAGCGATCCCAGGTCTTTGTCCACGCCGAACATCTGCGCGGGATTGAGAGTGACGGCCTTCAGAGCCTCGTCCGCCGGCAGCCCAAAGCCCACGGCGTATCCGGCGGCGTAGGGCAGGTTGCGGGCGTTGTGCGCGTCGTAGGTCGCGAAAGCGATCTTCACGCCGCGCCTGGCCAGTTCCGCTGGTACGCGATAGACGGCGTCATAGCGCTCCCACTCTTTCGGCTCCTCGTAGATTGGCCCCACGATCACCGGAAACCCGCTGGCTGCAACTTTGTCCAGCACCTCGTTGGAGTGCGTGACGTGGTTGAGGATGACCTTGAGATGGAACTCTTTGGCCATATCCATGACCGTCTGTACGTCGTTGGGCTCTTCCGCCGCCAGCACCATCGGCTTCTGGCCGTGCAGGTACGGCAGCAGAGCTTCGAGCCTCAAGTCGCGTTTCGGCGGAGCTCCGGCCTTCTCCGCGTCGCCGGATTTTTTCTTCTCGTAAGCAGCGAGCTTGCTCTCGTAATCCTGCGCGTCGAGGAATGCCTGGCGCAACTGCGCCGCCATGCCCATTCTCGTCTGCGGGAATTTAGCCGTTGCGAAACTCTCGTTGCGCCGCTGACGGCCGGTGAAGTTCAGCGGCAACGCCAGGTCGCGCACCAGCAGCATCTCTTCCGACGAGCGTCCGGAGAGCTGGATCAGCGCGTCCTGGCCGGGCAGCGTGTCGCCTTCCGCCGGCGCCACCACCGCGTTGGTGATGCCATTGATGCGCGCCACGGGAATCAGCGCCGTCTCCGCGTGAAACGCGTCGTAGACGTGCATGTGGGGCATGATTTCATCGCTGGGCTCGATCATGTCGTCGGTCATGCGATCGGCGGAAATTTCCGTCAGGCCCAAATGGGTTTCTGAATCGATCAGCCCGGGATAAACCGTCATGCCGGTGGCGTCGATCACTTTTGCGTCGCTGGGAATCGCGGTGCCGGCGGCGCCGACCGCGATGATCTTGCCTTTCTGCATCACTACCACGCCGTTGTCGATCACGCCATGGCTCACCGTCAGTACCTTGCCGCCGCGGATGGCGATGGTGCCGCCCGCCGCTTCACTCCTGGCTTCCGATTGCGCCGGCTTCGCGCCCTGCGCGTACGCAGCCGCCGCCAGCGTCACAATAATGAAGATTCGTTTCAACATGGCTACTGGCCCTCCTTCACGTGAGTCAAGCCCAGCCCGGACAGCGAGCGGTCAAAGTAAACGTCGCCATCGATCAGCACCTCGTCCAGCAGCGCCGTCGAAGAGAGCGGATAGCTGTTCCAGATGGTGATGTCCGCGTCCTTGCCCACGTCCAGCGAACCCACGCGGTCTTCCACGCCGATGATCCACGCCGGATTCAGCGTGATCATCTTCAGCGCGTCGTCTTCATCCACGCCGTAGTGGATGATCTTGCCTGCCTCCTGGTTCAGTCGCCGGGTCACGTCGCCGGAATCGCTTTTCAGCGCCACGCGCACGCCTTTGTGCATGGAGATGGCGGCGTTCCAGGGAATGCCGTCCCAGCCTTCATACTTGAAGCCCCACCAGTCCGGCCAGGTGGCGATGGCCACTCCGTTGGCGGCAATCTTGTCGGCGACTTTGTAGGCTTCCAGCGCATGATGGAAGGCGCGGATCTTGTAGCCGAACTCCCTGGCGATGGCCATCTCGGTCAGAAACTCGTCGGCGCGATAGCAGTGGATCTGCACCAGCAGCTTGCCGCGCAGCACGTCGGCCAGCGCCTCCAGCTTCAGGTCTTTCTTGGGAGGCGTGGCGTCCTTGTCGCCCTTCTTGGCCTTGGCCTCGTAGTCGTCCCAGCTGCGCATGTACTCGCGCGCCTCGGTGAACGCCTGGCGCATGACCTCAAAGTTGCCCATGCGCGTGGACGGCAACTGGTTCTTGCCGCCGTAAACCCGCTTGGGATTTTCTCCGCTGGCGAACTTGATCGACTGCGGCGCGCCGGGGAAGAGCAGCTCATCACGGCCCAGGCCGTACTTGTGCTTGATCACCACTGCCTGCCCGCCGATCATGTTGGCCGAGCCGTGCAGCAGCAGCGAGGTGGTCACGCCCCCGGCCAGCGCCCGATAGATGGCCTTGTCGTCGTAGTTGAAGGCGTCTTTCATCATCATGTGCGGCGTAATCGGGCTGGTGGCCTCGTTCACGTCGTCATCCAGCGCGATGTGCGAATGCGAGTCGATGATGCCCGGCATCACCCACTTGCCTGAGGCGTCAATCACCCTGGCGCTCGAGGGAGCGTTCACCGTCTTGCCCACGCCGGCAATCTTGCCGTTGTGGACATAAATGCTTCCGTTCTCGATCTTGCCGTGCGTCACCGTCAGGATGGTGCCGCCGCGAATCACCACGTCGTTCTGGAAGGCGGGCAGCGGAGTGGGCTCGTGCGGCGTAGCCGCAGCCGCCGCCGGGTCGCGCCCCAGCTCCGGTGAACCGCTGCTCGCCTCCGGACCGGCCACTGTTCTTGCCGTTGGGGATGTGTGACTGGGCTTCACGTCCTGGGCGAAGGCCGGCCAGGCTAAGACGAAACACAATATCAGTAGTACTGCTGTGCGGTAATAAGAGCGCCTTGGCACTTGTGTGGCTCCTTTTCCTATTTGTAAAAGCCGGAAAATTCTATGTGTCGGCCTCGCAGATAGCAATCACCGCTTTCGCGCGGCAGCGAGCGGCTCTTCCGATTGCGGCGAACTCTGCTCCTCATTCAGCGTCGATGTCCGCGATCGCCGCCACGGTGTTACATTGAAGCCCCATGAGGGCCGTGGTGCAACGCGTCAGCCGCTGTCGCGTGCTGGTGGAAAACAAAGTCGTGGGCCAGATCGGTCGCGGTCTGCTCGTCCTGCTGGGCGTGGCCAAAGGCGACGATGAAGCCGCAGCCGAATACCTGGCCGATAAAATCACCGGCCTGCGCATCTTCGAAGACGCCGGCGGCAAGATGAACCTCTCTCTCCGGAACCTCGCGGACGGCACGGCGGGCGAGGTCATGGTGGTCTCGCAGTTCACTTTGTACGGCGACGTCAACCGCGGCAAGCGGCCATCGTTTGACGCTGCCGCCCGCCCCGAGGAAGCGCGCCGCTTGTACGAGTATTTCCTCGCCAGAATGCGCGCCGCCGGCCTGCGCTGCGAAACCGGCGTCTTCCAGGCCATGATGGATGTGGAACTGGTGAACGAGGGTCCGGTCACTATATTGCTCGACTCCCAAAAAAATCTTTAACCACCGAGGACACAAAGGAGCGCGAAGGAAATTGCAAGCGGGAAGACCTTTGTGATCCTGTGTCCTTTGTGGTTTACGGGTTTTCCCGCGCTGCCTCTAAAACGCTGTCCGCCACCTTCACCGCCTCGACTGCCGCCTGCACGTCATGCACGCGCACAATATGCGCGCCTTCCAACACCGACGCCGTCACCGTGGCCAGCGTTCCGTATAGACGATGATCGACCGCGGCGTCTTTTCCTTCGCGCGCCAGCGTCCGGCCGATGAACGATTTTCGCGACGTCCCCGAGAGCAGCGGAAATCCCAGCTCATGCAGCCGGCCAAATCCCGCCAGCAAAGGATAGTTCTCGTCGAACTTTTTGCCGAAGCCGAAGCCGGGATCGAGCACCAGGCGCTCGCGGGCGATCCCCGCCGCCATCGCCGCCGCCGCCCACTCTTGCAGATCTTTCTTCACCTCGCCCACGATGTCGGGCGACGGCGGCTGGCTCCGCCAGTCTTCCGGCATTCCCCGCGAGTGCATCAGGATCACGCCGCATTCGAGCTCCGCCAGCGCAGGAGCCATGTTGGCATCCCAGCGCAGCGCGCTGACGTCGTTGATGATCTCCGCGCCCGCGGCGATCACCGCCCGCGCGACTTCGGCCTTGTAAGTATCGACAGAAACGATCGCCGCCGGCCGCTCGCGGCGCACGTCCTCGATCACCGGCAGCACGCGCTCCAGTTCTTCTTTTACCGTTACGCCGCTCTCGCCGACGGCGGCTCCGGGACGCGTCGACTCGCCGCCTATGTCGATGATGTCCGCGCCGTCGTCCAGCATCTGCAGCGCGTGGCCTACCGCGTGGTCGCGCGAGAGAAAACGTCCGCCGTCGGAAAACGAATCCGGCGTCACGTTCAGCACTCCCATCACCAGCGTGCGCGCGCCCAGCTCCAGCGAACGCGTGCGCAGCCGCCATTTATATAAAGGTCTTCGCAATGCCGTAACGCAGCTCCTCTGCCGCTATATCGCAGCTCCGGGAAAAACGCACCACTGATCGCGCTGATCTTCAGCTTTGCCGAAGTTTGGAAAGCTCTGCAGTCCTTCACCTGATCAGTGTCTTCCGTGTCATCAGCGCTAAGGTTTCTAATCGTCGCCGCGATTGTATAATCTCGGCCATTCCCATGCTTCCACGGCCTCGCGCTTTCCCGGCAGTCGCTCTCCTGCTTCTGCTGCAGCCCGTGTTCGCGCAAAAGCCCGCGCCGCAGGAAAAGAAGCCGGCCAGGCCCAAGGATCTTGCCGGAGAAATCAGCTTCATCCTCAGCCAGCCGGAGCTGGCGCGCGCGCACTGGGGCATTGACGTGATGGACCTTGAGACCGGCAAGGCCATCTACTCGCTCAACCCGGCGCAGCTTTTCACTCCGGCTTCGAACGCCAAGCTGCTGACGACAGCCGCCGCGCTCTCCGTGGCCGGCCCTGATTACCGCTTTCGCACCACCATCGAGGCCGAAGGCCCGATCGAGAACGGCCGCCTGCAGGGCGACCTGGTCATCGCCGGCCGCGGCGATCCCAACATCTCCGGCCGCGTGATGCCTCTGGCGCTCAAGCCCGAACGCGTTCCTCCGCACACCCAGATCCTGGAAGAGATGGCCGACCAGGTTGCGCGCAGCGGGCTGAAGGCGGTCGATGGCGACGTGATCGGCGACGACACTTTTTATTCCCCGCAGCGCTACGCCGACGGCTGGTCCCAGGACGACCTGCAGTGGATTGACGGCGCTCCCGTCTCCGCGCTCACCTTCAATGACAACGTGATCTTTGTCGACGTCGCTCCCGGCGAGCACGCCGGCGACAAAGCCCTGGTCACCACCGAACCCGAGACCGCCTATTTCGAAATCGACAACCGCATCGTGACCTCCGCCGGCGGCATCGCGCGCAAGGTGGGCGTGCACCGCGATCCCGGATCGAAAAGAATCCTGCTCTGGGGCACGCTGCCCCTGGGCGACAACGGCCTGAAAGAACCGCTGGCCGTGGAAGATCCCGCGGAAGCCACGGCGCAGATCTTTCGCGGCCTGCTCGAGCGCCGCGGCATCGCGGTCAACCGCAAGGCCCGCGCACGCCACCAGGAGACGGCCCAGTTCTTCGACCAGGCAACCGCCGGCGTTACTGCGCCGTCGTCTCGCCGCTGCTGCCCAAGAATGGAGATGACGACGCCGACGGCTTCGCCCACGCCTCCTCCGGCAACTCCTTCCCCGACGCCCATTCCTGCTGCGCACACCACCATTCTCGCCGAGCACATCTCGCTGCCGTTTATCGAAGACGTGCGCGTCATCAACAAGACCAGCCAGAACCTTCATGCCGAGCTGGCTCTGCGGCTGGCAGGCAAACTGAGCGGCAACGGCGGCTCTTTCGAAGGCGGCACTGCGGCGGTCCGGCAGTTCCTGCTTCAGGCCGGGCTGGCCGAAGACAGCTTCGTGCTGCTCGATGGCTCCGGCCTCTCCCGCCGCGACCTGGTCACGCCCGAAGGCGTGGTGCAGCTGCTGGCTTACGCGCGCCGCCAGCCCTGGGGCGCCGCCTATGAAGACTCGCTGCCCATCGCCGGCATCGACGGCTCGCTCGCCGAGCGCCTGGTCAGCTCTCCGGCCGCCGGACTGGTCCACGCCAAGACGGGAACGCTCAGCCACGTCAGCGCCCTCTCCGGTTACGGCCAGACTCTCGACGGCCGCCGTTTCGCTTTCTCCATCTTCTGCAACAACCACGATCTTCCCACTCCGAAAGTTCTCGCCGCGATCGACGCCATCGTGACCGCCCTGGTGAACAATTCCGAGAAGCCGCGGTAGGCGCCGACCGGAAAAGTTCGGGACTATTTCATTTCCTTGCTTTTTGCGCCTTGATCTCCTGGCTGAGGCGCCGCTCCTGCTCCCTGAGTTCGGGCGTGAAATTCTCGCCCAAATCGGCCGCTTCGAACACCGGGCGGATCTCCAGTTCCGTTCCTCCATCGAAGGGCGCGCGCTTGAGCCATTCCACGGCCTCGTCCATGGACCGGACCTGCCACATCCAGTAGCCGGCGATCAACTCTTTGGTTTCGATAAATGGGCCGTCAGTGACGGTGCGCTTTGCTCCCGAGAACTTCACCCGCTTGCCTTTCGAGCTCGGCTGCAGCCCCTCGCCGGCCAGCATGATGCCGGCTTTCACCAGCTGTTCGTTGTATTTCCCCATTTGGGCAAGAATTTCCGTGGAGGGAAGGACGCCCGCCTCCGATTCCTTGTTGGCTTTCACTATGACCATCACTCGCATTGTGGTTCCTCCGGTTTGATTTGAGGGGGAATCCCGCCTCTTAATGATGCGACGAAGTAGAACCTGTGGATTCGACAGGAAATTCCAACTTTGGTTCCGGCACGGTACTGCCGAGTTTACAATGCCGCCATGATTGGCTTCGCCATCGGCGCAACGGCTGGATTCGTATGGGGCTTTCTGTGGGCGGCGGTGTTGCGCGCGGCCGGCATCCCGGTTTTCGGAAGAAGCCCGGAACAGCGCGAAATCCGGCGGCAACGTTACCTCCGTATGGGCCAGGCCCGATACATGTTTGTCGAGGGAATTCTTGGCTTCGGGTTTGCTTGTGGACTGGCTATTGCGGTTAGCGACTTCATCGAATATCCATCCCAGGGCGGGATTCGTGCGGTTTGTGAGTTCGTGTTTCTGGCGCTGATGTTGGGGTTGTGGCACGGCTCCGACGGCTGGGCTAAGTTGCGTGGCCCGGTTCCATTTCCTCCAGAGTCGCTTCGGGGGAAGTGACCACCTCGCCTGGTTCTTCTAGCGCGCTCCGCTTCGCTACGCGCTGGCCTTCGGCAGAAAGGTACCGGGTCTTTTCTTCCTTACCCTCGTCCCTCGATTTCCGCCCTCCCCGGCCGCGGCGACGTGCTTGTTTACCCCGCAAATTTTGTGGCCAAAAGATGGGAGCGCCGCGAGACTGGATTCCTTGAGGAAGCTTACCGTCGCCTCGCGGAAGATGTCCGGCGGCGGTTATTCGAGAACAGCCATGGAACGGGCTGATATCTGGATGTAGCCGGGCGGACAACGGTATATATTTCCTTTTAAGGAAGGCGGCAATTGCATGGTTTATCCCAACGATGCTAATGGAGATGCCCTTCGTCGCATGGAAGCGCAGGGAGATGATTTAACCAGGCCGCGCAAGATCGACTTTACCGTCGCCTTTCCGACGAAAAACTCGGCTGAGCAGTTTTCCGAACACTTTCGTGCGTTGGGGCATGAGGTTTCAGTGGAGCTTACTGAAACCGCGCAGGACTTCCCTTGGGATGTAGTTGTGGTCCAACACATGGTGCCCTCCCATGAGGGGGTCACGAATTTTGAGAAGTTACTGCAATCCGTCGCAGACCGTTGCGGAGGGCACAACGATGGCTGGGGTTGTTTTTCCGAGCCATTCTCAGCTTCTTCGTAGGCAAAGAATGCCCTCGTCCTTGGAAGGGCTGGGAAAAAGGGGACAGCCTGAACTGAGCGATTTTTCCTCCAATTACTGCGATGCTGGGGCACCTCCAAATTGCCTCATGGGTTCCCAGATAACCTGCATCGAAATGCAATCGATCGGATAACACATAGCAATGCCAACTACCCAACCGGAATGAACGCCCATCTGATGGTGGCCATCAATCCACATCGTTTCCCTTTTCCAGCAACCCAAATTAGATGACGAAGTCCAAAGCCACCTACTGGTGTATTGGCTACGCCACCGTCCTGGTCCTGACCGTCCTGCCCGCCTAACGCGGCCCTAAAGTGCGCTCTTCCACCAAGATCTCATGCAGTGGCTGAAAGCCAACCGTACATTGTGAGGACATGGGCGGAAGTGGACATTTTTACGGCGTTTTGTTCAGAGGTTTCTACAAGCGCCCACGTCTTCATTTGTCTTCAAGAGTCTTCAAACGTCTTCAATTGTCTTCAACCGTCCATGTTAATGCGAATCTGCAGGTTACGAGGATTTTTGAAACAGCTGTTGGGGGGGTGGGGAGAAAATATGTGGACAGGAATTCTGATTTGGAGGAAAGCTGGAGAGAATCGCCGTAAACGCCGTGATCGCGCGTAATCGGAAAAGCAAAAAACCTTTAACCACAGAGGACACGAAGGAGCACGAAGGAATGAGTGATCGGGAGATCCCTGTCCTTCAGGTGAGAATGACGAGATATTGGCCGTTAGGACAGGGTTGGGACGGCAGAAGTACAGTCCTCCCTGGGACACCATGGGAGGAAGTAAGGGGGGCTGGGGCTGCACAAGATCGGGTGATCCGGTGATCGGGAAACCCAAAGGCAAGAAGCGTGGGCGGTCAAGCTACAACGTCTCAGGTTTGACACACTCTGCCGGACTTTCTTTCCCGTAAGTTTCCGGCCAAATTGAAGGAACCGCGTTGGAGGGACGATTGCACGTCTGCCTAAAGGCCCGCGTTTCGCCAGGCGAATCGCTAACTGATACAACGTGGTTGGTTTGTCAAACCGCCCACGGAAGGCAAGCGTTTCCATGGTTGGGACGCTAAACGTTGATACACCGTAAGTGGGTCGGGTTCGGCGACCCACCACGGGAAACAGTTCTTGCTTTAGAGCTGCTGAACTGGTTTGATGAATGCACTCCAGCAACCCAACTCAGATGAGGAAGTCCAAAGCCACCTACTGGTGTATTGGATACGCCACCATCCTGGCCCTGACCGTCCTGCCTGCCGGCGGCGGGGACAAGCCTGAGCCTCGCCCGCCCGAGGGGCCCGCGTTTCACGACCGCTTTCATGACGGCACGCCCGACTTCCTGCGCCTGGACAACGCCGCCGACCGCGAGGCCTTTCGCGGCTGGTTTACCGCTATCGCCGAGTACCAGGCGCTGCGTCCCCCGCAGGAGCTGCCGGCCGAGGTCGACGACTGCGCCGCCCTGCTGCGTTATGCGTATCGCGGCGCCTTGCATCGCCACACCGCTGAGTGGCTGACCGAAAACCGGGCTGAAGCCCTGGCCTCGCTGCCTTCGGTTCGCAAGTATGCCTACCCGCACACGCCGCTGGGAGCGGCGTTGTTTCGCGTCCGTCCCGCCAACCAGGACGAAGGCCGCACCGCCTTCGCCGAGTTTGCCGACGCCAAAACTCTCTGGCAGCTCAACACCTTCTTGGTCTCGCGTGATGTGCGCCTGGCGCGTCCCGGCGACCTGCTCTTCTACCGCCAGCTGCTGGAGAGCTCGCCCTACCACTCCATGATTTATGTCGGGCGCAGCCGCCTCGATCCCGCCGGCGGCGGCGACGTCGATGTGCTGGTCTACCACACCGGTCCCACCGGCAAGTCGCCGGGGGAGATGCGCCGCACCACGCTGGACGAGCTGCTGCAGCATCCTTCGCCGCGCTGGCGGCCGCTGCCCGGCAACAGCAATTTTCTCGGGGTCTATCGCTGGAACATTCTGAGGGAGGCCGACTAACATGCGGCGCTTTGTAAGCTTCGGTTTAAAAACAGCCCCACAGCCCAGGGCGGCTGTGCCACACGAGCATGCAAGTCGCAGACGGTACGGCTGCCGAAAATTCATCGGCGTTGTCCTGTTCGCCGTGCTTTCCCAGGCTCTCGCGGCGGCCGATCCTTATTTCACCGTGAGCACCGACCGCACCTTCCTCCCCGGCGAAAAGGCCACCGTCCATCTCTATACCCGCGACGTTCCCGCCTTGGAATTCCGGCTCTACCGCGTCAACGATCCGGTGCAGTTCTTTGAGACGCTGCGCGACGTGCACGGATTCGGCACCGGCCACTACGGCCCCAAGGAACAGATTGAAGAGAAGACGCGCATCGAGCGCTACCACGACTGGAAGCACGGCATGTGGGTCAACATCCGTGATTTCTTCCGCGGGCAATTCACGAAGCAGTCGCGCTCCCAGATCCGCGCCGCCCAGGGCCAGAAGCAAAAGAGCAAGATGGGGACCGCTGTGATGTTCGCCGAAGTCCCGCTGCTCAACAGCAAGCAGCTCGTGGCCCGCTGGCGCCAGGAAGTCCCCAGCCAGTTTCTCTCCGACCGCCAGGACGTCCCGGTGGAATCGCTGGATAAAGGCGCTTACGTGGTGGAAGCCACGGACGGCAAGCTGCGCGCCTACACCGTGCTGGTAGTCAGCGACCTGGCGCTGGTGACGAAGTTTGCTCCCGGCCAGTTCCTGGCTTTCACCGTCGATCGCCGCAGCGGCGCTCCGGTTGCGGGAACGCAGGTGGAAGTCTGGAACGCGCGCAAAAAGATCGCCACCACCAAGACTGACGACCAGGGCCTCAGCCTGATTCCGCTCAGCTCCGGTACTTCGGCCGATCACCAGCAGTCCCAATCGGAAGACACGCGCATCGTCGCCACCCACGGCCACGACGTCGCCCTGGTGGCTCCTTACTATCTCAACTTCAGCAGCGATCCCGGTGAAGACTGGGTCGGCTACATCTACACCGACCGCCCTGTCTACCGTCCCGGCCATCCTGTGCATTTCAAGGGAATCCTGCGCTCGCGCAGCGGCGAAAAGTACCGTGTCCCCGCCGGCCAGCAGGTGCAGATGACGGTGCAGGACTCGAACGGCAAGCAGGTTTACCAGGCCGGCGCGAATGTTTCCGCCTACGGCAGCGTGCACGGCGACCTGAATCTGCCCGCCGACGCCTCGCTGGGCTACTATTTCATTTCCGTGCGCAGCACCGCAGGCTCTCCTTACGGCATGTCCGGCGGCTTCCAGGTGGAGGAGTACAAGAAGCCGGAGTACGAAGTCCGCGTGACGCCCGATCAGCCGCGTATCCTCGAAGGCGGCCAGGCCACGGCGACCATCGAGGCCAAGTATTACTTTGGCGAACCGGTGGCCGGAGCCCAGGTGAAGTACGTGGTGCACCGCACCACGTACTGGTCGCCCTTCTTCACCTACGAAGGCCCGGACGACGACTCCGGCCAGAATTTCGCTGACGACTCCGATGGCGGCGGCGACTACGACTACGGCGGCGAGCAGCTCTCCGAGCAGACCGGCAAGCTCGACTCCAACGGCCGGCTGAAGATCACCATCCCCACCACTCTCGACAAGAACAAGCAGGACCTGCGCTACCGCGTAGAGGCGCGCGTGACCGACGAGAGCCGCCGCGAGATCTCCGGATTCAACTCGGTGATCGCCACCTACGGCAGCTTCCGCGTGGGCGTGAGCGCCGACAAATACATGTACCAGCCGGGCGAGACCATGACCTTCACCGTCACCGCCAAGGATTATGACGGCAACCCGGTGCAGACGGCGTTTCATCTCGAGCTGAGCCGCTGGGACTACCGGTCGCACTACAAGGCCTTCCAGACCGCTGACGGCCAAACCGGCAAGGACGGCACCGCCACCGTGCAACTCGCGGCGCAATCCGCCGGCAGCATCACCGCCAAGGTTACGGCCACCACGCCCGAAAATCGCCAGGTCGAAGGCTCAACCTGGTTGTGGATTCCGGGCGGCGGCCAGCAGAGCTGGCAGGAAAACAAGCAGATCCGCATCATCCCCGACAAGAAGAGCTACAAGGCCGGCGACACTGCCCACCTCATGGTCATGACCAACGTGGCCGCGGCCCAGGTGCTGATCACCACCGAGGGCCGGACGATTCAATCCAAGCGCGTGGTGCAGTCCAAAAACAAGGACGACAAATCCGTGATGGTCGATGTTCCCATCACCGCTGACAACCAGCCCAACGTCTTCGTCTCCGCCACCTTTGTTCACGACAACACGTTGTACACCGGCATGAAGAACCTGAAAGTTCCCGCCGACCAGCAGCATCTCACTGTGACCGTGGAGCCCTCGCAGCCGCAGTTCACGCCCGGCCAGGCCGCCAGCTACAACATCACCGCGCGCGATGCCGCGGGCAATCCCGTGGCCGGAGACTTCAGTGTGGGCGTGGTGGACGAAGCCATCTATGCCATCCAGCCCGACAACGTTCAGGACATCTACAACTTCTTTTACGGCGGCATCGGCGATCGCGTGGGCACGGAGTCGTCGCTGACCTTCTTCTTCACCGGCGAAGCCGGCAACCGGCCCATGATTCTGGCCACCGAGTTCAACAGCAAGCACCGGCGGCTGGCGCAGCTCAAGCCCTCGGAGACGCTGGTGCAGCCCAAGGTCCGCAAGCTCTTCCCCGATACCGCGCTCTGGCTGGCCGAGGTCAAGACTGACCAGAATGGCCGCGGGCAGGCCCAGCTTACCTTCCCCGATTCGCTCACCACCTGGCGCGCCACCGTGCGCGGCGCCACGCTCGATACCAAAGTCGGCAGCGCGGTCAACAAGGTCATGGTGCGCAAGAACGTGATGGTCCGCCTGGCCGTCCCGCGCTTCTTCCGCCAGGGTGATGATGTCACCGTCTCCACCATCGTCCACAACTATCTGCCCGACGCCAAAGACGTGCAGATGTCTCTCGACGTCAAAGGCCTCACCCAGCAGGAGACCGCTGCGGTGAAGGTCAACGTCCCCAGCAAGGCCGACCAGCGCGCTGACTGGCACGTGCACGCGCAGAACGTCCGCGAGTCTGACCTGCTGGCCAAGGCGCTGACCAACCAGGAGTCGGACGCCATGGAAATCACCCTGCCGGTGATCCCTTACGGCGTGAAGCTCCCCGATACCAGGTCAGGCACGGTCGCGGCCGCCAACGGCCAGGCCCAGGCCACCATCAATCTGCCCGGCGATCCCATGACCGCCGCGCCCACGCTCTCTGTCAGCATCAGTCCTTCGATTGCCGGCAGCATCTTCGGCGCGCTCGACTACCTGACGTCATATCCCTACGGCTGCACCGAGCAGACCATGTCCGGCTTCCTGCCAGACATCGTCGTGGCCAGGGCCATGAAGGACCTCAACCTGCAATCCACCATCAACACGCCCGAGTTGGAGAAGAAGATCCGCGCCGGCCTTGATCGCCTCTACGATTTCCAGCATGAAGACGGCGGCTGGGGCTGGTGGAAGGAAGACGAGAGCTACGTCTTCATGACCGCCTACGTGATCAGCGGGCTGGCCCAGGCCAAGACTGCCGGATATGAGATCAAGCCTGAGGCGCTGACCAACGGCGAGAAATTCCTGAAGCAGCAACTGCAGCAGCATGCGAACATGCGTCCTGACCTGCGCGCCTACGTGGTTTACGCCCTGGCTCTCGACAAGGCTTCCGACTCCAAGATGCTCGACGAAGCTTACGGACGCCGCAGCGACATGAACTCGCAGGGACTCTCCATGCTCGGCCTCGCTCTGCACGCCGCCGGCGACAGCCGCGATCGCGACGTTGCCGCGCTGCTCGAAAAGCAGGCCATCGTCGACGAATCTGAAGCCCACTGGCCCTCCGACTACGACTACCTGATGGAGTTTTACATTGACGATTCGGTGGAGAGCACGGCGTACGCGCTGCGCCTGCTGAGTCAGACCACGCCGGCCAGCCCGCTGCTGCCCAAGGCCGCGGCCTATCTGGTGAACCATCGCGACGGCGGCTACTTCTGGCTCAGCACCAAGCAGACTTCCATGGTGGTGTTTGGCCTGCTGGAGTACGTGAAGGTCACGCACGAGTTCGACGCCGACTTCACCGCCGACGTCTACGTGAATGACGCGAAGGTCCTCACCCGCCACTTCACCAAGGCTGACACCATGAAGAGCGAGCTGCCGCACGTGAACCTGACCACCGATCAGCTTCGCCAGGGAGCGAACTCCGTGCGCATTCAGAAGTCAGGCCCCGGCAGGCTCTACTGGTCGGCGCGCGGCGAGTACTACACCACGGAAAAGAAATTTTTCCAGAACAACAAGTTCTCGCTCAACATCACCCGCGACTATTACCGCCTGGCACCCGCGCAGGTGCAGGACCGCATCGTCTATGACCTGCAGCCGCTCTCCGGCGAGGTGCACTCCGGCGACGTGATCGCCGTCCGCCTCAGCGTCAACGGCAGCGAGTGGCGCTACCTGCTGGTGGAAGATCCCATTCCCGCCGGCGCCGAGTTCATCCAGCGCGACGATCTCTACGAGCTGCGCCAGAAAACCGACTGGTGGGGATTCTGGTTCACGCGGCGCGAGTTTTATGACGATCACGCGGCCTTCTTCCAGACTTATTTCAAAGACCACAAGGAATACGTTTACCTGCTCAAGATCGTGAACCCGGGCAAGTTCCGCATCAGCCCGGCTTCGGTGCAGCCCATGTATCAGCCGTCGGTGCTGGCGACGACCGATGCCGCCACCATGGAGGTGAAGTGATGGCCCGCTGGAAATCCCTGAAAGATACTTTGCTTCTCGCCGTCACCACCTGGCGCCTGTGGCTGCTGCATTTTGTCGCCAACGCCGTCTTCTTCCTGCTGTTTATCTGGTGGCTGCGGCCGCATGAGGCCAGCGGCTGGCAGTTGTTCTACTCGTCGCTGGTAATCCTGCTGACCGCCGCGGCCACGCTGGTCCTGCATGCCGGCACGCTCGATTTTTTTCAGATCGCCCATCAGCGCAAAGAGAGCAACATGCCTGCGGCCTTCCGCCGAGCGTGGCGCCATCTGCCTGCCATCGCAGTTTGGGCTCTGGTGTTCTTCTTCCTGCAGATGCTTCTGGGAAAGTTGGATCAATACTCCGTCACCTTGCCCGGTTTTCTACGCTCGGAATTTCCTGCGTGGCTGCGGCGCATGATCAGCGAGCCGCGGCTCGACAGCATGTACAGCGGCCTGCTCTGGCTGCTGCACTGGCTGATCCTGCCCGCTCTGCTTCTCCCGCTGGCGCTGTTCTCCGCCGATCGCGGCTTCCGCGGCCTTATCGCCGTCCGTGATTGCTGGCGTACGCTGCGCAGCCTGGTCTACTGGATTGTCCTGCTGGTCGCGGCGCTGATCGGCGTCTCCGCCACTCAGGCCATCATGGGCTGGAAGCTCGATCCGCGAACGGCAACGCTTTCCGCTGAAGAAACCAGCCTGGTCTTCCGGCTGCTCTTCGCGTATCTGCTGAGGATATTCTCCTGGCTGCTGGCCTGCTCAGCGCTGGGGAGAAACACTGCGGACACTGCCGGGGAGTCCGCTGCTCAGCCAGTGTAGGACGGTGTCATGCCCGTTTCTCTCCACCAGTTCGGCCACGTGGGTCCGCGCCGCAGCGTACGCGCGGTCCAGCGACTCGCGGTCTGCGGGATGATCGAGCGCAGCTTCCATGGCCTGCTCCGACATCGCGACCGGCGCTACGATGCGCGACGGCTCGGCGAGATAGAGCACCAGGCCTTCGCGGAACCACAGCGGCGTCTCCGCCCGCGCTCGCGACTCCACGAAGATGTGCGTCAGCTCATGGCGCAGCGTGGAATCGACAATTCCTTTTTCCTTCAGCGTGGCCAGCGGCTGCAGGCTGATAACGTGGCCGCGCGTGTAGGCGGCAATCCATCCCGGCTGCCCGGTGGCATTGCGATACGCCTCCAGCGAGGCGAAGACGCGGAGCTGTATCTTGAACTCCGGCGTCCAGCTCAACTCCGACTGCAGACCGTCGAGAACTCTCTTCGCGGCTGTCAGAACCTCCGCGTCCTGGTCCGGCTGCGTGCTCTTGAGCTGGAAGGCATCGCTGTCGCGCGTCTGCCAGGCCAGTCCCTGCGCGGTCAGGCCGAGCTGGGTTCCCGGATAATAGAAATCCAGAATCTGTTTGTACGTTTTGCCTTGGCGAGCCATCTCTTCCGCTCCCGCCTGGCACAGGCCGACGCCGTGGCCGGCGCCGCGGCCGTTGAAGATCACCGAATCGCCGGTGTTCTCGATCTCGTAAAGATCGCTGCGGATGCGGTTCCATCCCAACGACCGGCCGACGGCAAATCGCAGTGTCGAAGCCGAGATCATCTTCGGCGGAGACGACTCAGTGCGGAACGCCAGTCGCAATGCCCGCCCGCTCGCCCCGCGCGAATCGACTGCCAGCGACGCCCAGCCTGCGGGCACGCTGAGCCCTTGCTTGCGCAGCGCGGCTTCCAGTTGCGCCCGCGGAAACTCTGCCTTCCACGGCAGCGGCGCTCCCACCACGCAATACAGATCGGTGTGTTCCCGCAGATACGGCGCGTGCAGCGTGGGCCACACTTCTTCGCCCGCCGCCAGCGTGCCTCCGCAATTCTGGTGATAGTAGGTTGCCGCCGGCGAGCCCTGGTACCACAGCAGCTGCCCGCGAGTGGCCTCCACCGCCGCGCGCACCTGCGCCATGGGTCCGGTGAAATTCAGGTTCTGGCAGTGGGTGTTGTCGCAGAAGTCGAAGCCCTCCTCGCCGTGCCGCGGCCGGAAACGCGCCGCGTAGGTGCGCACCGCGACCGCCATCGCCTTCAGGCTCTCCGTATGCGTGAAGATGGCGCTCTCGCCCTCGAGCGTCGCCGCCACGTAGTCTTCGAGGGGCATGATCGCGATGAGCGTCAGCAATCCATCATGGGCGGTCACACGCAGCGGAGCCGCCAGCGCTATCTTCATGCCTTCCTGCGGCTCGATGCGATAGTCGCCTTCGACCAGGATCTGTTCCGCCTGCGGGCCGTTAAGCACCCGCAGCTGGTTGCCGTCAGCCTGCAGGACGAGATCAGCCGCCTCAGCCGACGCGCATTTTTCGCAGCTGTGCCAGCTCAGCTTGCCGCTGCGCGCCGCCACCCGCACATGCTGCTGCGGATGCAGGCTGTACAGGCGCACAGTCACCGTGTTGCTTTGCGACGCCGCCGGAGTGATCAGCGCCGAAATCAGTGCCAGGACCATCCCCGGCTTTGCCAGCCACCGCGTCCTCATCGCCCAGCTCGCTTTGCTGACGCGTATGCCGTGAAGATCGCTCCGGCCACTGCCGCGGCGTCGCTCCCCCGGCCCTGTTCCAGGTACACCACCAGCGCGATCTCCGGTTTGTCGGCAGGAGCGTACCCGGCAAAGAAGCCGTGCGTCTGCGCCGACCCGCTGTTCCCGGCGGTGCCGGTCTTGCCGGCCGCGGTTATCCCCGCCGGCTGCGCTGCGTGGGCCATGCCGTATTTCACCGAGCGTTCCAGACCGTCGAAGACCGGCGCGGCCGCCGCCGGCGCGTCACCTTTCAGCTTCGCGAGCGCCAGCGTGCGGTATGCCGCCAGCAGTTCCAGCGGTGTGATCTCAACTCCCCAGTCGCCTAATGCCTGCAGCTGCAACTCCGGCGTATCCGGCGCCAGGGCGACGCGCCCGGTGGCCTCTGCTGTCACAAAGTGCGTCGGCGCCGTGAACCCGGCGCGCTCGTAGACATGTTTCAACTCCAGCGGCGTCAGCCGCGCGGCCATGGTTGCAAAGTAGGTGTTGCAGGAGTAAGCGATGGCATCGGGAGCATCCAGGCTGTTGATGGCCTCGGGGTGCGAGCAGTCCATGCGCCGCCCGGCGATGGTCAGGGCGCGCCGGCAAAACACCCGCTGCTGGGGGTCAAGCTTGCCCGACTGCAGCAGCTCCATCAGAACCAGCGGCTTCACTGCCGACCCCGGTGCCGTCACCCGCTGCGCCGCCATCTTTGCGTTGTGCCTGGCCAACACTCGGCCCGATTCCACATCCACCACCACCACCGTGCCCGCCCGTCCCGCCATCTGCCTGGCGATCACCGGCTCCAGTAAGGTCTTCTCTTCCTGTTGCGCTAACGCAGCGCCAGCCATGCAGAGCAGGAACATCTGTACCACCAGGACGTTTCGTAGGACTCTGGAACTCACGTGAGCCAAGTATAGCTTTGACCTGAATGAGCAACTCGTGTGCCAAAAGCAAAGGCGGCAGTTACTACGGCAGGTAGTACAGGTAAATCGTTTTCCCGACCACCTCCTGCGGCTTCATCTGCTGCAGAGAATGAAATCGCTCCGGGCAGGTCACCGACTTGTAATAAAGATTGGTCACGCTCACCGCCACGTACCCATGCATCGGTCCGTCGCAGGAAAGCTCGCTGAACGGCGGCAAGCCAAAGTGGCTCAGGTCCGCTCGGCCGAAATAGGAGATAGTCACTGACGGCACATGAAGCTGCTGTAGCCGCGCGCTCAGCCGACCCAGGTCTTGTCCCCAATCGAAATCGGAATCAACCCGGAAGTGGTCGGGATGCGATGCCGCGATAGGGTTGAACCACGCCAGGTAATCGGGATGAGCGCGGGCGCTGTCGACTCCACACCACAGCAGGCAGCCCAGCACCAGCACGAAGCGTGGACTGCGGAAGTGGCGCATGGAATCAGCGACAAGCCATCCCGCGGCGACGCTCAATAGTGGATAAATCGGCAGGATGTGCCGTAGCCCGAGATCGATTCGGCTGACCATACAGACCAGCAGCATGGCGACCGCGGCGGCAACGCAGGCGCCGGACAGCCATTCATTGCGGCGCAGCTGCGTCAGCAGAATCGCGGACCCGCACACAGCCAGCGCCAGAAACCCGAGCGGCGTCTTGATGGCCATGACCACCGGGAAGAAGTACCACCAGCCGGTCTCGCGCCTCTGGCCAAGCAGATAGCTCGCATGCCCTTTGACATTGTGCATCCACACCTGGCCCAGCCCTCTAAAGAACCGCCCTGCAGGTACCGGAACGGCTGTCACGGCTGTGTGTGCCCAGCCGGGTTGGATGAGTCTCTGCGGAATATGGGCATTGGGACGATGCAGTTCTGCCTCGGTAAACAGAGGGCCAAAGGAGAATTGGTAACTGGCCCACACCAGCAGGACCGTGATTACTGACGCCAGCGCCAGCCAGCGGACGACCTGCAAGCCATTAACCGGGCTCCCCGCATGCCTCGAAGACAGCGCATAGAGTATGAAGATTGCCAGAAACCCGCACGCCAGAAACGGCACAGCGCTGAATTTTGAAACCAACGCAAACGCGCACCAGAACCCAACCGCCAGACAATTCTTCCAGCCCGGTTCCTCCAGCAACCGGGTGAATGCATAGAACGCCCAGGTGCAGCCGGCCGTGACAGCGATGTCGGTGGTTACTAGGCCACTGTTTCCCAACACCGGAGGCAGCAGGCTGAACAACAGTGCGGCAAAGAACGCTGCTCCCGGGCTGAAGACGCGTCGCGCCCACACCCAGGCTCCGGCGAGAGCGAGCACGGCGAACGGCAACTCCCCCAATCGCCCCAGTGCAAGAATTAGCCGATAGTGGCTGCCCTGGCCAAGAATCTCGTTGCCTTCCGCGATTGGATCGTCGATCGCATGTGAGCGCTCGCCGGCCAGATACGGTCCCACTGCGCCGACCACTCTCCCCAGCGGAGGATGCGCCGATTCGCATTCGTAATCGCCCTTGTCCAGCCACCTGAGGCCGCAGGCGATGTGCGCCGATTCGTCGAACGTCTGCGTGAAGATGAAATCCGTCGCCGCGATACGCAGGCACATGATCACAGTCACGATTACGGTTGCCGCCGCGTAGAACAGCGCGCCCTTCGCCGGGACGGTTTGCGCTTGATCGATGGGAGTGGCGGCAGCCATGGAGCCTCAGAGTCGGATTGCGGATTGTAATTGAGATGCCACGCTGATTTGCCGCAACCTCGTGGATGTTTCCCTCGACCGATGTTCTAGAATCTCCCGATGCCCAACTCCGGACCGCTGGCTGGAATCCGCGTGGTCGATTTCGGACGCTTCATTGCCGGTCCCTACTGCGCTGTGCTCCTGGCCGATATGGGCGCCGACGTAGTGCGCGTCGACCGCCGCCAGGGCAGTGAAGACCGCTATCTGGCCCCAGTGACTTCCACTGGTGAAGGCACGCACTATCTCTCGCTCAATCGCAACAAGCGCAGCCTGACCCTGGATACTTCCAAGAAGGAATCGGCGGAGGTCATTCGCCGTCTCGCCGCGCGTGCCGACGTCGTCGTCGCCAATCTTCCCATCGACGTGCTGCGCAAGATGGGTCTGGACTACGACGCGCTGCGCGCCATCAAGCCTGACATCATTCTGGCGCGCATCTCCACTTTCGGCCCTGACGGCCCTTACGCGCAGCGTCCCGGCTTCGATGCCGTGGCTCAGGCCATGTCCGGCGCCATGAGTCTCACCGGATTTCCCGGAGCTCCCGTGCGTGACGTGGTTCCTTTTGAAGACTACGGCACCGCGCTGCACACCGCGTTTGGCGTGATGGTGGCTCTCTATCACCGCGCCCAGACCGGCCAGGGACAGCTGGTGGATGGATCGTTGCTGGCCACCGGCGTCACCTTCATGCACGCTCTCCTGGCCGAACGCGCTGTGCTGGGAGTCGAACGCCGCCAGCAGGGCAACGCCGGATACCATGCTGCGCCGGGCGATACGTTCCGCACTCGCGACGGCTGGCTTGTCGTCTCCTGCATCGGTCCGGAGATGTTCGCGCGCTGGGCCCGTCTGGTGGGGCGCGAAGACCTGATATCAGATCCCCGGTTAAACGACGACCTCAGCCGCGCCAACCATCGCGAGGTAATCGCTGAAGCCATGAACGCCTGGCTGGCCACCCGGACCACCGCGCAGGCCATCGCCGAACTGGAGCGGGCGCGCATCCCCGCCGGGCCGGTGCTCGATCTGCAACAGGTCCTCGACGATCCCCAGGTCCAGGCGCGCGAGATGTTGCAGTGGGTCGACTATCCCGGCGCGCCCAATCCTGTCCCGCTGGCCAACACTGCGGTGCGGCTCTCGGCTACGCCCGGCGGCATCCGCCGGCGTGCGCCCACGCTCGGCGAACACACCGACGAAGTTCTCCGCGAACTCGGCTTCTCCAAGTCGGAAATTGAAGTGCTGCGCACGGCGGGAGTGGTTTAGCGCGGCGCCCGAAAACGGCTATCCTTAGATCAACAATCAACCGGAATGCTCGACCTTTCCACGGAAGTTAAATTCGTCAAGGGTGTGGGCCCGCGCGTGGCCGAGGGGCTGGCGCAGAAGAACATCTTCACTGTCGAGGACCTGCTCTACTACCTGCCCTTTCGCTATGAAGACCGGCTGAACCCGCGCGGTATCGCCGAGCTGCGTCCGGGCGAGATGGCCGCGGTCATCGCCGAGGTGCGCAACAGCGCCGTCTTTCGCACCCGCAGGATGCCCATCTTCGAGCTGGTGGCCGGGCAGGGACGCTCCACCATCAAGTGCATCTGGTTCCACGGCGAGTATCTTCGCGACCGCTTCAAGCCGGGGCAGATGGTGGCGCTGTACGGCAAAGTCGAGCAGGACTGGAAGGGCCGCGGCTTGCAGATCGCGCAGCCGCAGGTCGAGATCCTCGATGACGGCCAGGACAAAGACCTGAGCACAGACGGCGCCGGCGCCATCGAGTCGCTCGAGGTCGGCCGCATCGTTCCCATCTACGAATCCGCATCCGGCGGCAAGCTCAACTCGCGCTGGTTCCGCCGCATCATCCACGGCGCGCTGAGCAATCTGAGCGAACAGATCCCCGATGGACTGCCCAGTGCGCTCTGCCGCCGCCTGCAGTTGATGGACCGGCGCTCTGCATTCCATCAGGTCCACTTTCCCGAAGCCGGTTCCGCTTTTCTGGAGCTTCAGGAGCAGCGTACTCCGGCGCACCGCCGCCTGATCTTTGAGGAGCTGTTCTTTCTCCAGGTCGGCATGGAGCTCAAGCGGCGCCGCCTGCGCCAACGCGTGGGCATATCGTTCGAACTCACCGACCGCGTGCGCGATGCCGTCAAAAAAATTCTCCCCTTTCATCCCACCGCCGCGCAGAAGCGCGTGCTCAAGGAGATCGCCGACGACATGCGCCAGCCCTCGCCCATGCGCCGGCTGCTGCAGGGCGATGTCGGCTCGGGCAAGACCATCGTTGCCTTTCAGGCGGCGGTGATCGCCATCGAAAATGGTTACCAGGTGGCGCTGATGGCGCCCACCGAGATCCTGGCTACGCAGCACTATCTTTCTGCGCGCCGCGTGCTCGAGCCCGTGGGTTATCGCGTGGTTCTGCTGACCGGCTCGCTCGAAGAGGATCGCAAGCGCAACACCCGCCGCCACATTGCCCAGGGCGGCGCGCACCTGGTGATCGGTACTCACGCCCTGATTCAGGAAAAAGTCGAATTTCACAAGCTTGGCCTGGTCATCGTCGACGAGCAGCACCGCTTCGGCGTGATGCAGCGCTTTCAGCTCATGAAGAAGGGCGAAGCCGAGCCTGACACCCTGGTCATGACCGCCACGCCCATCCCGCGCACGCTCGCCCTCACTCTCTATGGCGACCTCGATACCAGCACCCTTGACGAACTGCCTCCCGGCCGCACCCCCATCACCACGCGCCGCATCGCCGACGATCGTGCCTCGGAAGTGTGGGAGTTTGTGCGCAAGCAAGTCAGCGGCGGCCGCCAGGCTTATGTCGTCTATCCCATGATCGAAGGCGCGCCCGCCGAGCAGACGGAGTTCAATCTGGATGGCGACACCGGCAAGTCCTCGAAGAGCGGGCTCAAGGCCGCCATTCACATGTACGACGAGCTGCGCAAGAAGATCTTTCCCGAGCTGCGGGTGGGCCTCCTCCACGGGCGCCTGGACGCCGAGGAGAAAGACGAAACCATGCGCAAGTTCCAGCAGGGTGAGATTGACGTGCTGGTCTCAACCACGGTGATCGAAGTCGGCGTCGACGTCCCCAACGCCACCATCATGGTGGTGGAACATGCCGAGCGCTTCGGCCTCGCCCAGCTCCATCAGCTTCGCGGAAGGATAGGCCGCGGCGCGGCGAAGTCGTACTGCGTGCTGATGACCGGCGGCAAAATCTCGCCCGAAGGCGAGCGCCGGCTGGTCGAGATGGTGCGCACCCAGGATGGATTCGAGATCGCCGAACTCGATCTCCAATTGCGCGGCCCCGGCGAGTTCTTCGGCACAAAACAGGCGGGCATGCCTGGCCTGCGCGTGGCCAATATCCTGCGCGACCGCAAGTTGCTGGAGCTGGCCAAGATCGAAGCGCGGCGGATCGTCGAGCAGCAGGACCCGGAGATCACCACTCAGGACCGCGAGCGCATCATGCAGCATCTGAAGCAGCACTGGCAGAGACGGTATGGGCTGGTGGAGGTTGGGTAAGCAATAAGTCCCGGGCTTTTGCGAGGGACCCCTATCCTCATTCATGTAGTAAAGTTAGGACTTGTCGGATGTTGTACACATTTTGAAGATCTCGTAATCGTAGGACTTTCCCTTTTCGCTCGCGATTTATGACCACCGCCTCCAAATCCGATCTCTACCGGCTGCTGCCCTCGGTTGACGATCTGGTGCACGCCGAGGAACTGGCGCCGCTGGTCGCGCGTGACGGTCAGCACGCCGTGACTGAGGCCGTGCGTGACGTGGTCGCCCATCTGCGTGAGGAGATTGCTGCCGGGCACCTGAACACTCTCCCGGCGGTGGAGCTGGCGGTTGCCGGCCTGGCCGACGCTGTCGCGAGGCAGCTGCTCTCTACCATGGCCTTCTCGCTGCGGCCGGTCATCAACGCCACCGGAGTCATCCTGCACACCAACCTTGGCCGCGCACCTCTGCCGGAAGCCGCGATCAGGCGCATTGCTGACGTTGTCGGTCGCTACTCCAACCTGGAATTCGACATCGCCTCCGGCGAGCGCGGCAAGCGCGACGTCCACGCGGAACGTCTTTTTTCGCAGCTGCTCAACCAGGAAGGCGTCAGCGGAATCCGCACGGTGGTCGTCAACAACTGTGCCGCCGCGGTCATGCTGGCCCTCAACAGCCTGGCCGAGGGCGGTGAGGTGGTGGTTTCGCGCGGGGAGCTGGTGGAGATCGGCGGATCGTTCCGCGTGCCCGACGTCATGAGCAAGTCCGGCGCGGTGCTGCGCGAGGTCGGCACCACCAACCGCACCCGCATCCAGGATTACGAGCGCGCGATTACCGAGAAGACGCGATTGCTGTTGCGCGTCCACCGGTCGAATTTCGCCATCATCGGCTTCACCGAGCAGCCGGGGCTGGATGAACTGGCAGCACTCGGCCGCAAACACCGGATCCCAGTGATGGAAGACCTGGGCGGCGGCGCCCTGGTGCCGCTGCGTGCCTTCGGCATCAACGAGAGCGGAGTCGCCGAGAGCCTGCGCGCCGGCGTGGACCTGGTGACCTACAGCGGCGACAAGATGCTGGGCGGTCCGCAGGCCGGGATTCTCAGCGGCCGCGAAGAGCTGATCCGGCGCATTCGCTCCAACCCCATGTTCCGCGCGCTGCGCGTCGACAAGCTGACCTATGCCGCGCTCGAAGCTACGTTGCGCGAATACGTCCGCCAGAACCACCAGGCCATCCCTTTTCTGCGCATGATGCGTGCCACCGCCGAAGAGGTTCGCCAGCGCGCGCAATCGCTGCACGCCCGGCTGGTCGCCGCCAAAAACCTGCGCAGCGAAGTCATCGCCGGTGAGTCACTGGTGGGTGGCGGCTCCGCTCCCACCTCCACCCTGCCCACCTTCCTGCTGGCCATCACCGCCCAGCCTCTCAGCGCTGACGACCTCTCTGCCCGCCTGCGCATGAACAGTCCCCCGGTCGTGACCCGGGTGGAAGAGGGACGCGTACTGGTGGATCTGCGCACCGTTTCTCCGGAAGAAGAAGCGGAACTGGCGCGGGCGCTGATCGAGATCGGAAGCTGAAAGGTCGAGACACCCGGCTTGGATTCCGTGATCTACACCATCGGCCACTCCACCCGCGATCTGGCAGACTTCTCCCGCATACTTCAGGCCCACGAAATCCGCCTGCTGGAAGACATTCGCGCCTTTCCGGCTTCACGCCGCTATCCCCACTTCAATCGCGAGTACCTGGAATCCTGGCTGCCGCAGATCGGCTGCGACTACGTGTGGGAAAAGGACCTGGGCGGCCGCCGCAAGAAGCAGATGCCGCGCGAGGAGTCGCCCAACATAGCCTTGCGCAATGACGCCTTCCGCAACTACGCCGACTATATGTTGTCAGAGCAGTTCCAGGAAGCAATCGAGCGGCTGGCGGAGCGCGCCGCGCACCGCAGGACGGTCATCATGTGCGCGGAAGCCGTCTACTTCCGCTGCCATCGCATGCTGGTCTCTGACTACCTGGTGAGCCATGGCCACAAAGTTCTGCATATCCTCGACGAGCATCCTGCCCGAGAGCACGCTCTGACCAAGGACGCTCGGATCGTCGACGGCCGGCTGATTTATCGCGGCGACTTCTTGCTCTAGTTTCCAGGGTCGACCGTGTGGCGCCGGCACTCCTGCCCGCGTTCTCCGGAAGTCATCAAGCTTGAGCGATCCTGGATCGCGGCGCGGTCTCGCGCATGAAGAGACACGCCAGGGCAACCACAATCGCCCCGCTGGCGGCGATCCACAGCGGCGTAGCCAAGCCGAAACGGTCGGCCATGGCGCCGGAGACCGAAGGTGCCAGCGTGCCGCCGAAGACCTCTCCCACCAGCGTCGAGAGCCCAATGGCGGTTCCCGCCAGCCGCGGCGAGACAGACTCTGTGGGAATCAGCACCAGGACCAGCGCCGCCATGCCCTGCCCGCCGTTGGCGACGAATCCCGCTGCCGCCATCAGCCACGGGTGGCTGACCAGAAACGGCATCTGGTAAGTCAGCGGCACCAGCGCTGAGACCAGCGCCGTGAACAGCAGAACCGGTTTTCGTCCCCAGAGGTCGGAAAGCCAGGGCAGAGTAAATCCCCATAGAAACTCGCCCAGGCCGCTGGCGCCCAGCACCAGCCCGGCAAAGGTCGCGGTATTTTTGGAAACTTCCGTGATGTAGAGCGGCGCGAAGGCATGCATCACCCAGAGCCAGGTCATGAACCCGGCGCTGGCCAGGCAGCACAGCCAGATATTGCGGTGGCGAAGAAGAGAAAAATATTCCGCCGGCGAGGCGCCGCGGGAGTGCAGTCGCGGGTCGGGCTTGCGCTCGCGCACGTAGAGCCACAAAAGAATTCCCAGGATGATTCCCGGAATTCCGGCGGCGAAGAAAGCCTTTTGCCAGCCAAAGCGCGCGCCGATCTGAGTAGTGAGCACCGGCGCCACCGCATGTCCTACCAGCGCCGCGGCGCTGACCACGATGCCCACGTTCCTTCCCCGCCGCTGCGGCGCCGACGATTCTTCAACTGTGGCCGTAATCGTCGACCAGGTTGGCCCCTCGGCCACGCCCATCAGCGTCCGCACCAACAAAAGCTGCGTAAAGCTGCGCGCGATGCCGGAGAGCCAGGAGAGAATCGAAAAAGCAAAAACCGCCGGAATCAGCACCGGTCGGCGGCCGACGCGGTCGGAAATGGCGCCAAAAATCAACGACGAGAAGGCCCAGGCCAGGGCCAGCGAGGAAGCCAGCAGGCCGACCTGGCCGTGGCTGAGATGCAGGGCCGGAGCGATCAGCGGCGCCAGGTACAGCAGGCTCATGCGGTCCAGAAAAACCGCGCCCCAGGTCAAAAACACCAGGACTACCAGCCAGGTTTCATATTTCCTTCCGGAAGTTCTCTGTGCATCGAAAAGATCGCCGGTTGCGGAAACTTCCGGTGAAAGCTTCGAGTTCGGCATTGGTCTCCTGCGGACGGCAAGAATTCACGAACCGGACTGCACTGCTTCCATCTCTTCTCCGGCGATCTTGAACGCGGTATTGGCCGCCGGCAGTCCGGCGTAGACTGCCGTCTGCAGCAACGCTTCCTTCACATCGCTCGCTTCCACGCCGTGTTCGAAAGCTGCCCGCACGTGCAGCCGGAATTCCTCCCATCGTCCCAGCGAGGCCGCGATTGCCAGCACCAGCAGGCGGCGCGTGCGCTGGTCCAGTCCCGGACGGTTCCATACCGCGCCCCAGGCGTAGCGCGTGACCAGCATCTGGAAGTCGCGGGTGAAGTCGGTAGCGCTGGACAAAGAGCGCTCCACGTGCGCTTCTCCCAGCACCTGGCGGCGCGTGCGCAGGCCTTCCGCAAACGAATCGGCGGCGTTGTTTTTTGCCAGAAGAAATCCCAGGACCGCCGCAGTGAACGAACGCGGCTGTCCCAGGTTGGATAGGTGCGCCGATCGCAGCACCACGGCTTTTGCCCCGGGGATGTCGCGCGCCAGCACCGCGCCGCAATCCTGCCAGGGAGTTGAAGGATCGTTGTCGCCGCCGATGACCAGCGTGGGCGCGCGAATCTGGCCGAGCTTCGCCCGCAGGTCCATATCGCGCAGCGCCACACAGCAGCCGCGATAGCCTTCGCGGTCGGTGCCGAGAAACACCCGCCGCGTCGACTGCTCCACGGCCTCGCCTCTTTGCACCATCTCGGCGGAGAAGAAGCGCTGCATGGTCACATCGACAATCGCCGCCATGCCTCCCTGCTGCACCGCGCTGCGGCGCGTCTCCCACATCTCCGGCGTGCCGAACTTGGGCGCGGTGCTGGCCAGCACCAGAGAACTCAGTCGCTCCGGCGTTCGCAGAGCCAGCCACTGGCCAATGGCTCCGCCCATGGAAAGGCCGCACCAGAAAAATTTCTCGATCTTGAGCGAGTCCAGCAGGCCAAGGGCATCGCTGCCGAGCTGATCGAGCGTGTAATCGCCGGGCGGCGTGGCCGAAGCCCCGTGCCCCCGTGTGTCGTAGCGCAAAACCTGGAAATACTCCAGCAGGTCCGGAATCTGCGGCGCCCACATCTGGTGATCGCAGCCCAGAGAATGGGAGAGCACCAGTACCGGCAGATCGCTTCTTCCTTCCAGGCGATAGAACAGCCGCGTGTTGTTAACGTTTGCAAAAGGCAAAGCTCTAGTCCTTTCTGCGCTTCCGGCCTCGCGCTGCCTGCTTGCCGCCCTGGGACAGCAACCGGTCCTGGAATTCCTGGGCCGCGCCGAGATATTGTTCGGGTGATTCCATGTCGCGCAGCGTCCGTGCGTCCAGGTGGTCGTTTACTTCGTCCATCTGTGCCAGCACATCCTCGAGGTTCTTATTCTGCGCGCGGCCCAGCGCAATGGCTTCCGCCAGGATTCGTTCCGCGTGCACACGGCCGATCTTCGGGCTGAGCGCGACCATGATTCGCTCGGCAAACACCATGCCGCGCGTGGCTTCGATATTGGCTCGCATTCGCGCGACGTCGACCAGCAAGTTTTCCATGATCTCCGCCATCGCGGTCACGGCCAGCCCCGTAGCCTGCACCACTCGCGACACGATCGACCACTCCGCCTGCCACGCTCCTGCCGCCCGTTCCTGCTCCTGGACCATGCCGCCGAGAAAACTTGCCACCAGCGCCGGCACTTGCGCCACGGCCGCCGTTGTAACCACGCAGCCCGCGGGATTTTGTTTTTGGGGCATGCTGGATGACCCGCCGCGTCCGGGCTCCTGCGCCTCGGAGACCTCGCCGATTTCCGGTTGCATGAGCAGCGTGATGTCGCGAGCCATTTTGCCCAGCGTGCCGGCGAGAATGCCGCAGGCGCACAGCACGCCGGCCAGCCGGTCGCGATGGCTGTGCCAGGGAGCGTCGGGATAACCCAGCTTGAGCTCTTTGGCCAGAGCCGCGCCGGCTTCCGCGCCGCGCTTTTCCAGCGCAGCCAGGGTTCCGCTGGCGCCGCCGAGCTGCAGCACCAGCGCCTGATTCATCGCCGCTCCCAGGCGCGCGTGGCCGCGACGGACGGCCGCGCACCATCCCGCGGCTTTCAGCCCAAATGTGACCGGAGGCGCCGGCTGCAGGAGCGTGCGGCCAAGCATCACGGTCCGGCGATGCTTCGTTGCCACGCGTCGCAAAGCGAGCTGCAGTCTCTCCAGGTCGGATTCAAGCGCAGCCTGCGCGCGTGCGAGAAGGAGCACCAGCGCCGTATCGCAAACATCCTGGCTGGTGGCGCCCCAGTGAACGAAGCCCGCGGCCGACGGATCTTCTTTCTGCACCGACTCTCTCAGCGCCTTCACCAGCGGGATCGCCGGAGTGCCGGCTCTTTGCGCGGCGTGCGCCAGCACGGCCGGGTTGAAGCTGTCCGGCTGCGCCGCATTTTCGATGGCGCGGGCTGCGGCGCGAGGGATGATTTTCAGGCGCGCCTGGACGCGCGCCAGTGCGATCTCGAAATCGAGCATGGCGCGCAGGACTGACTCGTCGGAAAAAATTCCGGCCAGCGTTTCCGTGGTTGCCAGACTCTCCATCAGCCGCAAGAGGATAGCCTCCTCGCATCAGCGATTCGGGGAATGCGAATCCGAGAAGGCTAAAGGTAATCGCGGCTTAGATCAAGCGAAGCGAACCGCGCAACTTGTTGGCTCCGCTGCGCGGACCCGGCTAGTACTTCCACGAATTGTCGGCCCCGGCGGGCGCGTTATGGCTGATATGATCGGCCATGGTCGACAGCAGATCGGCTTGGTTCAGCGGGGTCCAGCCGTGGCCCTTCATCGGCCGGCCATACACAAAGAAGCCGCCATAGGGCGGGTTCGTGGTGTGGGTAAGAAAATCTTCCAGCTTGTAAACCGCCAGGTTCAAATAAAAGCTGTCCATATCGCCGCAATAGACGTGGATCTTGCCCGCCAGCTGCGGGCCGAGAGTCGCCCAGTTCTTCTCCAGAAATGCGCGCAGATCATAACCGTGATCGCGCATGTAAGCGGCGACCTGCGGATCGATCCTTCCACTCGATTTGTCCCACAGCGGCTTGGGGTAACCGTCAAGCCCGACCGGTCCGTACACCGCCTCCCACGCTTCGAACTGCATGCCGGAGCGGCCGTGGCTGCCGATTACGTCTTCAAGCTGGCTCATCTGGCGTATGGTCATGATGACCTGGCCTTCGGGCGTGCGCTGCATGGGGCGCTCGGGAACGGGCGGATCGTAGCCGGGAGCGAGAAACGCATTGTTGTCGTTGTAAATATCGACCAGTCCGTAACGGCTGAAGTCCACCGGATCGGGATAAAAAGTCCAGGTGCCGGCGAAGAACTCGGGATGAAAGACCTGCAGCGCCAGCGACTCCCAGCCTCCGGTCGAGCCGCCATCGAGCACGCGGGCGTAGGGCTGGCGGATGATGCGGAAGTGTTCTTCGAGATATGGAATCAGCTCCGTCATGATGGCGTCGCCATAGGGACCGTTGTTGGCCGAGTTGACCGCGTACGAGTCGTCGAAATAAATCGTGGGATGCTGAAAGGTGACGGCGATCATCCGCGGAAAGCCGGGAGCGGTCCATCTCTTAAAGAAGTCGTGCCCGCTCAGGCGGCCTTCGCGTGATGGCGTTTCCGGGCTTCCAGGCTCGCTGAAGCCCAGTGGTGGGTTCAGATTGAAGTGTCCCTGGTCGTAAAGGACCGGGTAATGCGCGTTGGGATGCGAGTCATAGCCTTCGGGAAGGAGCACGGTAGCGCCCAGGAACATCGGCTGGCCCCAGAACTTAGTGAGCAGCTGGCTCTGGATCTTGATGTGCTTCACGTACGCCGTATCGGCCGGCATCTGGATGGACGGAATCTTCTGGCTGAGCGTGAGCCTGATCTCGTAACCGCTGAGAGGATCAAGATGGAAGTGTCCTACCTCGCTGTACAGATTGCCGGGCGAGATGTTGAACTTCTGTCCTTCCCACTGGTCCATGTGCGCCCAGATCACGTGGCCGTCGGCGCGAGGGAAGCGCGTGTAGACGTTGAAGAACGCCTGTACGTAGTAGTCGGCGGGGGCTAGCTCGCGCACCGACTTGAAAGGGAAGCCGGTGGTCAGCGCGTCGATGGTGATGCTCTCTCCCGGCGCCATGCCCTGAACATCTTTGCCCAGAAATTCGACCCGCGAGCGCCACGACCCAATCTGCATTCGCGGCTCGGGATTCTCCGCCCGGGTGATGATCACAAACACTCTGCCTGTCAGCGGTTGTTGCGACCCCGCGGGCAGGGTGACGCGGAAGCTTACATCAGCCGCGTTGGCGCAAAGAGTGAACGAAAGCAGGAAGAGGAAGAACAGCAATGAAAAACTGACGCGCAAGCAGCGAGCAACCATGTGATGGTCTCCGAGGAGATCAGAGTAAACGCTTGCTGCCGGTTTTTCCATGACAAGAGATGTTCTCCTGCCGCTCTCCTATTGCTTCATCAGGAAAGAGAAGCCCGGGAACTTGTATTCGGCCTTGCCATCATGCGGCACGGGCTGGACCTTGCCCTCGCGCACCTGCACGATTGCTTCGAGAACCTTGCCCAGCTCCGCCGGATCAGCCACCGGGACATTGTGGGCGGGCAATACCAGCTTGATCCACGGGGTCATGAGCGAGAGATTGCGGATTGAAGCCACGTAAGCGTCCAGGTCGGTCTCCGGGCGATAGAGGAAGATCGGTCCCGGATAAAAGGTGTCGCCAGTGAACAGCAGCCCGTTGGCAAGATCCACCAGGGCAATCGCATCCGGAGTGTGTCCCGGAGCGGCGATTATCTGAAGCTTTCTTTCTCCCAGGTCGATGGTGTCGCCATCGTGGACCCAATGCGAGATCACAAACGGCTTGGTGGCATACGCTTTCCGGTCGAAGCCGCGGGGCAAAGGCCCGCATAGTTCGCCCGGCGCCAGCTCGGCCTGCGCGTCCGCGACCGAGCCTTTGGCGCTTTCGCGGGTGAAAGCAGTATCCATGCCGTAGATGTCGTCGAATCGCCAGTTGTCGCCGACGTGGTCGTTGTGCGTGTGCGAGTTGAGCACGCTAATCGGCAGCGACGTAAGTTCCTGCGCCGTCTTCCTGATGTTGCCAATACCCATGCCGGTGTCGAAGAGCAGCGCCCGCTTGCTGCCCAGAATCAGATAAGAAATCACCTCTTCCGACTGGTGCGGCTCGTAGATGGCAAGAACCCCCGGGCGGATCTTGTAGACCTCGAACCATTGGCTGGAAACCTTCACCCGCTCCAGCTTGGCGTATTCGGGGCGAGGCAACTTGCGGCACCACGCGGGCTTTTCCGCTGAGACCAGGCTTGTCGCCACAAGGGCGATCCACAGAATGCCGAGCCAACGCATGGTGCTGCCTCCCGATACGAAGGAATCCGTATTTCATTCCATCATTACCACAACTTTGCCGAAAGTTTCGTTGGAATCCAGCCGCGAGTGCGCTTTCACCATCTCGTCGAGCCTGAAGCTGCTGTCGACGTTGGCAACCAGCTTGCCCTGCGCCAGCAGGGGAACAACCTCCGCGGCGAAGGCTTGCGTAACCTGGATTTTTTCTTCCAGGCTGCGGGCGCGCAGGACGGTGCCGCGAATCTCCAGGCGTTTGCTCATCACCTGGCGGGAATCCAGCTCACAAGCCGCGCCGGCCATAGTGCCTACCAGCAGCATTCGCCCCTTGTTGCCCAGCAGCTTCTGCCCGGCGAGCGTGTAAGGTCCGCCCACCAGGTCCAGCATCACGTTGATTCCTTTCTTGCCGGTCCAGCTCTCTGCCGCAGCAATCAGATCGTTCACGTTCTCGTGGATGACCACCCCTGCCTCCAGCCCCAGCGGCTTGGCGCGTTCAATTTTGTCGGCGGTGCGCGAAGTGCCGAAGGGTACGGCGGAGATCGCGCGCACCAGTTGCACGGCAGCCAGGCCTACCCCGCTGCCGACGGCGTCGATGAGAACAGTCTCACTCGGACGAAGTCGCGCCTGGGTCCACAGCGCGTCATGGGCCGTGATGAATGCTTCGGGGATGGCTGCCGCCTGGGCCCAATCGAGGTTGGCCGGAATCTCGGCCACCAGGCGCTCGTGGATCACCACGTACTCGGCATGGCCTCCGCCGCCAATCAGCCCGAAGACCCGCTGGCCCGTCTTCCACGCCCTTACCGCCGATCCCGTTTCAGCCACCTCGCCTGCAAACTCGATTCCCGGAATCTCCGCGGGGAACCCCGGGGGAGGAGGATATTTGCCCTGCCGCTGCAGGAGATCGGCGCGGTTGAGCGCCGAGGCGCGCACCCGCACCAGCACCTGTTCCGGTGCGGGCGATGGCTTGCCTACATCGCGCATTTCAATGACTTCCGGGCCTCCGGGTTTGGATATCCAGGCCGCTCGCATGGTGTTCGCGCTCATCAACCAAGCCGTCTTTCTCGTCGTTTCTTCGCGGAAGGTGAATCTTATTCATTCACCAGGTGCCGAGGGGCCCAGCCAAAAGGTGCGGACCGGGCTTGGCACAATTTAAGATTGTACTGTGACCTGGATCACGTGACCTACCCGCGGCCGGCAGGTAGCATTGCCTGTTTTGGCCAGCGTCCGATATATTTTTAAGCAACCATGTACGAGGACTTTCATGCTGTCGACCGCTGGACCGGTGAGAGGCACCATTGCGTCTACCAGGCGCTGATCGTGGCCATCGCCACGCGCCATGCGGACGCGGTGGACATAAAATTTTTGGCCAGCGGCCGTCCCGTTTGGATTGCGTTGCCGCATCCAACTTGGGTGGAATACAACAAGCGCACGGGACGCGTAATCACCGATCCGCTGGCAATTCAGACGGCCGGGCATTTCCTCAAGACCGCCATTGAAGATGGCATCTATGAGCATGGACGCGAAATCTATTCGTTGACCGTCGAGGAGACGCTTGCGCACCTGAATGCCGTTTTGAAGGAAGTAGGCGCGCCGCAAGACGCGCTGGTCGGTACGGGCTGAGCTTATCTGCTTTAACCATCATCCCTGGGAATCGCGTGCGATTCCGGCCCGCGAATAGGAGATTCTTTCATGTCGACTCTTTCAGCCATTGATACTGCTTCTGCCCTGGATACCCTTCTCAAAACCAATAAGGTGCATCGTAACCTGCGCTCCGGCCCGCTGGTGGAAAACGCCGTCCGCAAAGGCGAAGGGCATCTGGCCGACAATGGCGCCTTCGCCGCCTACACCGGAAAATATACCGGGCGCGCGCCCAAAGACCGCTTCGTGGTGAAGGATTCAGTGACCGCCGACAAGGTGAACTGGGGCGATATCAACCAGCCGTTCGATTCCGCCAAGTTCGATGCCTTCTTCGAGCATGTGCTCGAACATATTCGCGGCCGCGAGCTGTTTGTGCAGGATCTCTATGCCGGCGCCGACCCCAAGTACCGTCTTCCCATTCGCGTGATCAACGATCTGGCCTGGCAGAACCTCTTCGTCCGCGCCATGTTCATCCGCCCGACCAATGAAGATTTGAAGACCCACCAGCCGGAGTTCACCGTGCTGGGAGTACCCGATTACATCCCTGACCCGCAGCGTGACGGCTCGCGCTCCGACGCCCTGATCGTGGTCAACTTCGCGCGCAAGCTGGTAATCGTGACCGGCAGCGGCTATGCGGGCGAGATGAAGAAGTCCATTTTCTCCGTCATGAATTTCCTGCTGCCGCCGCGCAACGTGTTTCCCATGCACTGCTCGGCCAACGTGGGCAAGGATGGCGTGACCGCCTTGTTCTTCGGCCTTTCCGGGACCGGCAAGACCACGATTTCCGCCGATCCCGATCGCGGCCTGATCGGCGACGACGAGCACGGCTGGAGTCCCAACGGCATCTTCAACTTCGAGGGCGGCTGCTACGCAAAGACCATCCGCCTGTCGAAGGAACATGAACCGCAAATCTGGAACGCCATCCGCTTCGGTTCGCTGCTGGAGAACGTTCCCCTGGATCCGGAGACCCGCGTTCCCGACTACGACGATGGCAGCAAGACCGAGAACACGCGAGTTGCTTATCCTGTGCAATACATCGACAACGCGGTGATCCCGGGCGTGGGCGGCCATCCCAAAAACATCATCTTCCTGACCGCCGACGCTTTCGGCGTGCTGCCGCCGATTTCACGCCTCAACACCGACCAGGCCATGTATCACTTCATTTCCGGCTACACCGCCAAGGTCGCGGGAACGGAAGCCGGGCTGAAAGAGCCGACGCCGAACTTCTCCACCTGTTTCGGCGCGCCTTTCATGCCCTTGCCGCCCAAGGTTTACGCCGAAATGCTGGGACGGCGCATGCACGAGCACAATGCGCAGTGTTGGCTGGTGAATACCGGATGGTTTGGCGGGCCCTACGGCGTAGGTTCGCGCATGCAGCTGCCCTACACCCGGGCCATGGTGCGCGCCGCTCTCGACGGCAAGCTCAACAACGTGGAATTTGAACTCGATCCCGGGTTCGGCCTGACCGTCCCGAAATCGGTTCCCGGAGTGCCGGCGGAATTCCTGAATGCCCGCGAGGCCTGGAAGGATAAAGCTGCCTATGACAAGGCAGCGGCCGATCTGGCCGCGCGTTTCGCGAAGAACTTTGAGAAGTTTGACGCGCCGCCCAATGTTCGTGCCGCGGGTCCGGCGCCGAGGAAGAGTTAGCCTAACTCAGAGCAACAGGAATTCAAGCCACCTTGTCGCGGTCGCGGAAGCGATCCTTCATCGCCGCGCTGATGCGCTCGATGAACGACACCGGAGCGTTTTGCGGGCCGCGGCCCAGCCGTTTACGCAGCAGCTCGAGAAACTGCGTGACGCGCTTCAGGCGCATCGTTTCCAGGCCTTCCGCGCCCTTTTGCGGGTCCATGACGGAAGCGGCCTCAATATAGTCCCAGAGGATCAGGCGCATGCTGTCTACCGCACTCTTCAGCGCCGCCAGCAGTTCAACATTGACTTCGACCAGGGAAGGTTTCTCGACGGAGATCTCCTGCGATTGCATCGCCAGCCAGTACAGGTCGCTGTGAACAGAGGTCAATTCGTCGGTGAGCGACTTGAGATGCTTTACTAACTCGTTAACGTCTTTCGAAGGTTGCCTTGCCATGATTGGGGGAAGCCTCATACTGCTATAGAACGATCCGCTACTGTGTATGTGTATAGGATGCGCCTCATATAACGTTCGCGCCCGTTACTCAAGGACATGTCCTCTGTGGAAAGCATGTCCCGCAGCATCAGCAAAGTGTCAATACTACCCATAAGATGGAACAGTTTAGGCGGTAATTTCAGGCCCGCGCGGTCGCTATCGACAGGACATGGGCATTAACATTAGAAGACTCGAAGAATCACGGTGAATGCTGATGTATTCGCGAAAAATCAGGGTGGACTACAAACTCGACGGTGTGTTGGCTCCCTGTCCCTTGAAATGGCTGGACAATTTCGCCATGCGCAATTTCACCAACGATCCGGTCTTTGACGATACCCTGCCCGTCGCCGACGGCCTGATCGAGATCGGAACGCGTGTCCCCCTGGATAGGCTGCGCGAGGCAATGACCGACTGGTTCAGGAAGAAGAGCTATCTGGGCAAGGAATCGGAGCTCGTGGTCAAAGAGACGACGTGAAAAGTCACTTTTTTACGCCTCGGGTATTTTCTCGGCGTCCTGATCGGTGTCGGTGCTGCTCTCAGCGGTGACTTTCATCACGATAAGCACCTTGTCGTCGTCATTCATACTGGCGGTGGGATAGGACGACACCTCGCCGAGAACTGCGTCCACAACATCCTGCGCGCTCTCCTCGTGATGCTTGCGAACCACTTCGGCCAGGCGCTTGGGGCCGTACTGCTGGCCGCGCTCATCGGCGATGTGCAGGATGCCGTCAGTGCAGCAGACGAGTAGATCGCCTTTTTCCAGCCTGACTGAGCCGCGCGTGTAGTCGGCCTGAGGAAAGAGCCCGATCACCGTCCCGCCTTCTTCCAGCAGCTTGATCTCCCCGCTCTGCCCGCGGACCAGCATGGGCGGCACCAGCCCGGCGTTCACGTACTGCAGCATGTTGCGCCTGGTGTCCACCAGCCCCAGGAACAAGCTCAGGTTCTTGCCGGCGCGCGTGTCCTTGTACAGCATCTCGTTCAGTGACAGCGCCAGCACCTCCAGCGAGTGCAGGTGCATGACCAGGGCGCGGAGCGTTGCCTGGAGGTTGGCCATGATCAGCGCTGAGGAAACTCCTTTTCCTTCCACCTCTGCCAGCACGATGAGCAGCGACTGCGGGCCGAGATTCAGGAAATCGTAGTAGTCGCCCGCCATGTCAAAGCAGAAATCGCTGAGCACGGCGATGTCGTATCCGGGAACCACCGGCGGCGATTCCGGCAGCAGCCGGTGATGGATGCTGCGCGACAGCGACAGCTCTCTCTCCACGCGCTGCTGCTCCATGCTGTCGCGATGCAGGCGTGCGTTCTCCAGCGCCATGGCCATGTGTCCGGAAAGCTTGGTCAGGAACTCAAGGTCTTCGTTGGTGAAATGTCCGCTCTGCGCGTTGACCAGCTGCAGTACTCCCACGACTGCGCCGAAGTGCTGGCGGATGGGAAGACTCAGCAGCGAGCGAGTCTGGGTGTTGGGACGCTCATCGTAAGCCGGATCAAAAAACTGGAGGCTGGAAGGATTGTCCGTGTTGACTACTTCAGACGTCGCGGCCACCCGGCCGGGAATGCCTTTGCCGAAGGGGATGCGCAGCTCGTGGTGGTCCAGGCCGGAGGCGGCGATCGACCACAGCTCGCGCCGGCGCGTATCCACCAGGAACACCATTCCCCGTTCCGCCTTTACTTCCGTGCGGGCAATCTTCAGGATCAGCTCCAGCAGCTCAGCCAGGTCAAGAGTGGAGTTGAGGAGGCGCGTGGCTTCAAACAACAGTGAGAGCTGGTTGATGCGCTTGTCTTTTTCCTGTGCCGCGAAGATCGTGCTTAGCCGCGCGCCGCTCATTTCGGCGTAGAGCCGCCACCACAGCAGCAGGTCTTCGGATGCCTCGCCGGCGTTGTACAACGCCAGCACTCCGGTGAGCTGGTCACCGGCGAGCAGCGGGTATCCTGAAATGTGAGTGAGCCCGGTGCGGCGGGCAAACTCCTGATCATCGCCGCCAAAAGTTGCCAGCACCACGTTCTCGATGCTGCTCTTGTTGCCGGCCATCTTGCCGATGGCGCCGGCGCCTGCGGCCGCGTAATCGCGGCGGTGACCGGCCTCCAGACCGGAGCTGTGCGTGAGATAACAGGAGCCCGAAGAGGAGTCCCAGAGCCAGAGTTCGGCGCGGGCCACGTCAAAGTCGGCGACCAGCAGCTCCAGGGCCTTGGCGCTTACGTCCTCGCCCGCCCGGCTGAGTGCTGCCACGGCGCCGGCGAATTCGTTCACATAGTTCTTGCTTTGCGCTTTGGTGTTTGCCACAGCCGCCGCCAATCCCAAAGACTTCCGGCCCCATCCGGCCGGAGTTGTGCCTGGGTTTGAAGAATCAATGCGATTCTAAGGACTTCCCGGGAGAGTGCGACTCTAAGTTTAAGAACAGGTGCCCAAGTTGTAAAGACAAGTCACAGTTACCCAAATGAGATGACCTTCCGCGTACTGGAGGCCACGAACAATCAGGATATAATCGCCCACAAAACGCCGCCGAAGAACAGGCTAGGTCGGGCGGCGACAGGATTTCATTCAGGCCAGCCCCAGGTTCTTCCGCCAGGCGAGCGGGAGACAAACCTACAATTGCAAGCTGCCGCTGGCCATGAACATGCGTCAAAAGAAGGTATGATGAGGGCAGTGCTGCGGCTAACAAGTTCCTTTCCCAGGCGTTTAGCACCGGCGGGGATCTGCGCGGGCATTCTCTTGCTGTCTTCAAGCGTGCATGCAGCCGCGCGCGTCGGGCCTTTGTTGCCACAAGCCTTCGCTCCTTCTCTTGAACTCACCACCTCTGCGCCACCAGCGGCTCATGCTCTGCCAACCGTGCCACGGTTGATGACGGTGAGCCTGCTTTCCACCCCAGAGCCAGTTCAGACCGATCCAGTTCCGGGCATCATTGCCGAAGCCGAGAAGGCGTACCAGGATGGCCTTTCTGACTACAAAGCCGGGCATCTTGACGCCGCCAAGCAGGACTTCAATCGCGCCGTGGACATCCTGCTGCAAAGCCCGGTAGGGATTAAATCCGACGATCGCCTGCAGCAGGAGTTCGACAAGATCACCGAAGAAATCAGCAAACTGGAAGTCACGGCCTTCAAGCAGGGCGACGGTTTCACCGAGCAGCAGTCTGAGCCGGCCCCAATCGATGAGGCCAACCAGGTTGCGGTTCCCGCCGATCCCGGCATGACCGCCAAGGCCGAAGCCGATCTGCGGAACACCAATTCTGATCTTCCCCTGATGATGAACGACTCGGTGGCCGGGTACATCAATTATTTCTCGTCCGGCGGGCGCGGCGTTTTTGAGCGCGCGCTGGTGCGCTCCGGGCGCTACCGTGACATGATTCGCCGCGTCTTCAAGGAAGCAGGTATTCCCCAGGACCTGATTTACATGGCCCAGGCTGAGTCCGGGTTCCATCCTCTGGCGTTGTCGCGGGCGCGGGCGCGCGGCATGTGGCAATTCATGGCCAGCCGCGGCGTGGGATACGGCCTGCGCCGCAGCTGGTGGGTTGACGATCGCCAGGATCCGGAGAAATCAACCAGGGCGGCAGCGCGCCACCTCAAGGATCTCTACAAGCAGTTTGGCGACTGGTACCTGGCCATGGCGGCGTACAACTCCGGTCCGGGCAACGTGCAGCAGGCGGTGCAGCGCACCGGTTACGCGGACTTCTGGGAGCTCTACAAGCGCAATGTGCTGCCCAAAGAAACCAAGAACTACGTTCCCATCATTTTGGCCATGACCATCATGTCCAAGAACCCGGGGCAGTACGGCCTTGAGGGCGTCCAGGTTGATCCTCCGCAGAAATACGACGTCGTCACCGTGAACTATCCGGTGGATTTGCGCCTGGTGTCGGAATGCGTGGATGTTCCCGTGGAACAGCTGGTGGACCTCAATCCCAGCCTGCTGCGGCGCACCACGCCCAAAGACCAGTCTTTTGATCTTCACCTGCCCGAAGGCACGCGCGACAAATATGAGACCGCCATCGCCGTGGTGCCCAAAGACAAGCGCGTTTCCTGGCGGTACTACAAAGTGCAGAGCGGCGACACGCTGGCCGCAGTCGCCAGGAAGTATCACACCACCGAACGCTCGATCGCGCAGGTCAACGAATTACAGGACAATGAATTGATCGCGGACGCGCGGCTGGTGATTCCGGTGAGCATCGCCGAGTCCGACAAAATTCGCTATTCCCGCTACGCGTCTCATTACAAGACGCACGCCGGCGACACGGTTCTGACCGTCGCCGAAGACTTCGGCGTGGCCCCGGACCGCCTTCGTCGTTGGAACAGGTTGAAAGGAAACGAGTTACGCCGGGGGCGGCTGCTCGTCATCTACAAGCCTCTGGGTCCCGGAGAGCCGGATAAAGCGCCCCCCAGACGCAGGAAGACATCACCTGCAAACACGAAGGCGCCGGTGAAAACCGGCTCGCGAAACGACCCAAAAGAAACTCTGAGCGCGCGCACTCCCTGACTTGATTATTCCCTGCGCAAGTTGCACACTTGGTGCGCGGATTTGACATGCAATTCATATCGCTTGTTATAATCCGCGCCTGTCTGTTTTGAATCGATGCGGTGGATGCGGCCCTAATTCTCCTGGAGGAACTATGAGCTTTTACGATGAAACCCTCAGAGCAAGGCATGAGGACGACATGGACGATGATTACGGGGACGTCGGTGGCTATAGCGGCAGTTCCGTCGAAGAAGATTATGAGGAAGAGGAAGAGGAATCGATCGGCGCCGAAACCGGCGGCGGCCTGTCCGGCGGCATGAGCGAGCCGGCCAGCCAGCCACCCGCAGCGCCTCCTTCCAGGCCCAAGGCTGCCCCCAAGAAGAAGGCAGCCAAGAAGAAAGCGGCCAAAAAGCCCGCCAAGAAAAAGGCCGCCAAGAAGAAGAAGGCGGCGAAGAAGAGCGCGAAGAAAAAAGGCGCGAAGAAATCTGCCAGGAAAAAGGGCGGAAAGAAAAAGAAGGCCCGCCGCCGCTAAGTCGGCAATCAAAGATCAAAAAGACCGCCCGCGAGGCGGTCTTTTCTCTTCTAGAACATCACAACGCTGCGTTAGATCTTCACCGTCATTGTGACGAATTCAGTTCATCGAGCTGCTTCCTGGCAAAGCCGTCCTTGGGATTTAACTCCAGGATTTTCCGGAAGTCGGCTTTGGCCTTTTCGGTCTGGTTGTTGGCCTTGTGCGCCATGGCCAGAAGGTTGTAGCTCCACATCGAGGGCGGCGTGTTGACTTCCACGTTTAATTCCATGATGGCGGCCGCAGCCTGCGTCTTTTTTTGTTTGAGTAGGCTCTCGGTAAGCTGGTTGAGCGGCGTCTCGCCGAAGTCGTAACGGCCGTCGCCGAGCTCCTTGGCGTGAAGATCGCGGTACTGAGCCAATGCCGCTTCGATCCCTTTTTTATCGATGGTGTCGGCGAGCAGTGCATTCATGGTGATGGGTTTGCTCAGGCCGTGATGACAGGTCACGCATTGCACGCGGGCGGTAATCTGAGGTCCCAACTTCGCGATGTAATCTCCGTTGATCGCGTCAACCATACGCAACATGGTCCGCGCAGTCTTCTTCGTGTCCTTCTCGTCCGACGCGAAATCCATTTCGTTGAGTTGACCGCCTTCCTTGCCTACATGGCAGTACTGGCAGCGGACGCTCAGGCTGAAGGAGAAACCTCTCATGATGCCGATGAGTTCTTCTCGTGTAATGTCCTTGGGAAAGTATTGCAGATTCGTAAATTTCTCAGGAACCTGGGCGGCGAGCGTCCCCGCCAATGCCAGAACCATCGCCAGCCTCGCTGAAAAGCGGCTAGCAGCCTTCAAGACGCACAGAATTTTCTGACGATCTGAGCGCATGTCTCCTCCACTGACCGTGAAGCCTAGCAGTTCATTCGACTGTAAGGGTGGGGATTGATCCAATTCACGGTCAGGGGTTTGTGAAGGAATTGTCAGGGAATTGCAAATCCGGCATCCGTGCCGCGCAGCCAGCTCAGTGAGTGCTATACTCCCGTCCCTGAATGGCGGCTGCGTTGTTCTGGCATTCACGAAGCTCGCGCACGGCCCTGATCGTCGTTCTATTGCTCATCAGTCTGGGTGCTGCGAGTATGTTGGCGGTTCAGGCTTACTACCTGGAAACTTCGCAGCGAGCGGCCGCAGAAGGCGTGCTCAGCGACTACTCCGCGCTGATCGCCGATGAGGTCATTCGCAGATCGACAGCGGAGATCGGGTATTCCGGCTACTATCTCCTGATCGAAGCCTTGCGCCGCGATCTGCAACAATTGCCAGGGCTTTCCACACCCCCCTTAACCGCCCTTGCTACCTCCTCGGACGCTCGCCTTCAACGAGCTTCAAAGCTGGCCGCGGGATACTTCCAGATGGAACGACCGCCTGCCAGGCTTACGTTCTTCGGTTTTGAACCTGGTGAAGATGCAGCCGAGTGGCTGCGACAGAACCTAGCCTCCCCAAAGCGCACTGACCCTGGGCTTCTCGTCTTGAACGCGCAAATACAAGGCGTTTCCCGGACTTTCGTTGCGCTATCGGTTCATCGCCCCGGCCAAGGAGAGAAGATCGCAGGCTTCGAGGTCAATCTGGCTGCTCTGAACCCTTGGTTCGAAAGCGCTCTGAACCGCCAATCGTTGATTCCGGCTTCGCTGGGACACGGACGCGTGTCGAACTCCTTTGTGTACGTGAGCATTCGCGACCAGGGCGGAGTTGAAAGATTTCGTATGGGCCAGGAGCAATCGCATCGGCCTGCCGTCAAGCAGTTTGGCGACGCCTACCAGGGAATGTTTTCGGGCTTTTCCGTGCAGGCATCGCTTGACCCTCAGGTTGCCGGGCGGATCATCATTGGCGGTCTTCCACGCTCCCGGCTGCCCTTTTTATTGGGGCTTCTGATCCTGAATGCCGGCTTGGTCGTGACCGCGATCCTGCAGCTTCGCCGGGAAAGCGCGCTGCAACAACTTCGCGACGAGTTCGTTTCCAGCGTATCCCACGAGCTGCGGACGCCGCTCACGCAGATCCGGATGTTCGCTGAAACGCTGCTGCTGGAGCGAATCCGTTCCGACGAAGAGCGGCGGCGGTCACTGGAGATCATCGACCGCGAGGCCCGGCGACTCACGCAACTAGTCGAAAACCTGCTCCAATTCAGCCGGATGGAGCGAAAGAAAGATCCGCTCGCGAGAGTTCCCCATGCGCTGGCTGTGTCGATTCAGGAAATTGTCGATGACTTCTCATCCGTAACTCCGATCGAGCAGTCGCGTTTCAAGTGCGAGCTGCGCTCCCAGGTAGAAGCCGAGGTCGATCCCGGAGCATTTCGCCAAATCGTCATTAACCTGCTTGACAACGCTGTGAAGTACGGCAAAAAGCCGCAGGTAGTTATCGTGGGACTGGAGTCGCGCGCCGGCAAGGCCTCTCTGTTCATCGACGACGAAGGCCCGGGAGTTCCTCCTGCTGACAGAAAGCGTGTGTTTGAGAGCTTTCACCGACTTGAGCGCGATCGCAGGTCGGTGACTGCCGGAACAGGAATCGGGCTCTCCGTGGTACAAGACCTTGTCGCGCGTCACGGAGGACGCTGCTGGGTTACAACTGGCGACAGAGGGGGAGCAAAGTTTTTGGTCGAACTGCCGCTTTGCTCCGGGAATGGCGTGAAAGATTCCCCGGAGAATTTGCCGTGAGGCGCATCCTGGTGATCGAGGACAATCGCGATCTGGCCTTCGGCCTGCGGAACAATCTCGAGATTGAAGGCTATGAAGTGGAGACGGCGGCTACGGGAAAAGCCGGGCTCGAGGCTCTTGCCAGGATGCCTCCAGACCTCGTGATTCTCGACCTAATGCTGCCGGAACTCGATGGTTTTCGTGTCCTTCGTTCTTTGCGACAGCAGGGCTTTAGCAATCGCGTGCTGGTCTTAACGGCCAAAGGGGAAGAGGCGGACAAAGTCCGCGCGTTGAGGATGGGGGCGGACGACTATGTGACCAAACCGTTCGGGCTTCTTGAATTGCTGGCCAGAGTGGAGGCGCTTTTGCGCCGCCATCACGGGTATTGCGGGCACGAAGACGATCTCACTGGAATCCAGCGGTTCGGCACAATTGAAGTCGATCCCGCAGCGCGCAAAGTCTCTCGAGCTAAGCACAGCATTGATTTGAGCCCCAAGGAATTCGACCTGCTATTGGCGCTGTTACGGGCCCGCGGAGCAGTGGTATCGCGTTTGCAGCTTTTGCGCGAAGTCTGGGGGTATTCGGCGGCCGTCGTAAGCCGGACTGTCGATACTCACGTCGCTGAGTTGCGACGCAAGCTCGAAGAGGACCCGGCCTCACCCCGCCATATCATCACGGTACGCAAGACCGGTTACCGAATCCAGCCCTGACCCTGATCCGCCTAGGCGTAAATACCCCGAACCTTAATCGTATGGGCTACGCGGCTGATGGCCAGCATGTACGCGGCGATGCGGTTGTTGACGTTGTGCGCTTCCGAGAAATGCACCACGTCGCCGAACGATTCGCGAAGGATAAACTCCAGCTGCTCATTCACTGCCGACTCTTTCCAGAAGTATCCCTGGCGATCCTGCACCCACTCGAAGTAGGAGGCGGTCACGCCGCCGGCGTTAGCGAGGATGTCGGGAATGATGAAGACCTTCTTGTCGGCCAGGATCTCGTCCGCAGTTGCGGTGGTGGGCCCGTTCGCGCCTTCGCACACGATCTTGGCCTTGATGCCGGCGGCATTCTGGCTGGTGATCACGTTCTCGGTAGCCGCCGGAATCAGGATGTCGCAGTCGGTCACCAGAAGCTCGCGCGTGTCGAAGGCTTCCGCGCCATCAAATCCGACGATGCCGCGGTTAGCGTTGCGGTCGCGGTATTCGAGCAACGCGTCAATGTCGATGCCGCGCCGGTTGTACAGCCCGCCGTTGTACTCGGCGATGCCGATGATCTTGTAGCCGGCATCGGACATCAGCTTGGCGGCGTTCGAGCCCACGTTGCCGAATCCCTGGATGATGACGCGGGTCTCATCGCGGGAAAGATTGAATTTCTTCAGTGCTTCGTCGCAAACGATCATCACGCCGCGGCCGGTAGCTTCGCGGCGTCCGCGGGAGCCGCCGATGTTGATCGGCTTGCCCGTTACCACAGCTGTTACCGTCTGGCGCATGTGCATGGAGTATGTGTCCATCATCCAGGCCATGGTCTGCTCGTTGGTGTTCATGTCGGGCGCGGGAACGTCTTTCTCGGGACCCAGGAATTCGATCAGTTCGGCGGTGTAGCGGCGCGTCAGCTTTTCCAGTTCGCCCAGCGTCAGCTTCTTCGGATCTACGATGATGCCGCCCTTGGCGCCTCCGAAAGGTATGTTGACCACCGCGCACTTCCAGGTCATCCAGCTGGCCAGGGCCCGGACTTCGTCGAGAGTGACATCCGGCGAGTAGCGGACGCCGCCCTTGGCGGGGCCGCGCGCGATAGAGTGCTGTACGCGGAAGCCGGTAAAGACTTCCAGGGTCCCGTTGTCCATCGACACCGGAATGTGCACGATGATTTCGCGGTTGGGATAACGCAGGATCTTCCACAAACCTTCATCAAGATTGAGTTTCTGCGCGGCAAAATCGAAGCGAGCCGCCTGGGCTTCCCAGGGGTTCAGCTCCTGTTCGAGCGAGACAGTTTTCATTGGTACTCCAGGGAATTAGGACAAACCTACAAAGTATAGATAGCTATGGCCGGAGGAGCAACCGCGTCTGCAGGAAGCGTGACACGCGAGTAACCTGCAGTGGTCCCTCCAAAACTCAGGGTAGAATCATTCAACGCCCGGAAATTATTCCGCGCGCGCCATCGCCATCATTATAGGAGTTTCATTTTCGGATGGTGCGGATCAACTGATCCGCAGTCAGAACCCTCAACTGACCTTTGCTTTGCTCCCTGCGGAGGCGGCGGCTACCGGAACGTGTTTTTCCTGCGGCCGCTCAAGCTGGATCTCCATCCCCTCAGATGCCGCGCGCACTTTGGGATAGTACTCGCGCGCCTTGGCCACCACCGAGTCGATGCACTCGTCGGTGTGGTCGGGATCGTGGTGGAACAGAATGAGCTCCTTCGCTCCGCTTTCCATGACGACGTCCACGGCTTCGCGCCAGTGGCTGTGTCCCCAACCGCGCTTGCGCGCTGCATATTCCTCAGGCAGGTACTGCGCGTCGTAGATCAGCACGTCCGCGCCCTCCGCCAGCTTGCGCACGCTGCGGTCGAAGGTAGGATCGCCGGGCTCGTTGTCAGTGGCGTAAACCAGCACTCCGTCGCGAGTTTCAATGCGGAAGCCCAGGCAGCCCTGGGGATGGTTCAGCCACGCAGACTGGATCTGGCAATCGTCAAACTTGATGCGCTCCGCGCTCATATCGTAAAACTGGCGCCTGGCAGCCATCTCGTTCATGTTGACGGGGAAATAGGGGTCTGACATCTGCTCTTCCAGGGCGCGCTGCAACCCCCGCGTGCGGCTGGAAGAGTGGAAGAAGAATGTGTTCCCGGAATTCTGGTAGAGCGGCGAAAAGAATGGGATTCCCTGAATGTGGTCCCAATGAAAATGAGAGAGGAAAATGTGCGCCGACAGCGGCTTGCCGTTGCTTTCGATTTCGAGCTGCTTGCCCAGGTTGCGGAAGCCGGTGCCACAATCAAAGATGTAGATGTGCCCGTTGATGCGCACTTCCACACAGGATGTGTTGCCGCCGTACCGCAAATTCTCGGGCTGGGGCGTGGGCGTCGAACCGCGAACTCCCCAGAATCGAACCAGCATAAGGCACTTTACCTTTAGTAGCTCAAAATCGCGCCGGTCCCACCCAGGACGGCCGAGCATTTTCCGGCCTGGGACGCAATAGATGTTTCATTTGGGGGGAGGTTCTGAGCCTGGAGCAGAGTATAAGCCCATTCGGCGGTTGCTCGAACACAGTACGGAGTACTCCAACGGGCAGCACCGTGTTGAGTAAGGTACGTGTCCCTTCGGCCAATCGCACAACGTTCTGCGCACGCCTGCGTTAACCGCCCATTTGTTTACCAAAGCGGGCAGCAGGCTTTCCGAAAGCTGAGTCAGTTAAGATAAGTCTTCCATGCTCTTCCCTGATTACAAGGAATTTACCGCGCTGGCGCGCGAGGCCACCCTGGTTCCCGTGGCCAAGACCGTGCCGGCTGACCTGCGCACGCCGGTCTCCGCCTTCCTGGGAATTGCCGCCGAAGAGCCCAACGCGTTCCTGCTGGAATCGGTGGAGGGCGGCGAAAAAATCGGGCGGTACACCTTTCTCGGCGCGCGCCCTTACATGATTCTGCGCGCGCGCGGCGACGAGATTACGCTGGAACGAAAAGGCCGGAAGCAACGGATGCAGGGCAGCATCTTCCGCGTGCTCGATGAGTTGTTGCGCGAGCACCGGTCGGCGCGCGTGCCCGGAATGCCCCCTTTCACGGCCGGCGCGGTGGGGTTTTTTACGCACGATGCGGTGCGCCAGCTGGAAAAGCTGCCCGTCACCGCGCGCGATGACCTGAAGCTGCCCGATTGCGCGCTCATGTTCTTCGATCACTTGCTGGCCTTCGATCATGTGCGCCACGAGATCTACATCATCGTGACGGTCGATGTACGCAAGCAGACGGCACGCCAGGCGTATGCGCATGCCCTGCGTGATATCGCGGCCATCGAAAAGCAGCTCACGGCGCCGCTTCCGCGCAAGTATCTCGTGGCGGCCAGGCCCAAGAGAGGACGGCTGAAGACCGGAGCCTCGGTAAGCAAAGGAAATTTCCTGCGCACGGTGGAGAAGGTGAAGGACTACATCATGGCCGGCGATGTCTTCCAGGCTGTCCCGTCACTGCGCCTGGAGATGGAGCCCGGTGTTCCCCCGCTTAACATCTATCGCGCTCTGCGCCGCGTGAACCCTTCGCCCTACATGTACTTCCTGCGCATGGAAGATATGACGGTCCTGGGCTCATCGCCGGAGATGCTGGTGCGGGTCAAAGGAAGCCAGCTGGAGTACCGTCCGATCGCCGGCACGCGCAAGCGCGGAAAGAGCGAAGCGGAAGATCTTAGGCTGGAGCAGGAATTGCGGCACGACGAAAAGGAGCGCGCAGAACACGTCATGCTGGTCGACCTGGGACGCAATGACGTGGGCCGCGTAAGCGAGTTTGGGTCCGTCAAAGTGAGCAACCTGATGTTCGTGGAGCGGTACTCGCACGTGATGCACCTGGTTTCGGCGGTGGAGGGCCGGCTGCGCCGCGATCTGAGCGCGGTCGATGCCCTGGCCGCCTGCTTCCCCGCGGGCACGCTGACAGGAGCGCCCAAAGTGCGGGCCATGGAGATCATCGAGGAAGTCGAGCCGGTGCGCCGGGGAATCTATGGCGGGTCGGTGCTCTATGCGGACTTTGCCGGAAACCTGGATTCCTGCATCATCATCCGCACCATGCTGGTGAAGGGCAAGAAGGCCTACGTGCAGGCCGGCGCGGGCATCGTGGCCGACTCCGACCCGGAAAGCGAGTACCAGGAGTGTATGAACAAGGCGCAAGCGTTGCTGCGCGCGGTTGAGCTGGCCAGATCGGGAGAATAGCGCCGGCTCAAGGATTTCTGCAACGAAGCGAAAAGCCAGATTAAATTTCAAGAAACCGGCGCCTTATTTCTCCCCCGAGATTTTCGGCGCCGGTCATGAAGATCCTGCCGCAGGGCGGAGGATCAGGCCGCTCATCTGCATCGGCCAACTTGTTTGCGGGGCAGGGGATACGGCGATACCACCCAAAGATGCCTTCGCTTTGCGGCGGGGTCAACAGCAAATGCCGGCCGGTATTAACTGAAGCGATAACTAACAAGATCACCCACCTTCTCCAAGGCTGATGTATACTGTGCGCGACTTTAGTGGCGGGGCTTTTTTATTCATTTAGTTTTTATTTTTTGTGCTCCGCGCCACGAGCTGTGGGGGCAGCTTGCTCATTAGGGTACTGCAGTTTGAAATAGCAAATTTCTTACCTTGACTCGGAGCGCCCCGGTCAGGAGGGTCCCCTTATGGACCTGCTTATTATTCGTCTTGTTTTTATTGCGGTCGTAGCCGTCGCCTGTTACACCTTGCGCCCCTTTGGGTTGGCGAACGTTCCTCACTGGGTTGCCGGATGTCTGGGAGTCGCTATCGGCGTGCTCGTCGTCTTCTTTGAGGCCCGCCTGCGTGTGGTCAGTCTCAAGCGCCTGATCGGGGCCGTCATCGGCAGCATCTGCGGGATCCTCGGCGCCTTTCTCTTCAGCGAAGTTCTGCGCCGGACCATCCCTCACCCTGAAACCCAGCGTTTCCTGCAGCTGATGGTGATGCTGCTGATGTCCTACGTCGGCTTGATCTTGGGCGCCAACAAGGGCGATCTGCTGAACCTGGCGGCGCTGGGCGGCATCTTCGGGACTGAGAAGCAGGGCCGCAAGAGCTTCAAGTTGCTGGATACCAGCGTCATCATCGACGGCCGCATCGCCGACATCGCCGAGACCGGCTTCCTCGACGGCATACTGGTGATACCCCAGTTTGTGCTGCGTGAACTGCAACTGGTGGCCGATTCCGCGGATTCTCTCAAGCGCAATCGCGGCCGGCGCGGTCTGGATATTCTGCAGCGCCTGCAAAAGATCGTGACTGTCAACGTGCAGATCGTGGATGACGATTTTCCGACCATCCGCGAAGTAGACCTGAAACTGATTGAACTGGCCAAGGCGTATGAGGCCAAGATCATCACCAACGACTTCAACCTCAACAAGGTGGCGCAACTGCAGGGCGTGGAAGTGCTGAACATCAATGAACTCGCCAATGCCCTGAAACCCATTGTGCTTCCCGGTGAAGGCATGCGCGTCTTCATCCTCAAGGAAGGCAAGGAATACAACCAGGGTGTGGCCTACCTGGACGACGGCACCATGGTGGTGGTGGACAACGCCCGCAAGCTGATCGGCAAGAACGTGGATATCGCCGTGACCTCGGTCCTGCAGACCACAGCGGGAAAGATGATCTTCGGCAAGTTCGACGAGCGTGCGCGTCCCGGCGAGCATAAACCCGAAGTCAAACCCGATCTCCGCAAACCGCAGGCAATAGGAGTGGAGTCTGCGTCTCCGGCGCAGACGGCGTCGACGGAGTAGAACCCCTCTTGCTGGCCTTTCAACTGGCGGCCTGTCCCCGGCATCACATAAAATAACCGCGTGGCTCTTAAGGCGTTAAGACGATGTTCCCTGTGTTGGCTCTTGCTTGCAGCGGCGTTGTCGGCGCAGCAACCCACTCCAGGTCAGCTTCGGGTTACGGTCACTGACCAGAACGGCCAGCCCCTGGCCGCGGTTTACGTGCTGGTGGAGCAAGAGGGCCGGCTGGTGGTGCAAGCCCGCACCACAGCTTCGGGTGAAGCGGCCCTGGCGCGATTGCCGGCGGGCAGTTATACGGTGGTCCTGGAGAAACAAGGTTTCTATACCAGTTCGCTGGATAAGGTGATCATCGTTGCCGGCGAGATTGCACCGCTCGAAGTTCGTCTGCAGCCGTTGCGCGAATACCGGACGGAGATTGAGGTTACCGCGCAGCCTTCTCCGATCGATCCACAACAAACCGCCAGCACCGATTCCCTGGTAGCTGACGAGATTGCGACAATTCCTTATCCCACCACGCGTGACTATCGCAACGTTCTGCCTTTCGTCCCCGGCGTCATTCAGGATGTCACGGGACAGATCCACGTCGCCGGTTCCAGCACGCAGGAGGTGCAGGATTACCTGGATGGGTTCGAGGTCAGCCAGCCCGCGGGAGGAACGCTGCAGCTGCGCGTCAATCCCGACTCGCTGCGCAAGATCGATGTTGTCAGCAGCCGCTACTCGGCGATGTTCGGCAAGGGTTCCGGCGGTCTGACCGATCTGGCGGTGCAGGACGGCGACAACCGTTTTCGCTTCAACGCCACCGATTTCATCCCTACCGTGCAGAATGTGAAGGGCATCGAATTCAATAACTGGACGCCGCGGGCCTACATCTCGGGGCCGGTTGTGCCGGACAAAGTGTGGTTCACGCTCTCCCATGAAGGCGAGTTCGACCACAACATCGTCAAGCAACTGCCGGACGGAGCGGACACCAATAACGTCTGGCGCACCTCCGATCTGGCCCGCCTGCGCATGAACCTGACCCAGGGCAACGTTCTGACGTTGACCGGATTGCTCGACGTGCTGCACTCCGACGATTCGGGCATCTCGGCGCTCGATCCTGTTTCCGTTTCCCAAGACCTCCATTCCACCATTTATCTGCTCACCGCCAAAGACCAGGTCACGGTGGCGCGCGATTCGCTGCTGGAATTTGGGGCCGGGTACGAGCGTTCGAACAACTCCGACTTTCCCAAGGGCTTCGCGCCCTTTGTGATGACGCCCACGCTGGCCGGCGGCAACTTCTTCGAGACCACCGGAGCCACGTCCGAGCGCACGCAAGGATTTTCCAACCTTTATTTAAAGCCGTGGAGGGCCTGGGGAACGCACCAGGTCGCGGTGGGAGGGCGGCTGGATCGCGTGCTGCTGCACCAGTTGACAACCCGTGGTCTCATACAATTCGTCGACGCCAGTACGCCGCCTGTACTCTTGCGGCAGCTTACCTTTCAGAACGCTCCCGCCCTCAGCCTGGGAACGCGTGAAAGCAGCGCCTATGTGCAGGACCGCTGGTCGCCGCGGGAGAGCCTGGTGGTGGAGGCCGGCGGTCGCTGGGATCGCGACAGCTTTCTCGGCCGCGATTTCTTTTCCCCGCGCATAGGCGGGTCGCTCATGCTGCGCCCGGCAACGGAAACCAAGCTGAGCGCGGGAACCGGCATCTACTACGATCGCACCAACCTGGTACTGGTCAGCCAGTCGCTGCAGGGAAGCTTGGTTGATCAGTTCTTCGCTCCGGCGCCGGCAGTATTCGCTACCTCGTTCGTGGTCGATCCCAGCCGGTTAACGCTGCCACGCTTCGTCAACTGGAGTGCTGCCCTGGAAAGCCGGCTGCCGATGCGGATTTATGGCCGGGTGGAAGTGATCAGCCGGCGCGGAACCCATGGCTGGGCCTACGAAGAGCAGCCTGATGGAAGCTTTTTTCTTGGGACCAACCGCCAGGACCACTACGAGGCGGTGCAGGTCAGCGCCCGCACTGAGTGGAAACGCGGCTATCCGGTGCTGATCGCCTACACTCGCTCGCGCACGCGATCGAATGAGCCGATTGACTTCTCGCTGGACAATTTCATCCTCGGCAGCCAGCTTCCCGGGCCGCTGCCCTGGGATGCGCCCAACCTTTTGCAATCGTGGGGTTCCGCGCCCCTGTTCTGGAAGCTGAGGAAGTTTGATCTGGCCTATTCGATGATCTGGCGCAGTGGTTTTCCATTTTTTACGGTGGATCAGTTTGGGCGAATTCTTTCTGCGCCGGGACAATTTCGCTTTCCGGACTTCCTTACTCTCAACGTCGCCTTGGAGCGTAAGTTTCGCTTCAAAGGCTACTTTTGGGCTGCGCGGATTGGCCTGGACGACATCACCAACAGGCAGAACGCAGCCACCGTCAACAACGTGATCACTCCCTCCTCGCCAACGCCGGTGTTTTTTGGACAGTCGCACCGGACTCTGAACGGGAGAATTCGCTTTCTGGGCAAAGCGCCGAAGTAAGCTCATTCAGGAGAGCTTGTATTCGGGCTCAGGAGTCGCTGCCAGCAGCGCGCGCGTATATTCGTGCACCGGCGCCGAGACGATTTGCTCCGTAGGCCCGGTTTCCACAATCTCGCCGCGGCGCATCACGGCAATGCAGTCGCTGAGATAGCGCACCACCGGCATGGAGTGCGAGATGAAGAGAAACGTGAGTCCGAACTGCCGTTGCAGGCTCTTCAACAGGTTCACTACTTGTGCTCCCACGCTGACATCGAGAGCGGAGACGGGCTCATCGCACACGACGAACCTGGGATGAAGAATCAGGGCGCGGGCGATCCCGATGCGCTGGCGCTGGCCGCCGGAGAACTCGTGGGGATAGCGGCTGAGCGCGGATGAGTCCAGCCCTACCGCCTGCATCATCTCCGCAGCCGCCAAATGCAGGCTGTCCCGCGAGGCGGAGCCACCGTTGGTGCCGTGAATTTTCAAAGGCTCAGAGACGATCTCATCGATTCTCATGCGCGGATCGAGCGAAGCAAAGGGATCCTGAAAGACGATCTGCATGTCGCGGCGCAGGCGCCGCATCTCCCCGGGCGATGCCGCCAGAATGTCGCGGCCGTCAAAGCTGATGCTGCCTGACGTCGGCTCGATCAGGCGGAGGATCATCCGTCCCAGCGTAGTCTTGCCGCAGCCGGATTCGCCGACGAGTCCCAGAGTCTCACCGGCGTGAATGTCGAGCGATACGCCATTTACCGCCGGCACTTCACGCCCGCCAGATCCGGGTTGAAAAGTACCCGCGTCGGAGCGGTAAATCTTTGTCAGGTTCCGGACTTCAAGAAGAGCCACGAACTCGAATATATTTCACCGGCCATGATTGGCGAAGGTTTTTTGAGAAGAGGCCCCAGGCAAGAAAAAAGGCCTTCGTCTCCAATTCAGGATCTGTGGCGTTGTCTGATACGTTTCCTCAGCCAACGAACAGCAATACGGAGCAAAGGCCTCTTTCGGCCGCTCGTGACTGGTTGGACTACGAGCGGGTTCCGCGCGGTAAAAATCGATCGCAGCCCTGGGGCGGTTTGCCAGATACCGGCAATGTTTGCTGCCGTTCGGCTGCTCCAATAATTGGAAACAGGCGCTCGATCCGGGGTTGCTTCTGGGTTCCCCCGATCCTGCTGACGAAGGTGTGCAAGAAATCCCGGCGCGGGCGTTCCTTAATCCAGGGGGAAGGGGGAAGACCGTCCGCAGGACGGTTTGTGAGCCGTTTCACAGTGTTTCCCTCTAAGCTGAGAAGTAAGTGGGTAAAGCGGTCAAATCGCGGCATTCCCGGCCTGAATCCGGCTGTTCAGCATGTTAGAATTTGATCACTTTCGCCGAGAGTCAAGAGCATTGGTCGAACTAGCGCCTTCCATTCTGTCCGCGGATTTTGCGCATCTGGCCGACAACGTCCAAGCCGTTGCCGACGGAGGCGCGACCCTTGTCCACGTGGACGTGATGGACGGCCATTTTGTGCCTAACATCACCATCGGCCCTCCGGTCGTGGCCAGTCTGAGAAAATGCACGCGGCTGCCGCTGGATGTGCACCTGATGATCGAGAACCCCGACCAGTTCATTCACGCGTTCGTCGACGCAGGGGCGGATTGGATCTCGGTGCACCAGGAAGCCTGTATCCATCTGAACCGCACGCTGGAAGTGATCCGCAGCCTGGGCGCCAATCCAGGAGTGGTGATCAATCCGGCTACTCCGGTGGAAACACTGGAAGAGGTGCTGGACATGGTGGACCACGTCCTGGTGATGTCGGTCAATCCCGGCTTCGGCGGCCAGAAGTTCATTCCTGCCACGCTCGGCAAGGTCAGGAAGCTGGCGGCCATGCGCGCCGCCGGCAAGGCGAGCTTCAGGATTGAGATGGATGGTGGAATCGGACCGGACACGATCGCCGACGCCGTACGCGCGGGAGTGGAAATTCTCGTGGCCGGCAATGCGGTCTTCGGACAAGGAAATCCCAGAGAGAATACGCAGCGTCTGCTCAAGCTGGCGAGTGAAGCCACCCTGCTCAGGGTCTAGAGTCCGCTGCCAATGAGGTAGGAATGTCACGTCACATCTTCACGGTTGCCGCGCTGGCCTGCGCCCTTTTGCTGGGCGGATGCATCAATCACAAAGTCAAGAATCCCATGGCCGGGATCGATTCCAAGCAGCCCGACAAGGGACTCTATGACAGCGCCCTGGCCGCCATGAAAAAGGGCCGCTATCAGGAAGCGCGGACCCTGCTGCAGACGTTGGTCAATACCTATCCGGAATCCGAATATATCGCCCGCGCCAAGCTGACAATGGGAGACTCCTGGTACAACGAGGGTGGCTCCGCGGCCTGGGCCCAGGCGGAGATCGAATACAAGGACTTTCAGGTCTTTTATCCCAACATGCCGGAGGCGGGCGAAGCGCAGCTCAAAGTAGCCACCATTCATTATCGCCAGATGGAAAAGCCGGATCGCGACTTTGCCCAGGCGACGCGCGCCGCAGAGGAATACAAGAGTCTGATCCAGCAGTATCCCGATAGTCCTCTCGTTCCGGAAGCCAAGCAGCGCTTGCGCGAAGTTCAGGAGATTCTGGCGGACCGTCAGTACCGCATCGCCAACTATTACTATCTGCATGAAAACCTGGCAGCTTCGCAGGCGCGGCTGCAAACACTGGTGGACGCGTATCCGCTCTACAGCGGCGTCGACCAGGCGCTGTTCGATCTCGGCAGCCTGTATGAAAAGGAAGCGAGCGCGATGCGCCGTCAGAAGCTGGCGGAGAGCGTAAAGGAGAGCATCGCCGGCGACTACGAGAAGCACGCGATAGAAGCCTACCAGCGCATTCTCACCCGCTATCCGGCGATGCACCGCGCCGGTGATGCCCGGCGCCGGCTTGAAGCACTGCACGCCGATGTTCCTAAACCCACTGCCGAAGCCCTGGCCGAGAGCAAAGCGGAACAGCAGAGCCGGCATTCGCTCTCCCGGTCGCAAAAGCTGATGAGCAATTTCAAGAAACATCCCAGCGTGGTCCGCGCTTCAGGCGTAGGCGAGCCCAATATGGAAGAGGAAAAGCCCTACAGCGCGCCGGCCCTGGTGCAGGACATGCAGAAGCGGGTGACGGCCGGGGTTCTTTCCAATCAGAAGCTTGGCCTGGAAACAGTTGGGTCGGGAACGGGAGCAGCTCCCGGACCTAACCAGCCTCCGCCGGGATCTTCTACCGCGGCCCAACCCGCGGCCGCCGCCACGGATACGAATGCAGGGGCGAGCGGTGGCGTTTCGAGCGCGCCGGTGAACAGCGGCGAGGGTTCCACCAACTCTTCCAGCGCAGGCACGTCGAATACTGGAGTTGCTCCAGCTGCCGGCGCCACAGCCAAAGCGAACGGATCGCAGCCGGACGGTGCTCCGCCTGCCGCAGCGCCGGGACAGATCAACGAGATCCCCAAAACTGCGCCCCCTGATGCTCCGAATTCTTCAACCCAAACCACGGAGAGCGGTAGCTCGCAGACCAGCCAGCAAAACTCGAGCGACGACAAGAAAGATTCTTCCAGCAAAAAGAAGGGCAAGAAAGGTTTACGCAAGCTGATACCTTTCTAATCCCGTCTTTTATACCGCAATCGCCTGGGCTAGTACTTTCGAATGGGGAAAAAGGTATGCCACGAGGGTTCCGGAGTGGTCTTACCGATTGACTTCAAAGGTAATTACCAGTAAGTTGTCCTCATTTCCTAGTGTAGAAGGTGTCTGCGAGTGTCAACCAGAATTCTGTTTGCTGACGACAGCGTAACCGCCCAGAACATGGGCAAGAGAATCCTTACTGAAGCCGGCTACGAAGTTGTAGCGGTCAGTAACGGCGCTGCCGCGGTGAAGAAGATCGCGGAACAGAAACCCGACATCATCATCCTCGATCTCTACATGCCGGGATACTCGGGGCTGGAAGTCTGCGAAAAAGTCCGTGGCTCCATGGCCACGTTGAAGACGCCGGTGCTACTGACCGTCGGCAAGATGGAACCGTACCGCCCGGAAGACGCCAACCGCGTCCGCGCCGATGGAGTCATCGTAAAGCCGTTCGAGGCCAGCGATCTGCTGGCGATCATCAAGAAATTTGAAGAGCGGATCGTTGCTGCGCCGCCGCCACTGGCGCAGCAGGTTGAAGCCGCGTCCAATGAAGGTAGTTCCGGAATCGCAGAGCTTCCTGTAGAAGCTGCTCAGCAGGTTTCCAGCCACCCTGCTCAACCCATGGTCGATGTGCCCGATCACATGGCGTCCAGTGCGGCGTTCGTCGATCTGCTGGGAATGGAAGGACAGGAACCGACAGCGGGG